>Ga0307510_10010331_pt1 | contig 11085 bp, 13 predicted proteins | sample 12_EM_MG_FD_207224 | JGI IMG/M metagenome (GOLD analysis project Ga0307510, IMG submission 207224) | Populus trichocarpa ectomycorrhiza microbial communities from riparian zone in the Pacific Northwest, United States - 12_EM | ecosystem: Host-associated > Plants > Roots > Unclassified | place... | reverse complement strand
CACGATGGGTAGGCCAGCAATTTCCAGAACTTGCGGGATCTCAAACTGGATATGCGTGCGCATGTTGTAATGGAGGGCATACTTTGGATTGGTGGCGTCTAGATAGAAGCCAGCACCTATGAATGGTGTAGAGGTGAAGTGAAGATTGTAAGTGTACTATGTCAGGTCGCTACAGCGGGCATGGGCCACACCTGTGCCAAAATCGTAATCATCGTCTTCGCCTTCGATACCTGCACCGCGCGGAGAAGTATCGGTGAAGACGATAGCGATTCCTTCTTTGGCAGCAGGGCCAAAAAAGTTTCCCTTCTGTGCGCTGAATGGTCGTATGCATACAAGTCGTGGCATTTCGACGATCCGGCCAAGCGTACGTACCCATTATCTTCGGTGCAAGTCAAGCCGGACAGGTAAAAAAGGACTGGGACCTTGGCGCTTGCGGCGTTTGGGGGTAAGAACAGATTGAACCTCGTATCCAGACCACCGAGAGCCGCAGACTGGTAGGAGCCATTTGAAGATCGGAAACTGTAAGCATGATGGACCAAATGGGCGAGGGATTCAACCTACTTTGAACTTGTACTTGATGAGGTCACCCCCGAAAGCTTTGTTTGATGAGACCTTCTCAAGAGTTGTTCCGGACATGGTTGGTTGCTCTTGGCCGTTGGCACGCTGGTAGAAATAGAAATGATGTCATGAGTTTCATGACAGAAAAAGGTGAGGCGGAAGAGAGGCCCGGCCAATAGTATGCCTCCGCTACCTCCTGTCACGGTTAGGGCAGAATCATGATAGTGCAACTCTCCTCTCGAATTGTCAACCTCAGCAGCTATGTCACTACGTGTGTAAATTATTCTCCTCGAGACTCCCTACTCAACCTCCTCCGCCGCTCCTTGATTGCGTTCAATTATCTAGATCCGTCCCTCAACATATCACTTAGCTCAATTCAAGCTTAAATTGTTTTAGTGACTGCGCTGTTGCCGTCCAGACCACCATGAAGAATTGGCCTGCACCTCGTGTCCTCCTCTTCAATGATCGTGTCGTTGAGTTCAACGAAGAGGACCTCCTCAACAGAGGCGGTTCACAGGCTTTCGTCTACCCGGCACTCAAAAGCACCGCCGCGCGTCCTAGAGATCTATGAGTGCTTCTCTTGGAACGGTATACAATGCCTTGTAATGGAGCGCATCCGCTACCCAACTGTGGAGACCTGAAAACATCAAGCTGAGGTGCAGTTCCGCGTCGATACGTGCCACAGTGTCAGGTGGTCGTCAACGCCCTCCTCGACCTCTCCCCTCCGGTCGGCGCCGAGATTGGTCTGATTGAGGCACGTAAAAATAAACATGACATTTTTCCTGATGTATTTGCTTTCGAAGCATATCCAAAATTTGCTGAACACTTCTGTGAAATTTTATTGGGGCATTATCACTACTATCGAAGATAATTGCCAATGCCAATAAATCATGGGGAGCAATAATAATTGAATGCTAGCGAGCATAATTTATCGATAACTTACTTATTTTGGTTCTGCGATCCGACTGTACCTCATCGGCCTCATCTTTCGCACCTTTCGCAGGATGAGATCTATGAGACGTTAGTACGCGTTAGTCTCAAGTGGATGATTACTGCTGGCGGTTTACATGAATGACGTCATGAGCTTTATGGCGGGTATTAGGTATAGCAAAGTCACAAGTCACCCATCATCACCTCCGGATCACAGTGCGGCGGTCACCTTACCTAGTACGGTCACACATAAGTCATCGCCTACTGTGATGTCTCAACATTCTCCCGCTAGTATGTCACTTGAAATCCTATTCAATAGTCGAGGATCCTCACGTACGATCTACAGTGAGAGTTGGGGGGAGGCGCTTATCCCTTCCTACTCGTGTTCGAGCAAACACCCATGCGTCAGTTTCTCGTAATGTGTTCGTCATCACCAGGTTTCTGATGCCATGACGCCTGTGTAAACCAGCGACGAAGCCGCCGTAGCATCACCCGGAGAGCCCGCTGACTATCCTCGCCCTTCTGCGCCCGGAACCGAACCGAATACCGAGCATGCACGTAATGACGAAGAAGCGCCGCCCAAGAAGGAGCGTCGCAAGAGTCATGGTGCGCATGAGAATGAGCGACGTCTGCGTGAAAATCCACAGCACAGGGCGGATGAAAACTGGCAGCGTCGAGAGCAGAGCGGTACACCCAAGATCAATGCGCGTATCTCCCAACCAGGAGGCAAGGTTTCTGTCTGAAGCTTAATTGAAATCGATCATGAAGTGAAGAGACGAAGTTGTTTGGCTGTATGTACTTTATCTTTACATGGGATGTGTGCAACCCATATGTAAGAGAAGGGAGGAAGGGAAGGATATGTATACTTTCTGTCATTGATTTTAGCGCGGGCCTGTACCCCACTAATTGTAGCGAGTGTTCAAACGTTCAAGCTTTCAAGAGGGAATGCTCCAGCCCGTGCACACTGCTACTGAATAACCAAGGACGCAGCGATGAACTAGAGGGTGCCCTTCTCCCATTCATCTTCACATCTCGACTGAGTACCAAATATGTGTAGAGTAGGACGCAAGACCATATCCAGAGATCTCACACACTTTGACTCTCGTTGAAAATGATACAACACAACGAGGTTGCGATTGTGAATGAGAAATAGTTGTACAATACATTAGTACTCAAGGAAGGACGTATGCGACTAATTCACAGAGTTTCAAGCCTGAACAATCCTACCAGGCCATGCGCCATGCGCCCAATCAAGGCGTTCATAGGATTAATTGAAGTGCACTGAAAGACGTTATATTGATCCTCGTGCAACATTCGTGTAGGTGATGCCTTGACAAAAATAAGGAAAACGAAAGCACTCATGCGACAGCCTTCGCCTTCTTGCCGCGAACTTTCTTCGGCGGTGGTGCTTTTGGTTCCTTTTGTGCGGCGATCAGTGAGGAAACCCGAGCGAGGGTAGCCTGATTGAGTCGAGTCAGTAAAGAAGCGACAGTATGCGAACAAGATACGAGAGAAAAGGGAAAGAGGAGGGGGAGGGGGAACTAATAGTGTCATCGCCAATTCGTCGGCTACTCGCGCCTTACGTCGAACGAGCTCCGATAGCGTATGACGACACCTCAGAGGAGTTTGATCGGCTCCATCTGGGGAGGGATTTATCTTGCAAACATGTCCACGCCCATCCTTCATGACGTTCAAACGTCTCCGGTGGGTTCTAACGAGAATGCGGATTTTTTGCAGCAGGTAGGTACGGAAAGGTAAGGCATACTGTACGCTTACCTTCCGGAGATCAGGACGGTACCCGCGTTTGGCCGGTTGTGCGGCGATGCCAAGAGCACGACGAGGGCCAGTGCGACTACCAATGACAGTGGAAGCATGCGCAGAGCGGATAGCATGTGGGGAGGCAGACTTCTTGCGGTGTGCAATAGCGATGCCATTTGCAACCGGCTTCACGTCGATAGTCTGATAGCGAAGGTGAGTCCAGCTGCCCTGTGAACGCGGCGCACAAGAAACCAGACCTTGGTATTAGCAAGACCAGAAAACTTTTGTGAGTGGATGTTGACGAGGTTACCCTGCCGACTTGTAAGCTGCAATATGCATTGAGCCTGAACAAACGGACTCACGGGTTCTTTGGAGAAGTAGGGGCCATCGGGGACCCGCTTGACGAGGAAAGAATTATTCCCCTGCGGCAATGTCAGTTAAACCATATGCAAAAAAGAACGCGGATTTTCGCCTACACGCAGGAGAAGCCATTCGAGATCGGATGACATATCGACGTGAGGATGGACAAAACGATGGTTGCGGTGGTGGCATTGGTGAGCGCCGTGTCGCAAAACTGTACAGTCGTCGGCTCATTCCGTGCCGATAGATCGGATCGGGACCGAGATAAGGAGTTACCCATTTTGGAAAGGCACGGCGAGCTAGCTGTTTTGGGAGAAGAAACGCGTACGAATGTAGTCATCCGCTCCGACCGATGAGGTGGTGCTGGCTGACTGGAAGCCCACGCCACGCCACGGTCGTCTCCGTCTCCCACATCCATGCAATGGCGTCTACACAATTATTGTTCCCTTCCACAGATTCGGACAGTGGCTCCGTCTCATCGCCCGTCTCATCACAACCCCTTCTAACTCATCTCCCTTTCCGTCGCATGTCTCTTCCCACCGCTCCCAATCTCAACTTGAACCGGCAGTCCGTCGTTAGCTTCGCCTCATTCGAGTCCCTCTCAGAACCTGGCACATCCCAGAGCCCGTTTGCTTCTCCAGCTAGGAGGTTGAAGATTAGACGAACCTCCATAGAGACCCACCGGAAGGCTGCTCGGAGACGTGGCTTCCAGGCCCCTGATAGAGAGCGCGACGCCAAGCGGTGCAGGGTCATTCAGGAGTTCTATGAAACGGAACGGACATATGTACAAGGCCTCGATCTTATTTATGAAGTCAGCTGAGCTTCCTCAAGCGCTCTTATGGCCGTGTTTGCTGACGCTGACTATCGCGGGTCCAACAGCTATTTCTTACTCCTATTATCGCTGCACTCGATACTCCACATCCTCTCCTTGACCGCGCGGACCTCACTTCTGTATTCTCCAACTTCATTGACATTTGGAATCTTCATCGCGCATTCTTCTCTTCTTTCAACGAACACCTTCATCTCAACGATAATCCTGAACCCGTCACACAGCTACTCTCAAATTCTCCACCACGTTTATCTCCCCTCCTCCTGTCACATTTTCCATATCTGTCTTTGTATACACCATTTGTTATCTCATTCAGCGCATCATCGGCGGCACTGACTACTCTCATCAACACTAACGCTGCATTTTCTGCATTTATAGCCAGACAGGAAGCCGATCCTCGTTGCGGAAAACTCAAGCTACGGGACTGGCTTCTCACAATTGTCCAGCGTTGTCCAAGATACCTCCTTCTTCTTAAGGATCTCATCAATTGCACCGACGTAGAAGATCCCGAATATTCCTCTCTCATGGACGTTCATGCACTTGTTTCCAGAAGTACGTGGTACTCTGAATTTCATTTCTCCAGATCAGTTGATATCCTCCGAGTCACGACTTCGATGAATGCATCGCTCCACATTCAGTCTCAAATTCTTGGTCTTCTCGCTCTCCAGCGGACTACGCCGAACCTTCCCTTCCAGCTTGTCGCTCCAGGTCGTACATTTCTCAAGCGAGGCTCGCTTATTCAACTCGAGCGCGGCTCTTTTCCAAGAGAATGCGACTTTCTCCTATTCTCCGATTGTCTTCTCTGGATTGCTAATCTTGACAAGGGTGACAGCGAAGTCAGTGAACGTTGGGACTGGAAAGGGGTCAAAACTGGTCTATCTCCACGTATAATGATGGCACGTTCGCGTAGCCGCAGCGAAGTAGAACTGTCTGTGCTTCGAAACCGTGCACAAGCAAGCAGTTCTGGGGATGGGTGCTCGCCAACCTCGCAGCCTGCGTCACCCTCTGGCCCAAGCCCGAACGCCGCACCCAGCCGGAGCGTTGTGAGTCCGACCAAGATGAAGAAGCGCCAGGCGAGCTCCGCCAGTTGTGACGAGAGGTGGTGGTTCAAAGGCAAAGCCGAGCTTGTTGACATAGAGATCGTCGTTACCCCGCCGACAGAGGTCGGAGAAGAATGCCGACTCGAGGTATGGAGTCCAGAAGGCTCATTTGCAGTTTATGCGGGTAAACCACTCTCAAAATCACTCCGTTCGTTCTCTGAGTTCCGTCTCTGCAGCCGGTGAAGATGAACGCGATGAGTGGAGTACGGCAATACGGAACGCAAAGGCGGCGTTACTTGCATCGTTGAACGTAACTCATCCAAATTCAACTCTTTCGTCATCTGCGTCCACAAACCACTTAAGACGGACTCTCCAAGCTCTGCCACACCTTCCTGGAGATACGCTAAAACAGCCGAGACGCGGCAAGGTCGACCGCTTTGTACCTGCTGTTTGGATTCCCGACGGAAGGACGGAAAGCTGCATGCGTTGCAGAAGGTCGTTTGGTTGGCGAAGAAGGCGCCATCATTGTAGATTATGCGGGCGTTGCGTCTGTGCGAGCTGTTCTGGAAGCGTATGTCGGTTCCGCGAGACATTGCTGATCCAACTAAAATTGCCTTGTGTAGACCTTCTACATATTCGATTCAGGTGCTAAGGAACCTGGAAAACCCGCACGCGCCTGTGATGCGTGCTATGAAACGGTGTTTCCGGTACTGACACCCGCCGCCACTCCTAATATGACGTCCTCGGTCCCGACTATCACATTATCCAACATTCCCGCCTTGCGGTCTACCCCAGCACTCGCACTCGTTCGCCCACCTTCGCTGCTCATGGCCATCGATAAAGGCGGCTCAAACCGTGAACTTGCGGGCGTAGATGACGCCGTGTATTCCAATGCCCGCACCCTAGGCCTATCCATAGAGGATAGTGGTGAGCAGGGCGAAATTACTCACCCGGCGTTGCGCATAAAGCCCGCATCGCGACCACGTTCATTTCTCCACATCCTCGAAGGCTTCCAAGAAGAAAACTCGAGGATGGCCCCCAGTCCAAGTACCTCCCTCTTCACTACACAGACAGATGACTCTGCAGAGGTCGTACCTTCGCCATTAACAAATGTATTTCCTTCCGATGGTTCTAGTGTACCGTCCTCAACGTCCCTACCGGCTGCGGGTACTCCTCTTCCCAGGTCGTCCGCACCACGAATCGAAGACACCACTCGTCAACAGCAGCGCTTTTCTTTGCCCATGATAGGATTACAAACGACTCCGGTCACTGCCCGAGCAAATGCAAAAGGCGAAGGTCTTGCAAAACGGTTCTCTCTCGTGCTTGGTGGCGGACGGACAATAAGGGATACCAAGCCTACACGTGTGCATGGCCAGGGCTCGGATCAAGAGGCTGGTGACGGCACCGTCAGACAAAGTAGAAGTATAGGACATGGTGTTGCTGCTTCGAAGCTGGCAGAGTTACTTGGAAGGCGTAAGGGTTAATAGAGTGACTCGTGATTTGAGGCAAGATTCCCAGCAGAGACTACTGTACAAAGTATGATTCATATCATATGAGATGTCGGCGCCTTTCGGCCTTTGGCCAAGAGCATGTTAGTACCTTCGCTTAGAGCGGGGCGAACGGCGAACGGATCACCACAATGCCACGGCCAATTGCTTCACTGTAACGGCAGGCGCAGTGCGCGCAAAAGCCACGCGTTTCTGCTGAACCTCGGAACGTACGTTGCAACCCACCGTCCTTCTCATGAGTCGTCCGAATACACTGGAGGTCATCGTCGTCAGCGACTCCGACCCGGATGACAACCTCCAGCCCAGTACCAGCGTCTCACTAGTTGATAGTATCCCCGGGAGTTCAGGCACTACCAACTCCAACGCCACAAGCTCTGGACATCCGGCCACACCACGGGGCAAATCTGAGCCCACCCTACATGCTGTTGGTCTTGGTCCACCTGCTGAAACGCAAATCCGTCAACGCCAGACAAGAAGTCTGCCGCACGATGTCATCGATGTCGATGCTGACGAGTCCTCAGACTCAGACAGACCTTCGGTGAGCTTCCAGATTACTCCATTCGTATCGAACCGTATGAGACAGACCAACAACTATCCAGCCAAAACGGGCCCGAACTGATCGGCTTACACCACCGCTGCCACGTCCAGAGACCAAAATCGACAACGGAGCAGCATGGGACCAAGGCCTTAACCTTAATAACGACTATGGAAGTAGGGGCGGGGAGACTCGGACCTGCTTTATACCAAAGGTGGTCCATGGTTCGGCGGTCGAGCCTGGATATATCGTACCTCCAAGGACCAGCCGGAAGGACTTTATTTGGGTGACGGTGAGTAATCGTAATCTCATTGACTACCCGCCACTCACTATCACTATCACGGCATAGGCACGCCGAGTTGCTCAAATCCAGCACAAGCACGAGAAACTTCTCGCGGTTGGGAGGAAGCAAAGCCGCCTCACTGGCAGGGTCAACCCTCTTTCGGCACTTCAGCTGTCCCCGGTAACATCTTCTTTCCGGCTGGCAGGAGGAGGTGAGCTCTCTTACAAGAAGGTAGTACACTTGGTGACGTCCCATTGACAGCTGTTAATAAGATCATCCAAAGCGCTGGGCGTATTGCCATCTGCAGTGCCACATCAGGTGGTCAACCCGAAGACCCGGAATCTCCCAGTATGATTGAGTCATGCATCAAACCGCTGTTAAGGTTTCTCATACGTGAATAGCACAGCCCCAGGACCAATATAACCGCGAGGGTGCGTTGCAGATTTGGCACGATGGCCATTCGAGGGACTCAAGCAGTGAGTCGCGTAGACTTGTGCTTTTATTGAGTGTGGCTGAAGCATTGTAGTCATTTTACATGGGCATTGTGTCATCGAATCTCCAGGACAATCCGCAAGTCCTGAGCCAACGTGTCTCAAGTGCTATACTGTCAATGACCTCAGCTTCGATCCTAATCGGTATGTGTCATCGGCACCTTCTGAAGGTTTCACTGATGTCCATGGTTTCCCAACTAGGAACGATTTCATGGCATCAACTGGGAACGACGGCTCTGTTCAGCTGTGGCAGGACGGCAAAAAGCTAGACAATGGTTGTTGTCAGTGTGACAGCACTTTCTTCAGCTTCATGAGCTCTTATTTTGCTTAGACAAGTATCCCAGGGCTCCACACGACGTGTCATACAGGGAAAAGGACTCCTTGATCGCTGTGGCGTGTATGAATGGGTATGTCTCAATCTGTGCTAGCTTGGGTGTCATCTCTCACCTATTTATCTAGCGTAGTCTACGTCCACCAGCCTAGTCCTCTGTCTCACTACCCACTCGGAGACCCTGTTGAGCTGCGTGTTGCGCCACAACATGTGCAGCATTCAGTCGGTACCATTGTCTGGGGCCAGGAAGCCTCCGCCGACACGCTCTTCGCCTCCTCTGAAGCACAGAACACGACCGATTACAGTGGATATCACGTCGCATTTGACCCCGACCAAGGAAGACGTGTCTATGAGTTCAACGCCAAAGAAAGCGGCGACGCCATGGCTTTGGACTCAGACGGTTCTGCGTTCCGCCTCTCCAACTTGACGTTTTGGGAAGCGGACTGACCCACGGTTTGTCGCAGGTGCACGACTGGCCTTATGCACCGCCTCTCGCGATGGCACGCATTCCCTGAGACTGTACGACGTCCGCCGAAAGAACGGGCAAAGTCCCGCGCAGGAGATCCAATTGGGCCCTTTCCACGTCGCGCCGAGCGCCTCAGACTCCCCGCCCGATCCGCCCGAAGGCGAAGTGAGGGCTGTCAGCTTCAGTCCCGATGGACTGCTGCTCGCGGTTGCTCGTAGTGACGACGAGCTGCACGTCTACGACTCTCGGTTCATGGGGAGCCGGGAACCGATGGGAAGGTTTCTGCATTGGGGAGAGGACTGCTGTCTAGGTGGAGATAGATGGGGGATCGTAGATGCTGTCTGGGTAGACGGATGGTGCGGAAGGGGTCTGGGAGTCGTGACTGGCGGGTCAGATGGTGAGATGTCACCACAGGCTCACCCGTTCGCTCGCTCATATCTTCCTTCCGTCTTTGCGCGAAAGGTTGCGTCCGCTTCTGGGACGTACGCAGGTCGAGCGACGATATTTCGAACGGCGAGGTGCTTGCGCGACCCAATTCTGACATCGGCCATTTCTCCGTCGGCGAACCTTATAACGGAAAAAAACCGCTCGTCGTGTGGGTGTACTATCGTGTAGGCAATGTCCTCAAACTCACGAGTTTTCTCTAGCGGTGATAACGGTGGACGTATCTATGTCTATGACTACGCGACTGCCTGTCGTTGAATATGGCTGTTAACCAAACGCTACAAATCGTCGTCGAGCCCCTTCGCGTCCATGGGCTACCATGTGTCGTCCGGCAGAGTCGTGAGACGATGTGAGCCTTGCTGTGCTTGTGCGATGCCCAGTGCAGAAGTATATAGTATTTGAAAGGTAGGAACTATTAATACAGCGTAATGTAGAAACGGTGGCAGGGTGGTTGAAGGGTACACAGTCTACAATTGATATTCACAAGAAGCAAGAAACCAAAAAAAAAAATGAAAGAAACTATCGTCCGTACAGCGGGGTAAACGGCGCTTGGAAAGACAGATTTTGAGGATGGGGCATATGAGGGTATGTGGGGTTGTGAGGACCAGTCGGCTGGAAGCCGGGAAATGGTGACGGGAAACGGGTTGCCATATGCAAGGGGTCCAAATGCCATGGGTGGCGATGATGAGGATGCTGTCCAAGGTGGTTAGGTATAACAGTCGGCGGGACCATATGGCCCGGAGCTGAAGCGGAGTGATGAGGTGGTAGGGGGTGTATGGGGGTGTAGTGCTGTCCGCTCAAGGGGACAGGTGGCGGCGCCAAAGCGTTGGTCGCATGCGCCTGGGCCGCAAGCGCGTCGACGATGAGGTGCTGCGCCATAAGCCTCATCCGCGGCGGTGGAATGTAAGGAGCCTTTTGCCGAGGCCGCCGAGGCTTTCCCCGGCGACGAGTCCGCCGGATTCGCGCATCGGCGTCTTGTTCATTCGGCCCGTCCACTTCGTCGAGTCCGCTGTCGGTCTCGCCGGAGCCTGTTGTGCCTTCCGGATCGTCTGCGTCGTCCGAAGATCCGTCCGACTTGTCAACGGAACTTTCCTCCTGATCTCTGGCGGCGCACCTCATAGTCGTCGGTAGCTCTGGCGCGCCTGTGTCGGGTGATGGATTGGACGAGGTGTCGCGCAGAGCGGGGACGCTACCTCCAGACGCTGTTGAAAAGACCTGTGCTCTGGCAGCAGCTGCCCAGTTTGGCGCATCGGCAGAATGCTTGGGTGAGTGTTGGGTAGCTTGGTCGGGTATGCGTGCGCCAGGAGCATGTATGGAATCAGTTAATCCGCGTTGCGGTCCGTTATCTGTTGGACTCGAGCGGGTCGTAGGAGCCGGCGTCACCAACTCCTCTGTGTTATCGTCGAGCGTGTTGTCGACTCCTGTACTCCTCCGGTGGGATGCGTGGATGGAGGCATGAATTCCACTGGAGAACCCGGGCGAAATTGACTCTTCCGGTTGCGCATATGCGCATGAGTTCGACTCTCCCACAGCGTCCATAGATGATGTTTGG
>Ga0307510_10010330_pt1 | contig 11085 bp, 3 predicted proteins | sample 12_EM_MG_FD_207224 | JGI IMG/M metagenome (GOLD analysis project Ga0307510, IMG submission 207224) | Populus trichocarpa ectomycorrhiza microbial communities from riparian zone in the Pacific Northwest, United States - 12_EM | ecosystem: Host-associated > Plants > Roots > Unclassified | place... | reverse complement strand
ATTCTTAAACAAGACTCAACAACCTCAAATGAATTATACTCAATATCTCTCTACAAAGACTGAATCTAAATTCTAAAGTATGAGAACAAGTCTAAGAAAAACCAACAACAAATAAAGAAAAACTCAAGAAATTTCATAAATCCTTCTCCACCCATTCAAAAAACTTATTTATAGAACCTGAAAACCAAAACATTAATCTTCATTTTTAATAAATGTTCATAGTTTATGAATTACTCGTAATAACATTCATTCTCATCATATAGTTATTGTATTGATTCATATACTAAGATATTTTAGAAACTAAAATAAATTACGAATCAAACAATAATTTAATAGTAAATATTTTTTATTATCATCCAAACTCAAGCTCAAACTCATAAGCTCATAGTTCACAAAGTTATTTTAGATTTGAGACTTTTATTATCCAAAGATTATTTAATTGATAATAATTTTTACTTTGATTTTAATTGGTTTTTTAAAAATATATTAACATTTCATGTTAAATTACTTATTTTGAATCATAAAATCCAACATGATTTTAACCTCAAATATAAATATAAATATAAATATAAATGCGTGATTTTAACCCCATTTTGGTTGGTCTGTTTGAAAGAGAATCAAAGCTCTTTTCAGGGCCCTTAGGCCTCGAGGCTCGTGCCTCTAATTATTTCCTGCGGCCCCCACCAGCGTTTCTCTCGATTAGTGTATAATTCGTTCAGTAAACGAAAACAAACAAACCGAATCTGAGTTTGAGCCATCACCATGCCACCACTGAAGGGCTACGTCTCCATGTCATGCTAGAATTGGGGTACAAGGACAATGTATTAGTTTGTGGTAAATTATAAAATCAGTCCCTCTTGTTTTAGTGAATATTAAATTTAGTTCTTTTGGCTTCAAAAACCCTATATTTTAGTCCTATCTCTTGACAGGTATTAATTTGTAGCAAATAATTTTGGATATTATTTGGTGCGGCGCCGTCATTTAACTAGATTTTTGTTTTTAAAACATTCCTCCTGTTGGGGATTTGGAACATACCAAATTGTCTAATTTCTTTTGTAAGTTGTAACAAATTTTATCACATTCATCTCCTTTTCTTCATCAAATTCTAGGAATACACAAATTCTCGACAAGAAGTTTACCTGCAAGTACACCGTCAAGAGTTGAACTTGAAATCTTGGATCCATGAGAGCACGCCGTCAAGTCTCAGCTCTTCTCTGACCAACCCCATAAAGGTATAATGCTAAAAGAAGGACGATATCAGGGAAAAAAGAAGAAGTCTAACACTAATTATATTAATAACTTCTTCATCCTACTCAAAAGACTCCTAATTAATGAGTTTTCCAAGGGTAAAATGTTTAACGACAATGATGATAATTAGAAAAGAAAAATTATACAGGTAAAATGAGAAAAGAAATCTAGAGGAGAATATTGGAGTTTTCATTGGATAAAGAAAGGATGAATATCAATAGAAAAATTGACAAGGACAAGGAAAGTCCTATACAATGAGCCAGGAGAGAGTAACTCCTACCGAGAGAAAGCATTATTTTTCTATTTATCAACCACAAAAAACAATAAATAACATAGAATAAGATTCATAAATCACTCACAATCTAGATAATACATCATTAACAATTTACTTGGCTTGTGAAAACTCTAAAAATGCATAAAAAGAAGGCAAAAAAAAAAAACACCAATAGCATTAAAATATGAAATAATAAAACTACATTGAAGATTACACAACAACGACTCGTTTCCATAAAATAATTTACGAAAGATTATAATAATGATAGTAATTAATTATGATAGAAAATACACAATAATTTTATACTATTAAAGCTTAAATATTAACGTCAATATTCATCTACTGATTTATAAAATTTTATTTTTTTAATTCTTTGCAAGATTTTTCAATTATAAATATTACTAACTCTTTGTAATCAAAATCAAACTTTGAAAATAGTGTTAGGTTATGTATTATCCTAACAGATCATATTTATATTTTGATAGGTTAATCATTCTTATTTTCATCATATGATTTAAACTAACTAGAACATGACACCAAAAAATAAAAACAATTAAAAGAATTAACTGAAAAAAGACAATTAAAAGAATGGGGATCAAAATTGAAATACAAAATAAATTTTATTTTTGATTGAAGGGTGAAATTGAAAATAAAAATTAACTGAATAAAAACACCAAAATAAATCAAAAGAATGAGGTTCAAAATTGAAATAAAAAATAAAAACAAAATTTTTTATTGAATGATAAAATTAAAAAGAAAAATCAATTCAACAAAAGGATTAATTTATTTTGTACAATTCTATCACTGAACATTTAATTTCATTTGATTTTCCCTAGACATTCAATCTCATTTAATTTTTATATCGAATTTAGTCCTAATTCTTTTAATTATTATTTTGTTGCACTGTTTTTTTGGGTTTTTTTTCTCAATTTCATCCCTCAATGTTTATTTAGTTACTAATCTTGCTTTTTTGTTTTTTCAGGTTTGCCTTTAACGAGTTCACCCTAGTCTCATGACCCGCGTAATAGATCTGAAATATTAGCCCATCTCGACTTTCATCGTTTTTCAAAGTATTTTTTTAATATTTTTTTTGCTAGTGTATTTTTCGCTTTCCTATTTGTAGGGACATTCTAATTTCATGTCGTAAGTCATGTTTGATTTATTGATCTTCGTTGGCTGCCAGGTTCGCTCGAGGCTTTTCTTGTTATTTTTTTCTTTGACAAGTTTTTTAAATTTATATTTTTAAATTGACTTATAATAAATTTCTTGATAGGACCTTGATCTAGGATTTCATAGTTTGCGAGTTATTTAATATTTGATCATGTTTAAGATGTTTGTTCGGGTTTGCTTTGTTTTTACTAATGTTTTCAATTTTACTCTCTATGATTTTTCTAATCTTTAAGATTTGATTTTTATTCTTTTTATTTATATTTATTTTATTTGGAATTGTTTTTTATTTTTTTCATTAAGTTGCATCATTCTTGGGTTTTTCCTATCAACTTTTATCTTTATTTTTATGGTTGCTTTTGCAGGGTTTTTATTAATACTTTTCTACCGAGCTCATTCTTTGAAATTAAATTGTTTGAAAATTATGCTTCTTGATTGAATACGTGTAAACAATTTCACGGGATGCAATTTTTAAAGATTGGATTAGGTTTAAGAGGTTTGCGCTGTTTTTTTCCCTTTTTTTCTAAATTGATGTTGACTTATTTTTTATTCTTTTTTTAAACTTTTTTTTTGTTATTTTTTAGGTTTAATTATCTTTTTTTTTTAACTTTTGTTTTCTTATTTGTTTCTAGTTTGATTCTATTGAGTTAGCCCTCAATAATTGTTTTTTATTTCATTCCCACCATTTTTTAATCTATAAAAAATCTATCATATTACAAATAATTTTTAATTTCACCCCTCTATAATTTTTCAATCTTTCAAATTTGATTCTAATTTTTTTAATTGAAATTTTTTTTTTGTTTGCAATAATTGTTTTTTGGATTTCATCCTCATCATGTTTTTTCATGTTAGACTTTAGTCCTATTTTTTTTTCAAGTTTTTTATTAATAGTTTTTTCAATGTTTTATCCTTCGAAATTAAATTGGATGACATTTAAACTTCTTGATTGAATTCAGATCCATGATTTAATACGTTGCAATCTTTTAGATTGGACCAGGTTAAAGAGGATCGCTTAGGTTTTTTTTACTCTCTTTTTTTAAATCGATGTTTTCTGTTTTCTTTTTTTTAGGTTTGATTCTTTTTTTTTTCAGTATTCTTTCAGTTAGGTTAGCTTTGAGTTGTTTGAAAAACTGAATAGGCTTAGGTGTGATTCTTCTTCTTTTTTTGTTGTTTTTTTTGTTGGTTTATTTACCGTTGCTGGTTTTTTTTGTAATTATTCAAATTGCCAATTTAACCAATGACTTGAGGCTTATATCTTTTTTAACCTATTACTTTTTTTACATTAAAAAAAAACTTATTCGGCCGCGGCAATGCACGGGCAACATATATAGTTATAAATAAGTTTGGGTGAACAATTGTTTTCAAAAGAGGGTTTATTTTTTGTTAATACACAGTTAACAAATAGAGGACAGAAACGAAGTTAATATTAACATACATTAGCAACTGCATTATTGGAGTTGATAGTCTTGGGGTTCATAGTCAGTAAGAGGCCCACTCCTATCTGGACCACAAAAGGCCCAATTTTGTACTGGGAGTTTGCTTTTTAGTTTTTAAGAATAAAATAACTTTAAAAATAAAGTGGTATATCGGACGCTTATACTGATGTTTTGGTGGATCAATTCGGTAATCATATCGTTTCTCTTGGGCTTAAAGCCCATTTTGTTTCTGGATTGCAACGTCGCCTTGTTCACCCAACCAGCCGCTTTAACGTATGCTTATATGTTTCAGAATGGACCGCTGGAGAACTACTGCCCCAACCAGCCGGTTTATCATGAAGTGTTTTTTAATAATATTTTTAATTAAAAATACATCAGTAAACACACAAGGTAAGAAAAGAAATCAAAGGAGTTATTAAATTATTAGATAATTACGCATTTTCTTAATCGTCCGTTGGAGGTGTTTTGTTAAGACGCTAACTAGTTGTAGAATCTATTTGTAGCTATTGAATGTAAAATTTCACAAATCTTTTACTTTTTAAAATATTTTTTATTTTTAAATATATTAAAATAATTTTTTTTATTTTTTAAAATTTATTCTTGATATCACCATATTAAAATAATTTAAACATAAAAAAAATAAAAATAAAAAACACCACAAAAAACAAGATTAAAATGGTAAGTCAATAATTGTTTTTCCCGAATTCTAGTTTTTACTTGTAAGTTTTCTTTTAACCATTCATGGTTCAATTATATATAATAAAATAACTTCTTTTTTATATAGAAATACAATATCATTAAAAGTTTTACATATGATATAGTATAAGAAAAAAAATATAATTTTCTAATAATTGAATTTTATTCTCATTTTAGTATAATAGTAAAAATGTCTTCTTGATTATCATTTGAGCTGCATATTATAACCAAACACTTTTTTTCTAGCTATAATTATTAATCTCCTAATCTTTCTCTGCATTAAAATAGTTAAACTTAATTTTGATACATGAAATTAAATTGATCACGATTTCACCTTCACTTGTTGTATAACAAAATAATTGTAAGGATGAGTTCGGGTTCCTAATCACTCTGCATGTTGAAGTGAAACAAGTGTCGCTAAGATCACATTTATCAAACAAGTCTCTTTTCTTTCTTTTTTCAGGTGATCACACAAGGCGAATGAAACGTTCTGCTGTCCATAGTCAGTAATGTACATAAACCTACTCTAATGTCTGATGGTGCCTCTCTGTCCCAGACATTCAGCCATGGCCTTGCACATGAATTTAGTAATGAAATTACATTCTCGTGAACCTTGCAACCCTTACAAATGCAATGTTTGGTGCGATTTGGACGCCCGCCATGCTAATTTGTCATTGTGCCTAGCTCTACCAGTTAATTATCTTAGCTAGCTAGCTAGCTAGCTAGCTAGCAGATCTGTGGAAGAATTTCCATTTCTTCTGAAGTAGCCCTTGCTAGACAGAAGAAGTTCATGGCAATTATTACTGTTTGCTAAAAGAAAAACAATAGTCAAGGCACATCACATGCATGTGCAGTTAAAATGACAACTGGAAATCAGAAGGGAGTTGCTAGAGTGGAAATTAGTGTGTCTCAGGAAGAACAGGAAAGGCTAACAAAACTGGGGTTATCAAAAAGAGCATGTTTTCCAATAATGTAAGAGCGAATATCTATGTGGGTCTAGCTACAGTAATATGATTTTGATCACCCAAGTCCAAATACTTAGAATAATAATTAAACACGATTTGATTACCTAGCTAGCCCACTGTTTGTTATGTGCTCAACACTTGATGATTTTTATGGGCACTGCATATGAATTGTGATATCCCATTGCGAAAAACAAAATACTTAAGCCTCAGTAACTAATCCTCCTTTGCAAGCATTTTACAGTACTGCCGACGCAATAAGAAATGTGAAGGGTGATGATGATCTGCGAGATTTCTGGGATATGCTGCATTCTTGAATTGGCTGGTAGATTAGACATGGAAAAGAAGCATAATTCACCAGTAGACAGATAGCAAAGTTTGTAATGGGACATGCTCTAAAAAGCCAATCAGAACCTTAGCAGCACATTATCCTTATCTGGTCTTGGTTAGGTTAATAGCGTGATAATAAGTAATAACCTTTCCTTCTTTCAAATAATAAATAAATAAAATTACGTACCAAGTATTACTTCTAGACTCATTTGGTAAAACAGAAGCCCCAGCAATTGTATTTTATAACGGCATGGCTTGCTAGATAACCCTGTGTTGCTAGGGTTTCTCAAGCTGTCACATAAATATTTGCTCTCTATCTTCTATGTCATCCGACATATTACATCTTCCTTCCGTCTCCATTTACAAGAGTACGTACATCCATATATGTGTATCAGTTTTTTTTATTCATTTTTAATCATATAATGATCAATTTATTTATTTTTTGAGCGTGAATTATATAAACAATGATTAATATTGGTTCCCATTGATTGATGAGGTATTTCACTGCCCACCAAAAGCACTTGATCACTCAGCAAGTGAAAGAAAAATCACAAGAACATCTCAATTGATCAGTCATCAATGACACTTGTTCTCCTGTGGTCCCTAGTCCAAACTTCCCAAGTGAAAAATTAACACACACACACACTTGAATTTATGATGATCTTTCTCGTTATTAGCAAGTTGTCATTTTTATAACACCCTTAAGAAACAAAACATCATCACTTCAGCATTGGACTAATTAACAAGGTTCCATCTTATAAAAGAAATCAGATTGAAAAGGACTTGAACTAGTCCAGAAACGATGAAATCTCATTTCAAGCTAAGCTGTTCCTTATCCATACATATATAGGAAGTCATCTCATTTTGTTCCTTATGCTTACATTTATTATGCATGTCACGATCTGTCTCCACAGACACAGAGTAAGGCACGGGCAGGATCTTGCGGCTTTCATAATCAAATGTTGTTAGTATCTAGGTTATGGAACTGGTGGCGGGTCTTTATCAATTTCATTAAGAGAAAGGCTTAAATTGTGCATTAGATCGCTGTCTTTGGCTCCATATGTTCCTCTCAACCGTCTTCATATTGCATGAGCCAAATGAGCGACAACAACTTATCACATTTCTACACGTAAGATTTTGCTGTTCTCCTTCCTCTGTTGTCGGTTCTTTCCTGTGTTAACAGTACCTCATTTGCCATAAGAAAGGATATAATACAAGGCAATGCCTTTAATAATAAGACCAATCTTAGATGGGTTTCTATATTTATCATGGAGCTATAATCTGGCATTTTGCACCCCTCATTTCTATGCAGTACTGGTTGGCATATTATGTGATGTCTGTATTCTTTGAGCAGTAATCCCTTCCGAAATCACACTCTAATATTTCTTATCTTTACTTTCTTGCCGATTGTTTGTGGGCTCTAGATATAGTCATGTGTAATTTAGTGAGGAATATCTCCCCCTGCATGATTCTTCAAAATCTTTTGTTTGGGTTGAATTTAATCATAGACTCTTAGTAACATATCAAATAAGTTTAATATTATCCAAGTTAATTAGCATTGATCCATGGCTTATAACCGATGCTTTATTATGTTTGGATCATGTTTCCATATTGCCACCAACAACATGCATGTTTAACTATTAATAATTAACGATGCTCAATTATTTTGTTTTATTTCCTGTTACAAATCATGAAGAGGCCGAACCCTCATGGGAAAAAAAAGGATGCAGTCATATAGGAACCAATCATCAATTGAGTTACATTAATTTCATTGACACACACTTAATTATTAGATATATTCTTAGAATACTGTTAAAAGCAAATTAAGTTTCATAAAGTTATTCAAATGCTTCAATTTTGAGTCGCGTGCTTGCAAAAGCAACTCAATCGATCGTTTGAATCAAAGACCTCTTAACTTGTACAATTGGATCTGGTAAGATCACAATGTGCTGGATAATTGTATTTTAATTTTATTACAACTTCAGCAACTAATTCACTTAAGACGGGAAGAAAACAGTTAACGATTAGGTGGATAGAATTTGGTTTCATTCTGACATGGAAATTGTCGATGGTTCAATTCAAAAGAATAGTATTTTGTGCACACGGTTTTCAAGTGACGTCCGTAGTTTAGTGAAGATACTTTCTTTTAGCTTATTTAATTATATGAATGGGCAAAGAAGTTGATACGATGCGTATAGAGCTATCTATCTGATAATATTAAAGGTACAAATATTTTCTTAGCTTGATCTCTGTCTAGTCAAAGAAAAATCACATGCCTGACGAGTAAAATGGGTTGGTGTTTTGTTTTTTTTTTTTTGTTTTATATATATATATATATATATATAAATAAGGGTTGATGTCATTGAATTTGACAAAAGATAAAAGATACCTGTTAAGCATTATCTAAATATATTTATTATATTTTATTCTTATAAATTCAAATTTAACACGTTAAAAAAACTTTAAAAAAATTAAAAAAATATTTTTATGGGTTCTAGTATAGCAATCGAGGTCATGTTGGGCTTGCACCCCAACGCACTTGGTGTTGGGCATGCACCCCAACGCGGTCTCGGGCTAATATATATACCTGAGCTAACTATGTTTGGGTCTATACTACGTGGTTGGATCTTTTTATTTTTTTTAAAAGGTATAGATATCTTTCCCGAGCTCAATATTCTCTTAAAAGTTTTTTCAAGACCCCACACACGTTCCTCAACATTTATACTACTATAATATGTATTATTTTGAGTAGAATATACTCAAAATATCACAGAAATAAAATAATACTTTAGCGTCTCTTCTTCACAAAAGAACAAAACTCATAGGCTATAAATACCGCATGAATCATTCAAGCTCCAAGTTCACAATCTCTTTATTCTTAATTTTTTTCATACATATTTTTAGAATTTCTATTTAAAATATCTTTGTGTTTTGTTTTTCTAAAAATATATGTACCTAAGTATCTTAGAATCTACAAATCTATCAAATAAAATATTTTATAAGTATTAATCATTCATCACCTTGATTAAGAAAAATAAACTGGTTATCTAACATAAACTTTTATTCTTAAGCTAAGAAATTTTTTAACCTCACCACGTTGATTGTTTGATAGTAATAAAAATGAATGAAAATCAAATAATTTAATAAAAATAAATGGTATTGATTGTAGATATTTTAGAAGTGTTATGTTTACGGTAATATTAATTTTAAAGTATTGGCAATAAATTTTATAACTAATTTGAAACATCAAATAATTCTCAAAAAATATATTCTAAGAATACCCGAACCCTATTTTAAATATTCTTGCCATTTACTTGAAGCAAACAGGCTACTGCTCCATTTTGAATACCAAATTTAATTTAAATCCAGATGATATGAGCCAGTACACTCCTAGTCCTAGCTAATTTAATGCGGTGACAGTAGCAAGCTCTTTTTTTTTTTTTTTTCAAGCTCTTATTATGACACGATATTGACCTATTAAATTAAGGTAGTAATATATATATTACTCTCTAGATATCAATCATGGACTTCGACATGACGACACTTGCTGCTAGACTGTATGCTGGATTAGTTTAATTTTTACATGGAAAAAATAATTGTCATGTCAACTTCATTGTTGCTAGAATACATGATTAAAATTGTTTGATGACAGGATGCCTAGCTAGCAGGCTACCACAGCAACCAGTGAAAAGCGCTGTCTATAAGCTCTAGCATCTATATCAAGGGTCCTTGGAGTTATTCAATGTTACAAATCAATCTTTATTTCCCTCTTTAGTTATATAATTTATTGCCAATGCTTAAAAATATTACCTTATAAATAAAACTTATTAAATATTTATAATCAGTACAATTCATTATTTTAGTTAAAATATTTTATTTTTATTACAATCCAATAATAAATGAAGTATAATTACATTGCGTAAGACACCCATTAGCTTTTGCCTTTAAGCTTATCACAAATTCAATAAGGAAAAACGTTCTACTTTTAATTAATCTTCATGTGTATTTTCAGAAATTCTAAAAAAAACTATATACATCTTGAGGAATTCTGAACATGTTTACCTGATTTATTTACTTATTGTATTCTTTTAATATATATATATATATCAAAGCCTCTCTTCTTTTTTCTTTTTTCTTTTTTCTTTTTTCTTTTTCTTTTTCTTTTTTGTATTGATTGAGTCCCTTTATTCTATGTTTTGTTTTGTAAAATTACTCTATTACAACGTTGTTAGTTAATATGTTTACACGATACTTTTCTTTTAGGAGTACAAAACTAAATGCTTAACACATGTTGCTTTACAAGATCCACAATAACTCCTCTGTTTCTAAATTTTCCCACTCGGTGAAAAATAAATAATTAAAATAAAGTAAATTAAATTAATTAAGATTAGATAAATGAACGAACCTAATTAATTAAAATAATTTAATTTTAAATGTTTATCTTTTTTTATTTATTTAATTATATAATTTCAGAAATGAAAGGGTTACTTTAATAGAAAGATGCTAAGTAAGCATATGAACTAAAAACGTGACGACACAGGGACCTTTTTGGAACAAAATAAGAATAAAAAAACTTAATGAATACGAATAAAATTAGACTCTACCAACTTCCTACAAAACAATTTATGATGTAAGATGTTCATAGTTAGATCAGAGTAAAAGAATTGTTGACCATTGAATAAAAAAATTATTGAATTACTGGTGATCAAGTGTTGGAGCAGCCTACAAAATCTTTTGTTTTCTTGAGTTTAAAAAAATCCGAACGCAGTCGCAGCCACAATTTAGAATTCTTTTATGAAATTAAATCATATAGACTTCCCTCATATATATATATATATATATATATCGAATCAAGCATACATATACACAAATCTGAAAGATTAAATTAACAAAAGAAAACAGAGTAAATAGAATTCTGCAGATACACTTTTTAAAAGAATGACTTGAATACTCTTCTTTCTATTTACTCGTA
>Ga0307510_10010329_pt1 | contig 11085 bp, 10 predicted proteins | sample 12_EM_MG_FD_207224 | JGI IMG/M metagenome (GOLD analysis project Ga0307510, IMG submission 207224) | Populus trichocarpa ectomycorrhiza microbial communities from riparian zone in the Pacific Northwest, United States - 12_EM | ecosystem: Host-associated > Plants > Roots > Unclassified | place... | reverse complement strand
GCGAGATCTAGTGCCTCTAAACCGAACATATGGCTTCCTCTGTCAGGTAGTACCGGCTGCGGACCCGGAGGCCTGCACCCACTGCCCCCACGGATATGGAGTGCGGCGAATTCTGATTCGTTCTTTTTAAACAACCATCGCAACGCAGGGAGTCTGGCCAACTGGCCACCGGATCAATTCCTTCTAGGTCTTGATCTGGATCAAGCAACGTTAAAAGAGTAGTCCCATTTTTGCCGATGAACTGCGTGGTCGTTTGCCGCGTGACAAGTTGCCTCATCGGCGTGGCAATGCTCTGCAATGGATTTCTTGCGGCGAGCTTGTGGAAATCGATGTCTGGCTAACTAAATTTTTTGTCATAGCAACTTCCTGTTACAGACTGGTGATAACCTCGCGGTTCCCCTCGAGCCAGACCTGCCTTCAGATGCCCAGTCAAGAGCCCCTGCTGTTACGTCACCATCGTCCGTTTCTCGCTTTCTGGTTCGCGCGGATTTTTACCGCCAGCGGTTTCCAGATGCTCACCGTGGCGATTGGCTGGAACCTCTACCAATTGACCGGTAACGTCCTCGATCTGGGTCTGGTCGGGCTGGTTGAATTCGCCCCGCGCGTGCTGTTCATGCTGCACACCGGGCATGTCGCCGACCGCTACGACCGGCGCAAAGTCGCGGCGATCTGTCAGTCGTTGCAGGCGTTGATCGCCCTGGCGCTGGCCATCGGCAGCGCCACCGATCACGTCACCCGCGAGATGATCTTCATCCTCGCCTTCCTGCTCGGCGCGGCGCGTTCGTTCGAGATGCCGACCACGCAGGCACTGCTGCCGAGCATCGTGCCCAGCGCGCTGTTTCCTCGGGCAGTGGCGGCGGCGCAGTCAGCGCAGCAGTCGGCAACGATCGTCGCCCCGGCGCTGGGCGGTTTGCTCTATGCATTCGGCAGTGTCTGGGTTTATGGCCCGACAGTGCTGCTCTATGTGATCGCTTGCACGCTGATGCTCAACCTGCCCGCGCGGCAAACGCCGCTGAATAAAGGCAAAGCCACACTGGATTCGTTGCTCGCGGGGATTCGTTTCATTCGCAGCCGCCCGGACATTCTCGGGGCGATTTCGCTGGATCTGTTTGCGGTGTTGCTCGGCGGCGCCACGGCGCTGCTGCCGGTATTTGCCAAAGACATTCTGCTGACCGGGCCGTGGGGCCTCGGGTTGCTGCGTTCGGCACCGGCGGTCGGCGCATTGGGCATGTCGCTGTTCCTCGCGCGATTTGCCGTGGAACGCAATGTTGGCCGGGTGATGTTCACCGCGGTTGGGGTGTTTGGCGTCGCGACCATTGCCTTCGGCCTGTCGACCTCGTTCTGGTTTTCGCTGGCGGTGCTGGTGGTGCTCGGCGCGGCGGACATGATCAGCATGGTCATCCGCGCGTCTTTCGTGCAGCTGGAAACCCCGGACGAAATGCGTGGCCGGGTCAGCGCGGTGAACGGGCTGTTTATCGGAGCTTCAAACCAGTTGGGCGAATTCGAATCCGGCGTCACCGCTCACTGGTTCGGCACGGTGCCGGCGGTGGTGATGGGCGGGATCGGCACGCTGGTGGTGACGGGGACGTGGATCAAGTTGTTTCCGACGCTGGCTAACCGCGATCGGATGCATGTGCCGGTGGAAGAGGTGAAGGTCTGAAGCGATCCAGACCTACAACTCCCCCGCCACTTTCCCCCGCAAGGCCTTGCCGCCGAGTTGCTCGACCAGCGTCAAGGCAAATTCCAGCGCAGCGCTGGAGCCTTGTGCGGTGATGCAGTTGCCGTCGACCACCACCGGTTGATCAACAAACGTACAGCCCGAGAGTTGATGGCTGGCGCTGGGCAGGCAGGTCATGCGCCGCTGGCGCAGCACGCCGAAGGTTTGCAGGGCGACGGCCGGGGATTCGGCGATGGCGGCGAACAGGCGTCCGGCGCTGGCCTGATCCTTGAGCAACTGTTGCAGAGGTTGGTGCGCGGCCAGGTGTTGTGAACCGACAACACCGCCGGGCAGGACGATGAGGTCAAAGGTTTGCGCCAGCACATCGACCAGCATGCCGTCGGCGGTCAGGCGTGTGCCACGCGCGCAGGTCAGCATGCGTCGTCCTTCAATACTGGCGGCCACCACTTCGATACCGGCGCGGCGCAGCACGTCGATCAGGGTCACGCTTTGCAGATCATCGATGCCCTCGGCGAGGGTAATCAGGGCTCTAAAGGTCATGGGCGTTATCCGCTGGGTGATGCTTGAAGCGTATTCAGCTTCAACCGGATCGCGCTGCAGCAGCCGTTACTTGATGTAAAGCTGAGTCGACATTGTGTTGCGCGGCGCATTGATCGAGGTGTTGCTGAAGGTGAAGGTGCCTTCCTGCTTGCCCGCCAGATCGAAGGTATAAAGAGAACCGACGGTTTTATTACCGGGGGTGCATTCGGTCAGGTTGCCGTTATCAAAGGCACACACCGGGGCACGGGTGCCGTTCACTTCAAAGCCGTCCAGTGCGACCTGAGGCTGACTCTTGCCGTAGCCGACTTCGAGCACGTAGACCTTGATATTCGGTCCGCTGTGATTGCACTGGGTCTGCGCCTGGCCATCGGCGATGTCTTCAAGACCACAGGCTGGCGATTGCACCTTGATCACTTTCACTTGCGTCAACGGTGGCGCCGATGCCGCCCAGGCTGTCGACATCCCGGCCATCAGTACGGCAATCAAACCCAAAACCTTCATCCAGCACTTGCTCATGCGCTTCCCGCCCCGAAAAAATCAGCGCGCAGTATGGCGCAGTTGGCGTCAACGCAAAACTTCGCCGACGATCGACACCAACAACCGCCATATTCCTCACGCTGCTGGTATGATGCGCGGCTTTTTCCGGCCCACCACAATTTTCCAGGCGCTTGCGACGGTCTGTGCTTTGCTGTTGAGGTCGATACATTCACGGCGCCGGGCGCGCCACGGGGAGCAGACATGCTGGAAAGGCTGTTTCAACTCAAGGCACACAACACCAACGTGCGCACCGAGATTCTCGCGGGCATCACGACTTTCTTGGCCATGGCCTACATCCTGTTCGTCAACCCGAGCATTCTCGGCGAGACCGGCATGGACAAAGGTGCGGTGTTTGTCGCCACCTGCCTGGCGGCTGCGATCGGTTCGACGATCATGGGCCTGATCGCCAACTACCCGATTGCCCTCGCTCCGGGCATGGGCCTGAACGCCTTCTTCACCTACACCGTGGTCTTGCACATGGGTCACACCTGGCAAGTGGCGCTGGGCGCGGTATTCATCTCGGCGGTGTGCTTCTTCCTGCTGTCGATCTTCCGCATCCGTGAATGGATCATCAACAGCATTCCGCTGCCGCTGCGCTCGGCGATTGCCGCCGGTATCGGCCTGTTCCTGGCGTTGATCGCCCTGCACAACGCTGGCATCGTGGTCAGCAACCCGGCGACCATGGTCGGCCTCGGTGACCTGAAAGCCCCGGCCCCAATCCTCGCCACCCTCGGCTTCGCTCTGATCGTCGCGCTCGAAGCGCTGAAAGTGCGCGGTGCGGTACTGATCGGCATTCTGGCAGTGACCATCATTTCCATCGCGATGGGCTTCACCCCGTTCAACGGCGTGACTTCGATGCCACCTTCGCTGGCGCCGACCTTCATGCAACTGGACATCAAAGGCGCACTGGACATCGGTCTGGTCAGCGTGATCTTCGCCTTCCTGTTCGTCGACCTGTTCGACAACTCCGGCACCCTGATCGGCGTCGCCAAACGCGCCGGCCTGATGGGCAAGGACGGCCACATGCCGAAAATGGGCCGCGCCCTGATCGCTGACAGCACTGCGGCCATGGCCGGTTCGTTGCTGGGTACGTCGACCACCACCAGTTACATCGAATCCGCTGCCGGCGTGAGTGCGGGCGGGCGTACTGGTCTGACGGCCATCGTCGTGGCGATTCTGTTCCTGCTGGCGCTGTTTTTCTCGCCACTGGCGGCCAGCGTTCCGGCCTTCGCCACCGCGCCAGCGCTGCTGTTCGTCGCCGTGTTGATGACTTCCGGTCTGGCGGAAATAGACTGGGACGACATCACCGTCGCCGCACCGGTTGTCGTGACCGCGCTGGCCATGCCGTTCACTTACTCGATCGCCAACGGCATCGCGTTTGGTTTCATCGCCTGGACCGTGATCAAGCTGCTGTCCGGCCGCGCTCGTGAGCTGAACCCGGCGCTGGTGATTCTGTCGATTCTGTTTGTGATCAAGTTGGGTTGGTTCAACGCATGACTTTCGATTCCCAGGCTTACGCCGAGCAACTAGAAGCCAAGGTCACGCGCTTGCGTGATCTGCTGGCGCCGTTCGATGCCCCCGAGCCAACGGTGTTCGATTCGCCGCTGCAGAACTTCCGTCTGCGCGCCGAATTCCGCCTGTGGCGCGAGGGTGGCGAGCGGCATTACGCGATGTTCGCTCAGGACGACAAACGCACGCCGATCCTGATCGAGGAATTCCCGATCGCCAGCCTGCGCATCAACCAGTTGATGCCGCAGCTGAAAGCGGCGTGGCAGGCCAGTTCAGCGTTGAGCCACAAGTTGTTTCAGGTCGAGTTCCTGACCACGCTGGCCGGCGATGCAATGATCACCCTGTGCTATCACCGCCCGCTGGACGCGCACTGGCATGCCGCTGCGACCCAGTTGTCGGCAGATCTGGGCGTCAGCATCATTGGTCGCTCGAAGGGCAAACGCGAAGTACTTGGCCTTGATTACGTGGTCGAGAAGCTCGACGTCGGCGGTCGCACCTTCAGCTATCGCCAGCCGGAAGGCGCGTTCACCCAGCCTAACGGCACGGTGAACCAGAAGATGCTCAACTGGGCGTACGAAGCACTGGGCGATCGTACCGATGACTTGCTGGAGTTGTACTGCGGCAACGGCAACTTCACCCTGCCACTCGCCACGCGCGTGCGCAAAGTGCTGGCCACCGAAATCAGCAAGACCTCGGTCAACGCCGCATTGAGCAACCTCAGCGAAAACGCTGTGGACAACGTCACCCTGGTGCGTTTGTCCGCCGAAGAGCTGACCGAAGCGCTCAACGACGTGCGCCCGTTCCGCCGCCTGCAGGGTATCGACCTGAAGAGCTACGAATTCGGCAGCGTCTTCGTCGACCCGCCGCGCGCTGGCATGGATCCGGACACCTGCGAGCTGACCCGGCGCTTCGACAACATCCTGTACATCTCCTGCAACCCGGAAACCCTGGCAGCGAACATTGCTCAGTTGCACGACACGCACCGCATTACCACGTGCGCGTTGTTTGACCAGTTCCCGTGGACGCATCACATGGAATCGGGTGTGTTGCTGACCCGGCGTTGATGGCGGGATAGCAGATACGAAAAGCCGTCGTGATTGACGGCTTTTTTGTGGGCGCTCACTAAGCGGGATCGACCTTACGCGGACGCCCGCCCTTTTTGCCATTCGCCCGCGCGGCTTCGGACTTTGCGGCACTGCTTTGACGACCGTTACGCGATGCAACCACCGACGCAGCCATCTTCATGAGTGACGGGCTCGCTGAAATCATTCCGGCAATGGAAACGTCAAGGTCTTTGCCCTCATGGCAAAGCGCAGTGCCTGCGAATCCGACTGTCAGCCCCTCGTAATCGCCTGCATCAAACCCGTCAAACTCTGGATACTGGTTCACCGGAAGCAACACACCGCTGCCATCCTCAAAACGGATGACCAAAGATGATTTTTTAAAGCACACAGAAACAGCTTGGAAACTGCTGGCCTGTCGTACTTCACCAAGCTTTATGGCTGCATCGAGCATTTCTTCCGTCAGTGGTCGATGTACGGACGGCTTTGCCTTAATGACTTTCATAAATGGATTTCAACTCCTTCCAGTTTGCCAACCAATGTCAGAAGCAACTTGTCTTCTTCTGGTTCGTAGCGCGCCACAGCGATCCTGTAAGTCGTATCGGTAACCAGTTTCATCACGGGTACCTCGTTTGATTCGCAGTCCCACACTTGATTGCCGAGACAGACGGTTTGCAAACCTGACCACCAGATCCCTCGTGCGCGACGCAGATGAACGGGATGTCCCAACGATCGACACAAACCCTCCAATACAGCCATCGTCGGTCGACGAGACAGCGGCACGACATCCCACAGATCAATGTCGTTGTGCCAAAAGCTGAAATGGAATCGCGCACTCCAGGCGCCCGCATTTACATGAGCGTGCGGTGGGCAATGCTCATTCCGCAACATTACGCGTATCGACAATCCCTTGTAGTTGCATACGTTCATGCTAACCCATCCGTTAGGTTAATAAATTTCAGGATTCGATAATCCTTTCAAATCCGACGACCGGTGCCGTAGAACGCAAGCGGCTCCGCTCTTCTCTCAGGCTAGCGCCGGCATGGGCCATGAGTCGGTAAATCTTCGAGGGAAAACGTAAGCAAAGCTGTCGTTACGATTCGAACAACATTAAGTATGAAACAGCCTTGGTGCGATTACCGAACACAAAAATCCTGGGCTCAGGCACTTCGATTGACCATGGTAACCATCTAGTACATTTTATCTCCACAGGCTGAAACCCTCGGCCAAAGCTAAAAACAATAAGTGGAGTTACCCCTCATGCCCCCTATCGTTCTGGTGCTCAACGGCCCGAACCTGAACCTGCTCGGCACCCGCGAGCCGGCGACTTATGGTCACGAAACCCTGGCGGACATCTCGGCGTTGTGCGGTCGCGCTGGCGAAGAATTCGGCCTGGCCGTGGAGTTTCGCCAGACCAACCACGAAGGCGAACTGCTTGACTGGATACACGCCGCCCGTGGTCGCTGCGCCGGGATCGTGATCAATCCGGCGGCGTGGACGCACACCTCGGTAGCGATTCGCGATGCGCTGGTGGCCAGTGAGTTGCCGGTGATCGAAGTACACCTGTCCAACGTCCACGCCCGCGAACCGTTTCGTCATCACTCGTTTGTCTCGGCGATTGCCACGGCGGTGATGTGCGGCTTTGGCAGTCATGGTTATCGACTGGCTCTGGAACATTTCAGCCAGCGGCTGAAGGGGTAACGCGCATGTCTCGCTCTAACGTAATACTCGCCGGGCTGATCGGCGCCGGCATTCAGGCCTCTCGCACGCCAGCGCTGCATGAGCACGAAGGCGATGCCCAAGGTCTGCGCTACCTCTATCGATTGATCGATCTCGATCAGTTGAAAATGGATAGCACCGCCCTGCCCGACCTGTTGCTGGCGGCCGAGCGGATGAATTACACCGGGCTGAACATCACCTTCCCGTGCAAGCAGGCAATCATCCCGCTGCTCGATGAGCTGTCGCCGGAAGCCAAGGGCATCGGCGCCGTGAACACGGTGGTGCTGAAGGATGGCAAACGTGTCGGCCACAACACCGACTGCCTCGGTTTTGCCGAAGGTTTTCGTCGGGGTTTGAAGGACGCTGCCCGTGAGCGCGTTGTGCAGATGGGCGCTGGCGGCGCTGGCGCGGCAGTGGCCCACGCGCTGTTGAGCGAAGGCGTACAGCAACTGAGCATTTTTGACGTCGACAGTGAGCGCGCCGAGAGCCTGGCGAACAATCTCAATCAGCATTTCGGTTTTGGTCGTGCGGTGGCCGGTCGGGATCTGCCGAGCACGCTGAATCTGGCCGACGGTCTGGTCAATACCACGCCCATGGGCATGGCCAAACTGCCGGGCATGCCGGTACCGGTCGAACTGCTGCGCAAGGAATTGTGGGTGGCGGAGATTGTGTATTTCCCGCTGGAAACCGAACTGCTGCGCAATGCCCGCGCGCTCGGTTGCCGGACGCTGGACGGCGGCAATATGGCGGTGTTTCAGGCGGTGAAGGCGTTTGAGTTGTTCAGTGGCATGGTGCCGGACGCGCAGCGGATGCTCGCGCATTTTCAAAGTATGAATGGCTGAACGCTTTCCCCCTGTGGGAGCGAGCCTGCTCGCGAAAGCGGTGTGTCAGGCAACTAATGTGTTAGCTGACGGTACGCCATCGCGAGCAGGCTCACTCCTACAGGGGAGCTGTGTCAGGCTTGCAGGTAGCGCAACACCGACTCGCAAATCATCTCGCGATGCCGCTGCTTGATGCTTTCATCCGGTAGATCGATCTGGAAAATCTCGCCAAACGTGTGCCGGTTCGATACGCGATAGAAGCAGAACGAACTGATCAGCAAATGCACATCCAGAGCATCCAGCCCGGCACGGAACACACCCTCTTCAGCGCCCCGACGCAGAATCTCGCCGAGCGAATCGAGGATGGTGTTGTTCATCGCCTTGATCGCATCGGAACGCTTCACGTATTCAGCGTTGTGGATGTTTTCGATGCTGACGATGCGCACGAAATCGACGTTGCGATCATGGTGATCGAAGGTGAATTCGACCAGTCGGCGAATCGCGTCCACCGGCGCCAGCTCGGCCAGGTGCAGACGGCTTTCAGTGCTGCGGATATCACCGTAAAGCTTCTCCAGCACCTCAACGTACAACTGCTCCTTACTGCCGAAGTAGTAATAGATCATGCGTTTTGAGGTGTGGATGCGCTCGGCAATCGCATCAACGCGAGCGCCGGACAAACCCTGCTGGACGAACTCGACGATCGCCTCCTGCAGGATATTCTCGCGGGTCTTTTCCGGGTTGTTCTTGCGACTCTTGCGCGGCTCTACGGCGGACACTTCAGGAGCTGCGGAAAGTTCTGTATTCATCGTCATTGCGGGCTCACGGCCATCACTGCACAGGCGGCGATTATGGGCCGCGCAGCACAGTGAAGGAAGCTGCGGGACCTGTGTTTAATCCCGCGTTTACGAATTTCCTACAACTTCGCCTGGCGCACAGCGCCACTGCGTGATTTGGCCATCGCCGCCAGACGCACCGCGACGTTCGCCGCGCCATACCCGGCATAGCCGTTCTTGCGCTGGATGATCTCGAAGAAGAAGCGCCCTTCGAACGGTTCGGTGTAGACGTGGAACAGCTCGCCGCCCTGGGCATCACGGTCGTACAAGACGTTGTAATAGGCCAGTTCGCTGAGAAATTCGTCGTCGAAATCGAACCGCGCGGCGAGGTCATCGTAGTAGTTGAGCGGAATATCCAGCAACGGTACGCCAGCCTCTTTGGCGCGACTCACTTCGGCGAAGATGTCGTCACAATCGAAGGCGATGTGGTGCACACCGGAGCCGCGATAACTCGACAGCGCATGGGAAATGGCGGTGTTGCGGTTCTCGGAAATGTTCAGCGGCAAGCGGATCGAACTGTCGCGACTGCGCAGTGCGCGGCTCTTCACCAGACCGTACGGATCGGGCAGTACCACTTCATCGTCCGCCTCGAAATCCAGCAGGCTCTTGTAGAACAGTACCCAGCTATCGAGGCTGTCGGCCGGCAGCGCAATTGCCATGTGGTCGATACGTTTAAGGCCGCCACGGGCCGGCGCATCTGCCAGCAGATTGAAATCGGTGCCGTAGACATCGGCCTGTTCATCCACCAGATAAATCAGGCTGCCGTCCGGCGCGCGCACCGCTGCCAGCTCCAGTTCATTGGGGCCGACCAGTCCGCGATAAGGCTGACCTTTGTAGGCGACAGCGCGGGCCAGCGCACTGGCGCTGTCCTTGACCCGCACGGCGGTGGCGCACAGCGACGGGCCGTGAGCCTCGAAAAAGCTGTGAGCAAACGAATACGGTTCGGAGTTGAGGATCAGGTTGATATCGCCCTGACGCAGCAGACTCACGCTCTTGGAACGGTGCTGCCCGGCCTTGACGAAACCGAGGCGTTCCAGCCAGTTCGACAGCTTGGCGCCGAGGCTTTCATCCACGGCGAACTCAAGAAACTCGATGCCGTTGTACTCACTGGCCTTCGGTGTTTCGAAAAGGATTTCGCGATTGGCCACAGGCGTCGCGTCCTGCTCCAGACGCTGGCGGGTCTTCTCTTCCAGATACAGCAGCGAACGCAAACCGTCGGCGGCATTGGCCCGTGGTGGCGCGGCGCGGAAGCCGTCGTTGAAGATTTCCAGCGACAGCGGCCCGGTGTAACCGCTCTGGATGATCGGCGCGAGGAAACCCGGCAGATCGAACTCGCCCTGCCCAGGGAAGCAGCGGAAATGCCGGCTCCACTCCAGCACATCCATCTGCAAAATCGGCGCGTCAGCCATTTGCACGAAAAAGATCTTGTCGCCGGGAATATCGGCGATGGCGCTAGGATCGCCCTTCAACGACAAGGTGTGAAAACTGTCGAGCAGCACGCCCAGGCTCGGGTGATCGGCCTGACGCACGATGTCCCAGACCTGTTGATAAGTGTTGACGTGACGGCCCCACGCCAGCGCTTCGTAACCAATACGCAAGCCGCGCGCACCGGCATGCTCGGCCAGCAGTCGCAGGTCATCGACTAGAATTTGTTGATCGCCGACGCTGTCGGCCGAGGCATTGCTGCAGACCAGCACCAGATCGGTGCCCAGTTCCTGCATCAGGTCGAACTTGCGCTCGGCCCGCTCGAGATTGCGCGCGAGGCGATCGCGGCGGCAGCCTTCGAAATCGCGGAACGGCTGAAACAGAGTGATGGCGATGCCGAGATCGGCGCACATCTGTTTAATTTCCCGCGGACTGCCGTCGTAGTAAAGGAGGTCGTTTTCGAAAATCTCCACCCCGTCGAACCCGGCGGCGGCAATGGCTTCGAGTTTTTCCGGCAGGGTGCCGCTCAAGGAAACCGTGGCAATGGAACGCTGCATGTTTCAACTCCCGGACTGCGCCGCTTATCTTTAATGTAGGAGCCGCCGAAGCCGGCAATCGTTTGATCTTTATTGCTGAAAAGCAAAATCAAAAGATCGCAGCCTGCGGCAGCTCCTACACAGGATGGTTTTTATAGTGAGGGAAATTATTGGCTGCATCCCCGCGCGCAGCAATTTAAAGTGTACTACCCGGTTAGTTTTGCGTGCGATTATCGAACACAATGGCGGTTTGGCGAATTGACGATTTTTCGTCCACTGCCCAACATCGACTGCACATTGAGTCCGGATCTGAACCACCGGTCGCAGCGTGCAAGTAAAAAGCACACCAAATAACAAATCCAAAAACGGGTGGAACACATGATTCCTTCACAGACTTCCCGCATGGCTCCGGCCATGAGCACTGCC
>Ga0307510_10010328_pt1 | contig 11086 bp, 4 predicted proteins | sample 12_EM_MG_FD_207224 | JGI IMG/M metagenome (GOLD analysis project Ga0307510, IMG submission 207224) | Populus trichocarpa ectomycorrhiza microbial communities from riparian zone in the Pacific Northwest, United States - 12_EM | ecosystem: Host-associated > Plants > Roots > Unclassified | place... | reverse complement strand
ATGTATATCTCCGTTGCCATTTCTTCATCGCCCTGTTTTTATTGTGGATATCCATGGACACATTAATTTAGGATAGGAGTGGACCGTACTCATGACTAATAGAAAAAACAAATCAAGTTGAAATTGAATTATTACTTTTTTTTGTTTTTTAATTAAATTTCTATTTTCTTAATCAAGCCATATTAAAATTCGGCTATTCGGTTTTCTGTACGCTTATAAAAAAATATTTATTCAATTCTCAATGAAGAACGCATTTACAGGGATTTAGTTTGAACTATGACTAAGTATAGGGACTAAACTATAGATATTTATAAAATCTAGATATTACAACACTTGAAACTAATTAACTTGCCCAGCACAAAAGCAAAACACACCGCCTCCTCCCTTCCTTCTTTAATTCACCCCCCGCTCCACCATCCTCGTCATCAGCCACCGAGCACCCCTAGGCACCGCCCAACGCCCAAAATTCGGCTATTCGGTTTTCTGTACGCTTATAAAAAATCTTTATTCAATTCTCGATGAAGAACGCATTTACAGGGATTTAGTTTGAACTATGACTAAGTATAGGGACTAAACTATAGATATTTATAAAATATAGATATTACAACACTTCAAACTAATTAACTTGCCCAACACAAAGGCAAAACACACCGCCTCCTCCCTTCCTTCTTCTAATTCACCTCCCGCTCCACTCCTCGTCATCAGCCACCAAGCACCCCCAGGCACCGCCCAACGCCCATCAGCTACCAAGCACCCCCAGGCACCGCCCAACGCCCATCAGACACCACCAGGTGCGGTCTCCGTCCAAGCTTCAAGGTGCGGTCTCCGTCCAAGCTTCAAGTTGCGGTCTCCGGACCAGGTATTTTTTTTTATCAACAGTAATCTGACTTCCCAAGTATTTCTGTACACTTAACTTAATTATTAATAGTAAATATTTTTCATTTTCATATCATTTAAAATCAAAGATAAACATGAGGAGGGAGAGTTTGAATTACAAAATCGGGTTGTAGTTAAACAAATAATCGATAAAAAGAGGGTCTGAGTTTATTTCTTCTCTGTTCAGACGAAAAAAAGGGTATGAGCTTCGAATTGCTAATTTTCTTAGTAGTTGTTACAAGATTTTAGGGGATTTTTTGAAAAATTCAGATTGTGTGTTGGATTGTTGATTCTGTAATTTTTGGGGATCACCAGCGTGTTTCTACCTTTGATATAAGAAAAAAGTTTGAAAGGAATAGGTTATGAAAGTAGGATTTGAAAATGAAGTATTAAGATTACTGTAACAAATATTGAAAGATCAAATATCAAGCATGCTTGGTGGAATTTGAAAAAAAAAAAAATTATAGCCAACAGTAGATCCTAATATATTATAATCATAATATCATCTAAGATGAACTAAATTATGATCAGTTGCTAGAAAAAAGAGATAAAAACTATGTATAAGTTCAATATTAAAGTGTAAATAATAAATTGTGGTAAAAATGGAGTATGGCGTCACGTTGTCAGGGTGGGAGCAGCATCCAAAATTTTAAGGGGGATTTACTCTAATTTCAAGTGGCAATGTTTTAGCTCACCTTTTACAGTTATAACTTATATATTATTCTCCATAATAATCAATACGCTTTCTCTTTTTGCACCAAACATCAAGGAATAGGGTTAAGAATTTAATCAACTTTTCACTTCCTCCCCCATCCCCTCTCCGGCGCAGGCCATGGTTGTTAAAATCACGAGTTAATTTGTAAAATTAACATATACTTATCGTGCTATCGTGGAAATCGCTTTAAAACTTCAAAACTGATAAAATTGAATGAAATCATGAGTTGAAAATCGGTAAACTCGCGATTTTAATACTGAGTTTACATTTTCGTGGATGTGGATGTGAATGTGAAAGTGAAATCATTATGTGTGATTTCCTTGTCTTGTTTCTATGACTAATTTCATTCTGGTGATTTACTAGCTGTCTTCTTCACTCTTATTCTCTCCTTTAGCTTCTCTTTTTCATTCAAGAAAACATCTATGCTTTTCAATTTCCTCATCTTACAATTTCCCCATCTTAATCCCTTCTGTTTTGTAGTACTCTGTAGAAAGAAAAAAGAAGATAGAGGGAGACCCCTCTGTGATTTCAACAACTCTTTTTCTCTCCTAACTTCTCCTTTTCATTCAAGAAAACATCTATGCTTTTCAATTTCCTCATCTTACAATTTCCCCATCTTAATCCCTTTTGTTATGTAGTACTCTGTAGAAAGAAAAAAGAAGAAAGAGGGAGACCCATCTGTGATTTCAACGAACAAAGTCTTTGAGATCTGCCCACTTCGCTTACAGGTGCTTTTCTTATTTCTAATCTGATTCATGGACCTCAATTACATGCAAATATTATCCTTTTTTGCTTCTTTTTGTTGTTATCATTTTGTTTTTTTTTCGGGTATTCAACTCTGGTTTCAAAATGGTTTCTTTAATGTTGTATTTCTTGGAACTGAAAATTTTTTTGATGGGCTTATAAACTTTGGATTATTTCCATGTTATTTCTTTGTCTGGTCGCTGATAAATTATGGAAAATGTATACAAGGGTTAAGAAAATATGGTTTTTCTTAGTTTTATTTCTCCGTTTGGTTGATGACAAAAGGTGGAAATAATAGCAAAATCTACCTTCTTTTTACTATCAATTTTAGTTTCATTGTACAAGACTTTTTAATTGTAAAATACTTGGATAATTGTGTTAATTGTTGTGCAAGCTGTACAAAAATGTGGGATAGAGAAAAACTGTGCTAAGTCAACAATTAGGCTACTCTCTATTTGTATGATGAAAATGTACAGTTGTATACATTATAACATGCTATTCTTAAATTTCTTTCATTTTGAGTCTTTGACCATTACGGTCTCTGCATCCCCATATCCTTTTCATGGGATGAACATCTATGTACATGAATAATTATATTGTGTTACTTAAACTGCATAAATTTTTAATTAAACTATGTACTTTAAGGTGCATGAATTATATATAGAAAAAATATTCCTTACAATTTTATAATTTTATAATCCTAGTTTACATCGTATTTTTTGTGGCTTTGTGGCGTGTCAAAAATATATTTTTGACAATCTTGCTGGAGGTCTCTACCATATATATCTATAGGTATTTCATTTTTGTTTTTGAAAAATTACAAAATACTCCTCTAATTAAGACCCTACGTTTGCGCACCGGAGTCTCAACAAAATTTGAATTTTTTTTGTTTAAAAATAATTTTATTTTATGTATTTTGATCGTTTTGATACTACAATATTAAAAATATTTTAATATATCTATAGGCATTTCTTTTTTGTTTTTGAAAAATTACAAAAGACTTCTAATTTTTAAACAAATTATTTTTTGTTTAAAAATAATTTGGGGCTGTATTTGCACCGGAGTTTCAATAAAATTTGAATTTTTTTTGTTTAAAAATAATTTTATTTTACGTATTTTGATGTTATAATGTGAAACATATTTTTTAAAAATAATTAAAAAAATTATTTTAATATATTTACAAACCAAAAACATTTTGAAAAATAACTATACTACATCCTCTAAATTATATTGCTAACGAAGATTACGAGTACGCAAATTTTCTCCATCTTTCTCGTTCAATTATTCTTTTTATAAATTTGCACATTTGTTACAATATCCCATAGAAACTCCAAGAAGTCTTTTTCCACGGGCATTTTCCCTCCAAAACCGGGTGTAAAAAAGACTTTTCATCCTTTCGTTTACATTTGTAAGAAAAGGAAGATTGTAAGAAAAGAAGGGATGAAAAGACTTTCTTATACCTGATAAGGCTGATCTAACCATTTAGAATTTCATTATTGCGTGGAGCTAACGTGTTTAGCGAAAGGTGGGGAAGAAGATGGTAGAGAAAGTTCGTCGCTACTTTAGTGAGATGGAAAGTAGTGCCATGCATGAATCGCCGGCCAAACAAATTTATTTCCATTTTAGGATAGTTCTTTGCCGGTCCGCATCATAATCGTATCCTTCCTTCCCATCAAGGAAGAAAAACAGAGGGAGAGGTGACAAAAGAAAAGGCAGCCAGTCAAATTCACCTTTCGATTTCCGAATACTGGGCCCATGCTTTATGACTGGGTCCCTCCGTTCTGAGTGCTGTAGCCTGAAACATCCGAGGGAGGTCGAGTCAACTGTCATCAGCTGTTTCATGTTCGAGTGAGCGAGTCACGTATCTTTTCATCGCGAGCGCCAGCATCTTGTACCGCGCTACTTTCTTTCGAGCGCTTATAAATCAGGCCTTCCTGATGCCAACAAATCATGCAGGACCTTTGCAACCAAATTGTATCTTGCGTCTCTGCTCGCTCAAGAGACGTTGAATCGAATTTATCCAGAAAAAAAGAAAAAAAAGATTTTAAATAAGCGAAAACAATTCATCTTTTTGGATTAGAAGGATGGCAAATGCGGAACACCCAAATTCAAAGAATGAGATATGGATAACCATCCAGTCAACAGCACAAATGCCCAATATTGACAGAGGACGCTCGGCAGATCAAGAAAGAAAAGTTACATCATTCAAACTCTAGGTTCCCGTTCCAGTCCTTCTGTATAGTTTGAACTCGACACTCCTCGAAAGAAAAATCCCGATCCCAGATCATTACGATGGGAACTCTCTCTTTCTTTTCCTCTTTCTGCTGGTGAACAGATAAAAAGACTTTCAAATTATTTGGAACGATATGGATTGCGGAGAATCTTTCGTGCGAGATTTGAACAGATACAATACGTACGTTTTTGGGGGTGGTGCTGGCATCGTACAGGTTCCTGTATGATGCAATCCTCGAGAAGACTGACAGCTACTTGAGCATCAATAGAATCAAACGTGAAGACAACCAGGCTTCACCACCTCTGTTACTGATCTGAAGAAGGAGCTAGCTTATCATCACTTGGTGAAAGCAAAGAAAGGTTTTTTTTTTTTTTGAAAAGCAAAGAAAGACAACTCTTTTTATCTGTACATCTAGAATCAGAACCCGATATGATTCGAAAATTAGACATCACATCATCGCTTTACTGTTTACTGTTTAATTACTACTGATTATTAATGGATATGTCAATAATTATAACAAATCTCTCGCTTAACAAAGATTGACTGGTTTTGTAGTGATTATTAAACTGCATCGATTAGGTCAACGTAATAGTGTATCAGTTTCTGGATAAACTTAATGAAAGTGTTTGATATTGTGCTGTTTTGATTTGTGTTTGGGTACATTTCAAAAGTGTATTTGTTTTAAAAAAATATCAAATTAATATTTGATTATTTTAATACATTGATATAAAAAATCTGAAATAAATTATTTTGATATATTTTTAATCAAAAAATATTTTTAAAAAATAATTTGTATTTAATTGAAAAATAAACTTAAAATGGATAATAATTGGGAATCCTACTCGCCACCGCACCGCTATGATGACCAGTGGCCGGTATTGGCCATGCAAGATTTACCGATTCCCAAACAAGTCATTAATTATATATTCAATTAGTCCTCCTTGTTTCCAGAATATACCTCTTGGCCAGTAAAACATCAGCAACTCATGATCGATCGATTGGCTATTTGCAAATAATTAATTCATGATCAATTGGAAGGTTTTTATTTTGGTTTAAACACTTGTGGATTGTGATTTTTGTTCGTGCTGTGAGGATACTATGCGTGTTATTTAGGAAACAATTGATGGCAATTTTAAAAATAAATACAAAAATTTTTTAGAGCATCACCTAATAATTTAAATTTTTAAATTAAAATAATTATTTAACATAGAATTACGAGTTAAGATATTACCACTCTCGATCTTCTAGTTAAATTAGATTTTTTTGGCATGATAATGATGAATTTGTATAGATTTCAAGTTTAAATAATAATTTGATTAGTACTTATTAGAGTTTATATAAACCTATTTTTTGACCTTTAATCAGACAATAATTAAACTTTTAAGTCTAAATGATATTTTTTACAATGAGGATGGATTTGGAGGGCATTGATTTAAGTGAATTGCTAACTTAGATCGATGTCAAGAGAAATTTCAAAAGGCAAGCGAAAATGTTTCTCTCACTGAAAAACAGAGGTATTTTATATACTTTTCTCTGTTATTTTGAACGGTCCATAATTTTTTAGGTGCGATTGGGTTCTTGAATTATTATATATATTTTTATAAAAAAATATAAAAAAAATAGAAATGCATTATCAAATAAACAAAAACCAAAGTGATGACCACGACAAGACATGGTTTGTGACTGGTTCGTATGTGGTTCCTCCATAAGGTTAAAGTTGCCGTACAACCTTCAAAGTTTGAGAAATTTCACGTTCTAAGTCCTAAAACTCTGAAGTATATATTTTTAGTTATATTTCGCAACCCCAACATCTAGATATTATGTCCATAATATCTAGATATAATTTTTATTCACTTAAGATACATATATTTTTAAAACGGGCATTAGTGTAGTACTATTTACAGTGTTAGGATATTATCAAATGTAAAAATATTTAATCTAACTCTTATTATAATTTATTAAAAAAAAACTTTTTTTTCGTAAATATCTCGAGACAATGATATATTCCATGATCTAACTGGTTATATATGTTGGATATGTTTACAACCGTAGAAGGTCTTCTTCGAGTTCCAATCTTGCTTTCACCGTCCTAGGAACTGTATAAGAGGATATATAGGGAAGAGAAGAAATGAATCTGGCCCTTTCATTGAAGATCAAAACAAAGTGAAAGATGAAAATGGCTTTCTTTAATTTTTGAAAAAATAAAAAGGGTTGCCGCCTTTATATATTTTATTCCATTCGGACTACTCCGAATGCAATAATAGAGTTCGAGCTAACGAGGTATATATCACCAAAACTTGATCTAGGAATCCACAAAAGAAAAGAAAAACAATAAAGCAACGTGTATTCTGTTGATGGCAGAGCAGTGAAAGATTGATGCCACAAGAGTAGAGTGCTATAAATACCCGACGCATCTCCTTCCATGGAAGCCATAAGAAATTAATCAGCATTCATTTGACGACTCAGACTGTACCTGCTTACGAGTGGATTTACTGTGAAAAAATGTCAAGGGACAGAGATCCTCTGAGCGTTGGCCGTGTTATAGGGGACGTGCTGGACCCCTTCACAAAGTCTATCTCCCTCAGGGTCACTTACAGCTCCAGAGAGGTCAACAATGGTTGCGAGCTCAAGCCCTCTCAGGTTGCCAACCAGCCTAGGGTTGATATTGGCGGGGAAGATCTAAGGACCTTCTACACTCTGGTACGTCTCAGCAGTCTCCTCCTCCTTTAAGTAATAAGTAGTAGTCTTTCGTTTATTTATTTCTTATGTTTTCCGGTGACTTCATTAAGTACAGTATTTACTGCAGCCAAACGTGCACACTTTTTATTCTCTAGATTATTTGACAATCTTACGAGTGAATGTCACTTCCATCGTAGGTTATGGTGGACCCTGATGCACCCAGCCCAAGTGACCCCAGCCTAAGAGAATATTTGCATTGGTAAATGGCAAAATGCCTCCCTCTCTCTCAACGCTCTATTTCGATCTTGGTGTTATGATGGATCTAGCGTAAATATGTGATATATACAGGGTTAAAAGATCAAGAATATGCTTTAATTATTGCTATAATTGCTTTTTAATTACCAGTGAAACTACTGAGTTAAGTGCTCTATAAAAAATAATAACTGCATATGTACGTAGATTTACGTGGCTCTCTCTCTCTCTCTATATATATATATATATATAATTAATTATCTACAATCTATCTACATTAATCACAGCTGGTAGCACTCTTGTAGAATTGTTGGTCTGGATTGGTCACTAAGTACAGTACGTACGGTGAAAGCAAGGGAAGAGTTTCTATGACCCTCTCTGTTTCTCTTTTCTTGTCTGATTGGCAGCATGTTCCTTTCGTTGTTTTCTTTCTCTTTCATTTCTTTGTTTTTTTCATCCCTTTATTGCTCAGTGGGTCAACCAAACAGGGAGCAGATTGACTAGGGTTCTTTTAGAGATGCCAGGTCGTACATTTAGTCACGTACGATGATATTGGGTACCTATATATCCAGACTTTCTTTTTGAGATTCTAGCATAGTGAATTTCTTTTATATAAAATAATATTTAGTAAGATAACATAGTTTATAGTTTAATGAGTTACAATCTACGTCTATAATTTATAATTCAAGTGTTGTTTTGACTCTTTTAAATTATAAAATTATTCTATAGAATATTCCGTTAAAAAAATAAAAAAGATTTTGAAATCAAGTAAAATCAAATCTTCAATAACGACATCATCAATACTATTAAAAAAATCTTGAAAAAACAAATCAAACAACACAAAAATAAATCATAAACAGTGATACATGAGGGTCCACACAATTTTCTACTCCATATAATATAATATGCAAGTAGTGTAATCGATATTGAACGAATCTAATGATCAACCCAGTTTAGTTAGTTATATACTGTCGTGTGTAGAAAACAAATATAATAGAAAGCAGAAACAAAACCTTCTCTTGCATATATATCCAATGCATGATCCCACAAGTCGACTATGCTCTGTTTTTTTGAACTTCAGCTGATATGAATTTCTTGTCACATGAACTCGCAGGTTGGTGACTGATATTCCAGCAACAACTGGGGCAAGCTTTGGTGAGTATATATATATTTACATTAATATTTTCTTAAAAGACTCAAGAATTCCATTAGGATTTAGGAACTTCTAATGTTACTTGTATACTTGTCTACATTCCTACGTACTCAGTCTAGGAATTATGCTAGTTTGTTTGCTTTTTCCCCGTCATATAACCCTTTAATTCCAATGACATAATAATAACTAGAGTGAAATTGAGTTATTGAGACTCAAACCTCTTATATTCAAAGAAGCTATCTAGTATACAACCGCTGGGTTATATATATTTATGTGATGTTCTGGTTTTATTTATAAAGCATATTGTTTGTCGGGACAGCATTATCCTTCGAAATATGATCTCTCGTCATGATTCTATTAATTTCAGTGAATATTCTGATTAGGAAAAAATCAATTGTGGCTGTTTTGCTGGCATATGATTGGATCGAAATTTAGTTGTCCAGGGGTTCTTCTCCCCCAAAGCCGTTTTAGATTGTTTTTTTAGCTATACTTGCAGCGAAATTAATTTCTAAATAGCATTTAAATAGTAAAAAAAAAAAACAGCATTAATTTGAAAGGGAAAAAAAAAGTCATTTCTGTAATATATTTTTAAAGTAATCAAATCTCAAATAATTTTCATTAACAATATAAAAGAAAAAAGTCTTAGAAAGCCGCTAGATTTCTAAAGTGCAAGAAATTTCCATTAATAATTAATTTTTGTTGTGGGGTTTATTGGTTGTTTTTTTAGCAATTTGGAATTGAAAAATCCAATTTGAGAAACTAGGGATTCGATAATAGGCAATCAAGGAGGGGAATTGAAAAGATATTCCTTTTCTCCGGTCTCTTTTATCTTATCAACACCAATATCCCATGAGATGTTTTTTTTTTTTAATCAACGGGGTGTTTTTAGTTTAACTTTTATGTTCTAAAGGGTTAGACAAGAATTAAGCGTGCCATTTATATATAAAGTGATATATTAATGAAAAAATATTTTTTATGATTTTTTAAAAACTCAAATGATGAGAGTGCTCAATCTCGAAAGGTGATATATTCCCACTACCTACGAGATATGACGTTTGAGGCAACGATGAGACACCAAAAGTTTCTCGGCCAAATAGCCAGGTCTATTCCATTTCCACCTGCGGCCTCGTAGAAAAACAAACAAAAGAGTGGACGGGGATTGTGGGCGGACAAGGACAGTGAGAATAAAATAATTTGCTTGCTTTTTGTTGTTTTAACGTGGCCATATCATCAATTATGTGTTCTGATTGGTGAACTGTCTTTGTGAATTAGGAAATTACTAAAACCTCCACATGTGTATACGTTGATCCTGAAATACCTCATGCATGACAGAGAAATCTTGATTTTTTAGACATGTTCTTGCTTGTTTGCATCAGAACTAACTATTATATCGACATTTTGCGAAGGCCATGAAACTGTGTGCTATGAGAGCCCGAGGCCGACAATGGGAATTCATCGGTTTGTTTTCGTCTTGTTTCGGCAACTGGGCAGGCAAACTGTGTATGCCCCTGGGTGGCGCCAGAACTTCAACACCAGAGACTTTGCTGAGGTCTACAATCTTGGATCGCCAGTGGCTGCTGTTTATTTCAACTGCCAGAGGGAGAGTGGCTCTGGTGGTAGGAGGCGATAACAGGAAGATATCCCTTTAAATATATATTCCCATGTTGGAAAGACTGAAAACAAGTCTATAAATATTGTATTGCTGCATATACTGTCCTATCATCTAGCTTCCCCTATTATATTCCTGCCTACTTGTAGCAAAAACACCTAATCACGTCAAGGTATCAATAAAATATGATATTATTATTGTTATAAGTGATGCTTTTTTTTTCTTAACTTTCAAAATGAGACCTAAGATGTCGACTATATATCTTCGGAAAATAGTCCCCCCCGGTCCTTAAATTGTCATCTCATCCTTTTCAATGTCTTAAGCCTTCAAATAGAATTCAAAGTTTTGACTGTCAAGTACATGTATGAAACTACGAATTGTTGCAGCATGCGGCTTAATTCTCTACTTCACTGTCTGTTTTCTTTTTCCCTTATACATCCACTATTTCCTCTTCTTTTCCAAAAAAAATCGATTTTCTATACATTTGACTTCAATACTTGGTGGAGTCAATAGCGTTGCCTATGATCGTAGAACAACCCAATTAATTGAGAAGAATTTTCAAGCAGGATATCAATTTCAGCTCCCATGCAAGATGGAGATCTTTCAGTTCAACTTGGTGCCATTTCATCAAACAACCCAGCTATAAAAGCCTTGCTTTCGACAAGAAAAACTCATCAAACACATTCTGTGTGCTAGAAAATTGTTCGAACCTGAGCTGCTTCCTAATTAATTAAGATACTAAGCCCACCTCATCAAATAACAGCACCTTAATAGACGAGCTTGTAAGAGACTATGAGTGGCGAGGCAGGTCCTCTGATTATATAT
>Ga0307510_10010327_pt1 | contig 11086 bp, 7 predicted proteins | sample 12_EM_MG_FD_207224 | JGI IMG/M metagenome (GOLD analysis project Ga0307510, IMG submission 207224) | Populus trichocarpa ectomycorrhiza microbial communities from riparian zone in the Pacific Northwest, United States - 12_EM | ecosystem: Host-associated > Plants > Roots > Unclassified | place... | reverse complement strand
CTGAGAATCTATTACAGAGAGAAAAAGGGAGTGACATCTCAAAAGGTTTGTGCTTATATTATAGAGGAAACTAGAGTGCCGCATCCGGGAAACCATCGTAGTCATTCATTTTTATCACCACTGCAATCGTTTGGCTACCCTGTGCCCCTCAAGAAAGGGCAGGTTGAAGCTGCCTCTGCTGTTGAGCCGTCCAAGGTAGCACCTTTCATAAGACCTCCAAGCAGTTCTCCACGGTCAATAAAGAACTCTACCTTCACAACCTTCATGTGTTCATCCACCTGGTTTGCCAGGAAAAACAAACTACTTTCACGTAGAAAAACCAGAAAATGAATAAGGAATACGGCCACAGCTGAGAGTCAGATGTACCTCAAAAATAGACATTCCATAGAGTTCTACTAATTCCCCAGTTGCAGCATGGCCCTTGAACGGACCTTCCATGTAACCCCAGTGCCTGAACTTGTACACAATCACCGGTGGCCCTGAATAAACTTGGAGAACCTCCAAAGCAAACCCACGAGGGAATACTGTTGTAAAAGCCACCTGAGCTGAATCCACAGTTTCTTCATCAGGGTTATAGGCCCGGAACTTCTCCGGTAAGGTAGTCTGCAAAAAGGTGTTGTAGCCTCCGCCAAGTTTGCGCGTTTCTTCCAAAGTTACAGGTTTCCTTCCTGAACTCATATAATTAATTGCATGAGTTTATAATTAATTGCGATTTTGCAGCAAGGAAAGAAGACTTGAGTGTTATTACCATTTAGGCTAAAAGTATAGTTCTTGGGATCAACTGATTTATAATCATCAAAGCATGTCTTATGGAACATCTCCATCTCCCATGTCTTTACTAGGTTCTGCACTTTTTCTTCGAGTGATCCAGATGGCCATACCTTACATCAGCAAGTTAACAGAATAGAAATTAACAGCGGATATATATATATGATTGCTATGATCAGTCACACAAACAGTTTTAATACCTTAGTCCTGCCTTCTTCAAAGAGTTTGTTGACATCATCATAGTTTGGAGGTGAACCATACCTCCATTTGGTGTTCTTCTCTCCTTCTCCATACAAGAAAGTACGGTATTTGTCTTCTCTAACGCCTGAAGTTGCCATTAATTTTCAGTGAAGAATATCAGTTGTTGATTAGTCTGAATTTTCGTGGCAAAGAAGGGACCTTATAAAGGCCATGACGACCTAAATGCACAGAGAAAAGTCCAGGAGGACGTCGTAGATTTTTTATCTCTATATTCAAGAGATCATGGTGGAATATTTGAACATGTGGAGCACTAAGCAAGCTTGGATGAATTGGTAGGTATCAAACAAAATTAACCTATAAAATTATTATATTAATATTTTGATATAAAAAAATATTAAAAAAAAATTAAGGAGATAATTGTCTTCTCCTGCCACTATATGGCCACTGGTCAAGGTTCATGTAACCTACCATATATATGATATCTACATAGTATCATAAAAGACGTGGGGAAACTATTGTAGCTTCCCCACGCCTTTCACTTATTAATATATTATATTATTATATTATATTATATTATAGAATTGTTTTTTTTTTGTTTTTTTTTTTAATTTGTTAGTGTTAAATTTTTTTTATTTAGTTATTATATTTTCATAATACGGATCCTGGGTTTGATGGGTTAACCTGGTTTGATGAGTTAACCCGGATTTTTTTTATTTTTAATTAATTGTTTTCGTTTAGTTTAGTTTGTTAATGTTAAATTTCTTTCTATTTAATTATTTGACTTTCATGACACGTATCTTGGGCATGACAAGTTAACTTGGTTTGATGGGTTAACCCAGTTAATTCTGGTAAACTCGTCACTTTTTTTTTCTATTTAGTTATCAAACTTTCATGACGTGAATCTCAGGTTTTACGGGTTAACCTAATTTGAAGGGTTAACCCAATTAATTCTTACTTTTTTTCTTTTTCTTCATTAGTTTTTTTTTCCTGTTGGTTTTTTTCTTTTTAATTAATCTATTTAATTATCACACTTTTATGACACGACCTTATAGCCAGACCCACATCCAATATTCTCGGGTCCGGTGTTACAGCCAGGCTCACTTAAACTTGGGTCATGCAAGTTTAATGTTATTATTAATATTATAAATATTACTTTTAGGTCAGACGTTGCAGCTAAACTCAAAATTCTTAGGCATAACTTTGTAAAAAAACCTAATACTTTTAAATCTAAGTTTTTTATATATATTTTTTATGCAAAAAAAAGACCCGCAACATCGCGTAGATAATGTAACTATATATATAAAAGACCCTAGACACCACTTTAGCCCGTGGAGATTTTTCTCACTATTTTTCTCAGCGACTCCTACTTGGCGGCATAAAACATTTTTTCAAAATTAATTCTCACGTTTCAACAATTAAATACAAACTTTTTTATTTAAATATTAATTGTGATGTTTTAAATCAAAAAAACCTCACATTCTAAAAAAATTAAAACCCAAAAACAATTTGGGCATGACTGATCAATCATACTCAATGAATCAACAAAAAAATAAATTTCTATTAATCCAAATCCAAATCGAACTTTAGTCCATACATGTGATTTAAGCTTAAAATTCATTTTCTTTTAAAAAATTTGATATCCTATTAGCCTAATTTAAATTTCTCAATGCATTACTATATAAATCAGTAGAAAGCTTTGTAATCTTCAATGTGGGTATAAGAATTTTTTGGTTTTATAATTTTTTAATCGATAATTATTTGAAATTAATTTTTTATTCATTTATAATTAATTTTAGACATATTAAAGTTTTATATTAAAATACTTGTATTGAAGAAATTTTTTTAATAAAACCTTAACCCTAAACACGAGTATATTTTATTTTTAATTTGACCTCAAGTGTATTTATTAATTATTTTTTAAACTAATTTCAAAAAACAAAATCGTGCACCAGTGCATATTTGAACTTGTTAAAATGTGCTGCCAAAAAAGAGCTTGGGGTGTACTAATTTTCTTGCTGCTACTCACAAAATAGAGAATCTTAGACTTGAATGTTTTGAATGTCTCTCATTTTTTTTTATGGGAAAACGTTTCACGAGCTCGACTAAACATTTAATATTTGTAAAATTCCTTGCTACGTACACCAAGGAAATTTATAGGAAATTTCCTTGCAACTTCAGTGGTATTTTTCTTCGCCAAAGAACTTCATTCAACTTCTTATAGCTGTCAAATCATGTAGAGGAGCAGAGAAGATTAAAAGCAGCTTGATAGATAACACAAGTCGTTTTTAATGTAAAGATTACGATTGATTAATATTAAATTAAATTTTTTTATTTATAAATATATTAAAATAATATTATTATTTTTTTATATTATCACATCAAAACAATCCAAAAAATAATTTAAAAAATATTAATTTTTTTTATCTAGCAGTGTTTGGGCTGTATTCAAAACCTACCATTTTATGTAATTCCCAGATATGTAATGTAATAATTATAATAATCCATTAAGTAGCTAAAATAGCAGGTTCATTCAATAAGTCTACTCTAATCCGATCATCCAAACTTGTAGAGCGCACATTTTCCATACTAGATTTTTGAACTTCAAAATCTAGTATGGTTGACTTTTCTTCCTTATACTTGATTAATCTTGGGGGTGGTCAAATATTCTGCGATTTTCCCAGCATGTTTTAACTTGTTAAAGTGTGCTGCCAAAAAGGACTTATTGAGTGTACTAATTTTCTTGCTGCTGCTCACAATATAAATATCGGATTTTCTAATAATATGAGGTTTAGTAAAATACGAGTTAGTCATTGAGAATCTTAGACTTGAATGTTTTGATGTGTCTTTAGTTGTCATAATTTATTTTTAACCTATAATTTTTCTATTTAATTTTATTTTTATAATGATAAAATAATAAAAAATAATAATAATTTAGAGAGTGAAATAAGAAAGATAGAACAATGGACTAAGGTGATCATGGACTAATTAAGAATAATAAGTGGACAATAAGCAATAGAGGAAAATAAAAATAAATAAGAGAATCGAGCAAAATTATAAAATTATAGAAAATAGATCTTGCTACACATTAAGAAGATGAAATTTAATTAATTAAGAATTCATAATCAAGAAAAAAACAATATAATTATCTAACATTAGTTTTTTCAATTTAGTTTCGCATGTTTTATCAAGGATTCCAGACAAATAAATAATAGATATATATTCAGATAAAAAAAGATGGGAGAACATACATAGAAAATAAAGAGAAGAGACTCTTGTAAAGAAAAACCTAAACTAACAACAAAAGGATATAAAGGAATAACAAAAAAAAAAAAAAAACATAGCCTTCCAAGTTTTTAGGAAGATAGCCCAGAAAATTCAGCAATAGTAGCAACTTTCCCAACCTTCTATCTCTCATATTTGATGGAGGTGCTTGACAATGCTCATACCAACAAGAAGAGGAAGGATTCATGCATATGAAGGACATATTCACCCGCACACCTGCCTTGTTGGCATGTGAAACGAAGCTTTGAAAGTAAACTTGTCGTATGAATCATACAATACAAGCGCCGATATTATTTTTTTTTCCAACATTGTTTCTCCTCATTCTAGCCTCTTCGATCTAGTTCTAGAAGATTCTCACGACTCTTAAAGGTCAATTTTGAACCCACAATGTATGATTTACTTGTTTTTAGAACTATTTGTGGTATATTTGTTTAGTTTTAATTCATGACTACATAGTTGAATATTGTCGTTATTTATTTTGTTTTGAGTAATTTGTGAGGCTTGAATTAGTTTTTTTTTTTTGTTTTATTACATTTGTTTACATTAATTGAGTTGTATTCAATAATTTTTAATGTGTGAACGAATTTCATTTTTTTACGTGTGAACATATTTATGGGATTGTGCTGAGACTTGTGTTTAATAACAAAGTGTTCATTTTCTTTTATTCAAGAACCCAACCTAAGATTAAGCTACCTATTATTGTCTTCTATCTTTGGGTGTTGACTATCGAGTAATAGAATTTGTAGGTACACATTCGTGTTTCTTTGTATATTATTTTGGTATTTTTATTCATTGTGACGTATTGATCATTATGTAAATAAAAAGCTTCACCCAAGATTAGATGATCCATTCTCAACTACTATCATTGAAGGTTGATTGTCAAATATTTGAATTAGCAAATACACATTCACTTTGGTTGAGCAAAAGGTTTTTCGACTTAGAATTGATACTTGAGTGATTTTCTATATAATGGTCACACATAATATTAATATAAGCAAGTTCAAAAACTTCATGTCTTTCTTTGCAGTACTCTCTCCATATGTCATTGATAGTTATTGGATGTCAATTCTTACAATATTTCATAAGCTACTTTATGACTTTTACTTATTAAAGCTCTTGTAGTTGCTACATCAATCATGGATCTATTTATGGCTCCCAAACCATTATAGAATGTTTAGACTTTAAGCCATGTCAGAAGTTCATGATAAGGACACTTTTGTAATAACTCTTTGTATCTCTCACATGCTTCATGCAAATATTCATTCTCAAATTGAGTAAACGTAGTAATATCATTCCTTAGTTTTGTTGTCTTAGATGAAGGGAATAATTTCCCGAAACATCTTATGTTAACTCATCCCAAGTAGTAATGGCACTAGGTGGTAGAGAATTTAGCCAAACTTTTGCATTTTTTAAGTGAAAAAAAGGAAAAGTCTCAAATTAATAGCATCATTAGTCACTCCATTGTGCTTGAAGAAGTTGCAAGTCTTTAGAAAAATTATGATATGAACATTAGGATCTTCTTGCAACGACCCCCTAAATCGAACAGTTTGTTATATCATTTGAATTATCATCGGCTTAATCTCAAAATTATTAGCTTGTATAGTCAGCCTCCTTATGCTAGATGCAGCCCTATTAACCACAAGCATAGAGTAGTCCCTCAAAACCCTATCCACCTCTTCGTCCCTCTAATCTATCATCATAGTGATGGCAGATGTTGTGACTTTTTGCTTCTTCTTTTTATTAATCTAACATAAAGTTCTCTCAATCTTAGGATCAAAAAATATAGGCTCTAATGGTTTAGATCGGTGTATACACTTTTAAATCCTGAAATGAAAATAAAAGAAAAGCAAAACTAAAATCGAATAAAAAAATATAGGCTATAATGGTTTAGATCAGTGTCTACCCTTCTTTTTAATCTATGATATCTCTACACGAGTTTAAAAGCACATAAACACATTAATCTAAAATATTTCATGAAAACAATCGCACAAATCACATTAGGGCATCTCTATCTTTCATTCAATTCGTGGCATACTTCATAAAAAAGCAAATAACATACATAATTTCTTGATATCAACATGTAAAACAATTTATTCAATTAATGAATAATCTTTCAAAAGCATTAGATAAAATGATGCACACTCAACAATGTTTGATAAAAACTTCAATAACATAAAAAAGAAATTCAAGAATGTCATTGAGAGGCTACATCGAAGCCTTATCAATAATATTAGTTCATAATCAGATTATTAAAAATCAAAATATCTATAGAATTCATGGTGATATATATAATAAGATTCTTTGGTTAAATTGAATTTCTCAATCATTGACAAAGTTTAATTCAATATTATTCTTTCTCCCCTTGCATCCAAGGCTTTTGGTGGTAGAAAACCCTTCTTCTATAAGCTATGATCAAGTTAAATTCCTTTGTCTCCCTCTTATTTTGGTCAAAAATCTCCTTTAACTTGTTTCTTGATTATTATTTTTTTCAAAAATTGACAGATTCTTCTGACCTCCTAAAGTTTTAGGTCTTTGTTTTAAATTTTTTTTGAAACTATGATAGCTTAATTTGGATATGTGTAGAGAAAGCCATGCCTAGTTTACCAAAATTTGCTTCTAAAGTTTCTAATAAGGAAATTTTTGTATTCTGAAATTTTACTTTTCTCATTCCTTTCTTTTCCAAAAAGTAAACAATCAATCAGACCTTTTCAAGATAAATTTATTCATTTAATTGGCTTTTAAATAGGCTACATCAATATCATGAGTCTCAATTTAAATCTATAATTCAAAGATTGAATATCGAGATTTCACTTCAAAATGAATGATTATATGAATTTATTTCTTCCCCCATAAATAAACTAGCATAAAATTAAAAGTAAAAGTAGGTTAAGAAATCATAGAAAAATCAAGCATATCAATTTCCTTTACTTTTTATTCAAAAAACATGCTGCTAATGAAAAACAAATGTGTTTTTCAAACAAAATATTGCATGAGTAATAAAAGAATAATTTGTCTAGCAAAACATGTATTTTTTTCTCTATTATTTAATGGGAAAAAAAAACCTCGTAACCATCACTTGTTCAGTAATAGAGAACCCAAAAGATGATCCATGAACGAAAAAGTTGAAGCTTTATTAACATGACTCTTCGGAAAAACATTTGAGGCTTTTTTCTACCTTTAATTTGAATCTTGGTCTTGTTAATTCGGATGTTTTATTGTTAATGGTTTCTTCCTAACTGAAATGTTAAAAATTGGGCAATATTATGTCTTTAATTGCAGATCTCCAAGAGGGAAAGGGATCAAGCCTCGTACTCATTCGACTATGTCCTTACTCTCTGTAAATTTATAGACATCTTCAAGGTACTTTATCAATGCCAGTACTGTACCATACTTTAAATTAATGAAAACATGCAAATTTACTTGTTGATTTTACTCGTTTAGAGAGGTTGTCCAAGGTGATTATAAAAGGTCTTGCTAGCAAATTTTATGCGCATGTACCAATAAACCTCAAGCTAATTTTATCATAAAATCAAACCTTCTATATAGTTTTATCCAGACCAACTAATGCAAAGTTTTCCATAAAAATATCATTTGAAGAAATGTGGAACATTGAAAGGTATATTGCCGTGGTAAATTCCATGTAATTAATTAATACCTTGAAGAGCATGTAAGTAGTTCGTGTAAGGAAACTCAAAGATATCGGCATGTCATGGCTCCAAATATATAGCAAAAGCACCTTGACACAACAAAAATGTTGGCAAATCATTTGAAGAAGTGGGTGATCATCGGTATTTTTTTAATATTATTTTTAGTGTTAATTTTAAGATGAATTGATTTGTAAATCAAATGGTTTCTTTCTAATTTGCTTTTACCTATTTTTTATGATTTTAATTTTATTTAAGATTTAAATCAATACCCTAAAAACATTTCATAAACATGAATTGATTTATCTCTTGGAATCGAATTCAATTAAAATTCTAAAAGAAAACAAAACGATGATATTCCCCACTACTATAAGTGATCTCATATTAAAATTATATTGCTATATTCTTCTCGAGAAACAAAAATGTGAAAATCATTAAAAGTAGAACTCATTATCATATTACAACTGATATCTTTTTGAAAATAGGTAGGAAATTATTATTTCGATCCTTGTATTACTAATAGTAACTTAGTTTTTTTTTTAATTTAAAACTTGAAATTTCTAATCCTAAGTAAGGTTACCATGACGACACTTCATATTTAAAGATTTGAAGCTCATTGCCTCGACAAACTATATACCCATGCTTTCTTACTAAACCTTTGATAAGTGAATCCCATATATTTTAATTTAATCTTATATAATAAACATTTTATTACCATCACGACACTTCATCTTTAAAGGTTTCAAGACAAACAAATTACTGTATCCAGTTTGAGAAGGAGTTATACTAAGAAAAGACAATCTATTAAAAAATGGTCATTATTACTCTGAAAAATTAAAAATAACTTAAAGAGTGGTTAAATTGGATAGTAGAATAAGTTACATTTTGGGCTGTAAGAAAAATGAGTCTCGGCTTCCAGTTAATAACAGATGGAGTCCATGAGCGGTAAAGCATTTATCGACAACAGCGCTGTTAATTTAAATTCAAAGCGATTTTTATTTAAAGATATATTAAGATAATATTTTTTTTATTTTTTTATTTTTATCATTTAATATTAAAACTATTTAAAAACAAAAAAAAATTAAATAAAAAAAATTAAAAAAGTCATTTTCATCTTGAAGACAAAAATTTACTAAGAGTACATTTATATTTGTATTTTAAAAGTATTTTTAAAAATATTCTAAAAATACATTAAAAAATTTACTTTAATATATTTCAAAATCAAAAATATTTTAAAAAACATCTAATATCAAGTATGCTAAAGTTAAAATTAATGAAAAAAATAATTTACTCCTTCATAGAGATTGTTCTAGGTGATTATAAAAGGTCTTGTTTGCAATTTTTCAAGGATAATACCAAAAATCGAGAATCCTTTTATTGGAATTTTGGGGAAAGCATCTTGCAAGACAAAATCAACTTCGTAAAATTGAAAACTGAAAATAATAATTATTATCTAGAAAATAATAAGCTATACTTAAATCTTAAGAAACTATATCATTAAGAATTACAAAACAACTTCGTTACAGGAGGGAGAAAAAAAAAGCAATACGAGTAAAACGGTGAAAAAGAAACCATCATAGTGTATTTTTAAGTTTATAGGTTAAAAAGAGAAGAGAGAAACTCACTATAAAACAACAATAAGAGAAAAAGTTGTGAGCCATTTTCTATTAAGAAACTTGTTGTTCTTGGTGTCAATGAGTTCTATTCGATAAATGGATTCGATTGTGTTTGTTTTGAACCTTTATCTTACCTAAAAAAGTAGATCATGCTCGGTTTAGAGATTTTTTATTCTGCTGATTTTTTGTTTTTTGTTGGGTTGTTTTAGGGAGCTTCGAGGTTATTAGGTAACCTTTGAGGGAGGTTTTTGTTGTTTTTTAAAAAAAATTGTTGAACCCAAAAAACCTTTTGTCCTTATTTTTCAGCAACTATAGTGGTGGTTGAATTCTGAGCTAGTGCCTAGCATGTCGTTTGTTTCTTATTTTTTGAAAAAAAAAAAATAAAGGGCGAATGATAAGTCATCTGCTCCTTAAGAAAGAAAAAAAATTAATAATGGCCCAAGCGTGCGGGCTTGCCCAAGGCCCAAGTGCTTGGCTCGGCCTTTTTGTTGTTTTTTTTGTTTTTTTTTCAATTTTATCCTTCAATATTAGATTGATTTTGAATTGGTCATCATATTTTGTTATCATATCATTAAATTAAAAAATTATAGAACCCAATAGAATTCATGATCAGGGTTACGAGTTTGGTGAGTTAACCCAGGTCAATATAATGTCACCGTCTTAATGAAATTTTTTTTAATCTAAATTTTACTGATCATTCAGTTGCCTTTGAAATCTATGTTAGATAAGAAATCAAGCCTAGAGTTTTTAAATTTAATTCGATAGATTAAGTTTAATAACAATATCAAAAAATTCTTAACCACTTATAGATTTTTTTAAAGTTAAATAAAATTGAGCTTCGATATGCAGCATATCGCATAACGCGATATTATTATTATTATTATTATTATTATTATTATTATTATAAATTGCTCATTTTTTTTTTTCGTTCTTTTTCCTTTTTTTATGCCTTTATGGCTTTTTTTTTGCTTTTTTCTTTGTGTTTTTTCCTTTTAATGAATTTTTTTTGTTTTAATTTAGTTTGTTAATGTTAAATTTTATTTTATTTAGTTATCAGACTTTCATGACACGGATCCCGAGTTTGACGGGTTAAACTGGTTTGACGAGTTAACTCGAAATGTTTTTTCTCACTTTTTAATTAATTTTTTTGTGTAGTTAGTTTGTTAATGTTAAATTTCTTTCTATTTAATTATCAGACTTTCATGACACGTCTCCCGGGCTTGACAGGTTAACCCAGTTAATTCTGGGTTAACCAGTAATTTTTTTTTTTATTTAGTTATCAAACTTTCATGACGTGAATCTCAGGTTTGACGAGTTAACCTGGTTTGAAAGGTTAACCTAGTTAATTCAGATTTTTTTTTCTTCATTAGTTTTTTCTTCATGTTGGTTTTTTTTCTTTGTTTTTTTCTTTTTAATTAATCTATTTAATTATCACACTTTTATGACACGACCTTGCAGCCAGACCCACATTCAAAGCTCTTGGTTCCGCTGTTGCAACTAGACTCAATTAAACTTGAGTCATGTAAGTTTAATATTATTATTAATATTATAAATATTACTCTTGGGTCAAGCGTT
>Ga0307510_10010326_pt1 | contig 11088 bp, 6 predicted proteins | sample 12_EM_MG_FD_207224 | JGI IMG/M metagenome (GOLD analysis project Ga0307510, IMG submission 207224) | Populus trichocarpa ectomycorrhiza microbial communities from riparian zone in the Pacific Northwest, United States - 12_EM | ecosystem: Host-associated > Plants > Roots > Unclassified | place... | reverse complement strand
AAAAAAGAGAGGAAAAATCATGAAAACCAAAAAATTTTCCTCCAAAATTTCCTTACCTCTCTCCAAACCTTGAAAATTTCCTCCCCCCAAATTAATACCAAACAAAAGTAAAGGGGGTGAAAAGTTTTGTGTGATTAAAAGTAAGAATTAGTGCAACATGTCTTTGGATAAAACTGATTTCTTCTTTGCTTTTATCTGCTAGAATGTGCATCCTGCTGTGCTGGTCTGTTTCCTAAGGGAGCATCACGCTGAGTGGGCTGATTTCAGTGTTGATGCCTATTCTGCTGCATTGTGGAAGGCTGGTTCATATGCATATCCAGGAATGAGGCCCATGAGGTTTACTGGGAGCCAAATCACCATGCCACTGGGCCACACAATTGAACAAGAAGACGTATGTTATCTGATGCAATCATTTCATCATCATGCTAGATTGCTGGTATATTGAATAAATAGGAATGTGCGATTGCTTAAAAAATGGGATGTGTTATCCTAATCATATTGCATTTTGATTCCCTGTGGGTTTTTCCTTTCATTTTTTTTTTCATATTGAAAAAGTAATAATAATGAGAGGTGTTAAGCTTTTTATCATCCTAGCGTCGAGCTATTTTTCCGCAGGACCTCCCCTGCAGTATCTTCACCGCAGTAGAGTTTAATCACCTCCTTAACATATTCAGTGTTCAAATTGTCGTGATGGGTACTGAGCATTTGCTTTTTGTGTCTATGGTTGCTTCCTCTTTCATAACCTCCCACCCTAGTCCTCTGTGGGATTTCAAAAACAATGTCATGGTTTGATAGGCGAGTCTTCTGTTCATACAAAAATGTTGTGCCTGCTAAATATAGATCTTATCCTGCAATGAGTGCAATTATTTGTGCTGCACAACAAACATTTTCAAGTACTTTTGCTCCTAACTGAAACTTTTGCTCCAGTTGCTTGAAGTTATTCGACTTGAAGGCCATTCTTTTGCACAAGAAGATGCTTTTGTTTCACAGGACATCCATCTCCTACAGGTGCTGCTTTTAGCATCTTTATTTATTTACCTTTTTCAACCTGCTATAGCATGTAGTAGTTTGAATTTTTTGTTTAAATGAGTGTCAAGGAGTTTTGGGGTTGCTATAGTTGCAATCTGCGCCCCATTTTTGACATGGCTAACCTTGACTTGTTCAACTTGGGCAAGGTAGCATGGTTGATGGGCCTACTTGGTTCATAGTTTTCCTGTGTAATTTATACCATGTTCCAGGGTCCGATCAGTTTCCCATTTCCTCCCTATTTACTATATCTTACAGAATTCAGAGAATTTCTTTTGCACTAAGGTTTGTTTATGCTGTACTTACAGCTGCCTAAGAGAGGCCTGATTATGCTCATTAACCAGACATGTATATACTAATAAGAACTGGCTGCATGTGCTTTAATGGGTTTCCCTTGTTTTGGGCAGATATGTAGTGGAATTGATGAGAATGCTGTTGGAGCCTGTTCTGAACTAGTTTTTGCTCCAATTGATGAAACGTTTCCAGATGATGCTCCACTGCTACCTTCTGGTTTCCGCATCATTTCTCTGGAATCAAAAGCAGTTAAGTATGAGTGGATTTCACTGTAATTTTTCCTTTCCATTGGCTCAACTGGACAAGATACTCATTCGCGAAATATGTTGCTTCTTAAGTAAACATATTTGTCTCAGTTGTGTTTACTCGAGGCCTTGCTGAAAGTTGCATGACATTTTTTTTTTAATATGCCAATGTTGTTATACAGAAGGATACACAGGAGGTATTGACTACAAATTGTACTCTGGATCTAACATCAAGTCTTGAAGCGGGGCTGGCAATAAACCACACTGCAGTGGATGGCTCATCGTGTCATAGTTTGCGATCAGTGTTGACTATTGCCTTCCAGTTCCCTTTTGAGAGCAATCTACAGGATAATGTTGCCACCATGGCACGTCAGTACGTACGTAGTGTGATTTCATCTGTCCAGAGGGTTGCCATGGCCATATCTCCATCAGGATTGAGTCCAGTTTTGGGACCAAAGCTATCTGCAGGATCTCCTGAAGCTCTAACCTTGGCTCACTGGATCTGCCAAAGTCACAGGCAAGTTCTGCTTAAGTTTTCATCATGGTTTAGTGACTATATTATATTAATATTAATACTAATGAAGTGCTAATGACCGAGTTGCTCATTATTTTTCTATAGCATCTTGTAGTGCATCTTCTATGATAATTTGAGCTTGATAGAACTTCATGATCTTTTCTTTTCTTGCTTAGTTACCATTTAGGAGCAGAATTACTGAGATCTGATTCTGTGGGTGGAGATTCTGTCCTGAAACATCTATGGCATCATCCAGATGCAATTTTATGTTGTTCATTGAAGGTACATTTACATCCAATTGGATAACACAGTATATCTGTCAAATATTTAGTTGAAGTGCTTCTGAAAATTGCAGTTGCTACACTAGTGCTCCACTACTGAGGAGATCATTCAATCTTCAGTGTCTGAGATAACATCAGAGATTTTTCATGTGTCTGTGTTTTTTTTTTGTTTTGCAGTCGCTGCCAGTTTTCATCTTTGCCAATCAGGCAGGGCTTGACATGCTGGAGACAACTCTAGTGGCTCTACAAGATATTACACTGGATAAGATATTCAATGAATCTGGACGCCAGGCATTGTATACAGAATTTGCAAAGTTAATGCAACAGGTAAGTTTTACATGGAAATACGTTCTGTTTGTTCTCTTGACCATATGTTTGTCTACATGTTGAGAAACATTGGATGTTTGCTGTCAAGTTAGGTTATTCACTAGAATTTCCCTCATCATTATAAGGCATTGTAAAGATCTGCAAAATTATAGGTGCTCTTTCTTGCGATTTTGAACTTAAATTCTATGGATCGATTAGAGATAATGTGCGGTTTTGTTTCTGTGTATTCCCCAAATTTTCATAAGCAAAGAAAGCAGGGATTCATAAGATGTAGTTGAGCATCTTGGTTAGATTAATGAGATCATTGGTACAGTAAATATGGATCCTGTGCCTTTTTTCCTCCATTATATTTGGCCTCAGCCAGTCTACATGTTACCTTCATTGGGAAAAAGTGGAAAATAAATTGTTTTACTTACAAATCCTAATCGATGAAACTTGTCCTTTTTCCCTGATCAGGGATTTGCATGCTTGCCTGCTGGAATCTGCATGTCAACAATGGGGCGTAATGTTTCATATGAGCAAGCTGTTGCTTGGAAAGTGCTATCTGCAGAAGAGAACGCTGTTCATTGCATTGCTTTCTCTTTTGTAAACTGGTCTTTTTTGTGAACTCCACAGTTCATTTATCCAACTATGCAGTCGAATACGAGAACAACGGTATGGTAGAGATTTTTGAAAATGAAAAGAGAAGTTTTATAGTAAATATTTAAACCCAGCTGCAGGTTTTTGCCTTGGCCATGTAAATAAATTTACCTTTTCCTTTCCGATATCACTGGAGCTTTTCTTGCAGTTTCCAGGAATGTCTTAAAGATGTCATTTCAATGTTTTGCTACTTATTACCTCCACATTGGCACTGTTTGTGGGGGTAAAACCTCGAAATTGCACTGCTGGTAGTCTGGTACTCGATTGGACTTTTCTTTGCTATCAACATTGGATTTCCGAGGGCTTTAAATGCTAGTTGTGCAGCTTCTGCTACTGAACCTTGGTGCATTTTTTAAAGTCTGTTCACACTCAGTCTTCTTGGCTCTCGTGGGATTCTATCCAAGATTCATGTTTGTTTTATCCACTAGCTCATTAAATGTAGGTCTTTGACTTTTGCGTGTGTATTAGCGCCTAGCCATTTTACCTTTTTTTTTTCGAGAAAAAAATTTTACAGTTTAGGATTGTTGCTGTTCCAAAATGTGAATATATAGTCTATTTTGTTTTAAAAATATTTTTAAAAAACTTAATTTGTTTTATCTTAAATTAATTTTTTTTGATATTGTTAAATTATTTTAATGGGTTAATGTTAAAAATAATTTTAAAAAAATAATAATAAAAAATATTATTTTAATATATTTATAAATGAAAAGTACTTTGAAAAGTAATTGCAATTACATTTCCAAACACGATTTAAGATGGAAAAATATCATGGTGTATATGATATTGTAATAGGAATTGTTTTTATAAGTATTTTTTATTTAAAAAAAAATGTATTAAAATAATATTTTTTATTTTTTAAAAATTATTTTTAATATTAATATATTAAAATAATTTGAAATTATATAAAAAAAATTTAATTTTAAAACCCAGGAAATTTTCTGTTTTTAAATTATAAATTTTTTATATACTATGTTTTGAAATTATGATAGCCAACAAATTGGTTAAAAAGTTACATAGCCAAATCACCTCAACCAATGAATGAAATGCCTAAAAAAGACTACCAGCCAAATGTCTTGTTTTTTTAATATATTTTAACATAAAAACTTGAAGAGGCTCTTCTAAGATTTTATGGTGAATTTTTGTGGCTTGTAAATAAATTTTATAATAAAAATTTCATATTGAATTTTGGGTGAATTGTATAATAACTCCAATTTTGTCAAAGATCAAACATACATTGTTTTTTCTACCGATTGTTAGCTACGATCTTTGATTGTTTCCTAAACACAACACATTGTTTAACGTAATTCGATAATTTGCACGCATCCATAGAGCTGTTGATTTCATTAGCAAAAAAAAAAAAAAAAACACTCTACCCAACTCAAACTTCTTTCACACTCATAGCTCTCTTACTCTCTTTTTCTTTGTGCGTTTTCAGCTCTCATGACCCTTTTATTTATAGCTAAAATGGGGAACAAACCTCCTCATTTCAGTCAATAATGGCAGCCATGCTTGTCACCATTCACGACATTTAGGTCACTTAACTGCCTGCAATCTCAATCTTGACCTTCACCATGCAGCCATATTAGACATGGCTGGTTTATACCATTTGTGTCCACACACAACAAGCACCACCTTCAGGTTTTTACATGAAGTTTGTGAGCTTCCCACTCGTGGGATGTGTCATTACACGTATCTCCTCGCGAATGTCTACACCAAAGTCATCCAATCAATTCCATTTCCTAAATAAGCAAATATACAGCACCCCATATATTTACGTTGCGTTCCAATTTACAGCAAAATCGCATGCAAAGAGAAATGCATCCATCCTTCTTTCAAGACACACATGCAACAAACATTAAACAAGACTCTCTTGTATTTCAGTTGGTACCACAACATGGCCAGTGTTGTCAGTTAATTTTTTAATTCATAGAAGTTGTTTTTTCTTCATCGTGATGCCAGTGACCAAAAGTTCAAGAGAAAAGATGGCAATGCAGAGAAACAGCTGATGAATGCCATGGCTGTAGCCGTTTCGAGCTGCAAACAATGGTTATCATCACAGCTGTCGAGATCATTGTCGATAAGGACTGTGATGCCAGCAGAAGCACAAGCTGCAGCAAATGTGAACGTGGAAGCTATCTGCATGGAAATGACACAAAATTGAGAATATAATTTACATGTAAATAGAATAACTTGCAAGATGGCATGGCGACGATAACTGAAGTGAAGTCGAGAAGGATAAAAAATGAACATGATGTACAAGTAACCAACAGCATCGTTTTAGTGGGAGGGAGTATTACTGCAACCCTTCTGTTCTCCAGTTCAATGTTTCATTTTTGGAATGATCATCATGAACACATTTCACAAAAGGAAACCTGATGAAAATGTCTGATAAAACTTATGAGACGTATCCCAACACAACTAAAAGTCAAAGGCCATAAAATATGGTGTTCATGCTCTCTGTACAGGATTGATGATATTTTCAACAATCCTAGAGTAGCATGCACCCAAAAGCTTTGAGCAGACACCATAACGACTATAGTTACAGCACTTGAACTTGAGAGATATTATAATGAACAATATCTTCTTCCCATTTCACAAGGAGGGATTAGTCAAGAATATTTAGTCCAAGTAAATTCAAATATGATTCCATTCTGCATTCCAGGATGAAATGATTTGCTGAATTTTTCCTCTTATTATGACCCAATGCAGACTCCGCTTCTTAATGCTAATACATTAGACTGGTGATATAATGAAAATGTTAGTTTACATAGAAAAGGCAAGCAATGGTAACTGTAGCTTAAGCTCATACAAGCTGAAAATCAAAGGGAAAAAGAAGAAGGAAAAAAAGGGGGTGGTAGAGAAAATAATCAACAAATACAGAATTGGATGGATGAATAGAAAAGGAAAGCCTTCAAATCTATAAGTGAAAAACCAAATAGTTCAAATTACTTCCTGGATACCAAATCTTATGAATGCAGAACACTGGCCACGGGCACAAGCAAAATGCCTATATCCTTGGGAGTAGTATATTGCTGAGATAAGACTTGCAATCATATATTTCTTTAGGAGGGTAAAGATATGTGCTCCCAACAACACAGGAGAACAAGGATGGCCCAGACGTAGACTGTTAAGATTCGGTTTTGCATTAAAGACATTGTCATCTTACCCCATCACCAACAGCAAAAGAGATGACAATCCTGTAATTCTGCAATGAGCGCATCACCAGAAGGGCATAAATATCAACAATAGCCAAGCAAAGGCTCCACAAGCACTGCAAGCTAGCGGCCGCAACTAGGTAGCTGATATCGCAGATCAGAAAAGAAAAGAAAAGAATTGATGTTATCAAAAAATTAAGATGATGGTTCGCCTAAAAATTTGACATTCCATCATATTAGTGATAGTGTAGCAAAATTCAGCAGCATGATTGCACAGAGAAGACATTCAAAGCACAACCAATTCAGTCCTTGGGCTAAAACAACTCGTTCATCAACAATGAAATCTTATCAATAGTTTATCCAGAACATGTCAAACAGACTTGCTTAGTATTTCCAAACTGCTGATCACATTGAAATACAGACAAGGAAAGCTAATGCAAAACAAGGAAGGATACTCTAAATCATAAGCTCTTTAGAGAGGTATGCCTCTTTATGAAGTACCAATGCAACTACCCTGCATAAATTTCAACGACCCATACAAATCAATCAAAATGCTAAAAACAACATGCATAAATTTTATCTTCTTCTTTTTTTCTAGCATCATAATTAGTTGTAATTACTTGCTACGGCATTTGAAACATTCACCTTCCCTGCTTTAACATAGCAGCAGCAACGGAATACTAAACTTAGGGTTTTGAATCTGAACTATTCCTATAATTCTCTTAAATAAACATGAAAGCAGAATCAAGCAATTGATAGGAAAGAATAAGAAGAAGGCAAGCAATTTAATTACGTAAATGCAGTGACAGAAGCGAAGTCACTGGTGGAGGCCATGACAGAAAGAGCCGTAACAGCAAATACAAACTGAGAGAGACGCAAAGCAAGGCCGCCTTTGGTGCCTGGCATCCCTTGTATGTCTTTCATCCGCACTCCCGGCGCGTTATTGTTTCCGCCATCCGTCGTCGTCGGATCTTCCACCGGATGTATCGATGCATGGCTCACACTCATCTCTGCTGCTCCTCCTCCACCACCACCACCTACTTGTTTAATTCATTGCATTAATAATAGTAGAAATCTGTATCAACAACTGCTAGTTGTTAAATCTTACTAGTTCTATTGTTATTAATAATAGTAATAGTTAGCATCAACACACAGAAAACAAAGCAAAAGAATCTCCTATCTTCAATTCTAAATCCGATTACTATTTCTGAGAATTTCTTTTGTTTTTATGACAAAAGTCAAATATTTCTTTCATCTCTCCCCTCCCATATAATTTGGTGATTCTACCAAAAAAACCAAGTAATTTTTATGAATTATTAATTAATAAACTATAACAACTAAAAAGTTTTCTTGTAGCTCGTTTACTTTACTTCAACATTACATTACAAGTTAAAGTTAAAAACAAAAAAAAACTAAATTTGCTGGCGAATTCAATGTTTCTTCTATTGGATGTGGAGAGAAATTCATTGTACATTCGCACAGCACTAAGCTTGCCTTCTCTTCTCTTCTAGGTTTTAGTTTGATTGGTAGATGCGGCCCCGTTTCATTCTTATGTTGTGCCAATTGGAGGCAGCAGGCATCGTTATGCATCTAATTCACTTCATCTTTGGGTTGTCTTATTCGTCCTGGGAGAGTTATTGGATGTGAGTGGGATTTGATGGTTGGTTGGTTTTGGACATCCATGCTTAATTATCAATTCTTTGATCTCGTCATGTACTACTGTAGCAAAGTTGGCGTGCATACCTAGATGGTTCTGTCTTTGTTTTTATCTATGTAAGCGGAGGCTAAATATAGTAACAAATAAAAAAAAATACAAGAATTTTAATGAGAAAAAAAACTATAAATATGAATTTCAAATTAGCAAGTTTTATTTTTCTTGAATAATAATTTTTATTTTTGTTAGAAGGTTTACAAATCTATAAATACACTCAAACTCTATTTCAACTAGAAAATAAAATAAAATTCTGAAATTATAAAGAAAAAAAACATGAAATTTGAAAATAATAAGAAAAATCACAAAAACTATCAAAACCAAGACCCCAAAATGAGATTTTCAAAATCTAAACATCCAACCATTGGAATAGGGATTTCATAGCTACTCTAAAAAAATTAGTCTCCGGAAACTCTGTAAAGATTTGGATTGTTATTGAGTTTAAACGTGTTCCACTGGTCCACAAATGTATCTGTTAGGCTATCTATATAATATGTTCAAGACAGATCCTTATCTAGTTGTGACAGACTCACACATAATTACTCAGAATCACATCTTATTACAAGCCCAACTCCATCACATTTGTTATGATTCAATCTTATTTTATTTGTTTTCATAAGTAGAAAATTAGGGTTATGGGTTGCCGAGAATGTTTCTGGAATTTTGACATGCTTAAAAAGGTTGAAGGGAGGGGCGTTCATGATTGGATTGGGTGATTGTTTGTTGTCCAAGAGTAGGCAAAGTAATCCTGCGGGGATGGTGGGTTGATTGTTAGAGATTTTGTCCGGAGGACTATGATTTTGTCATGGCACGATTTTCCTACCATGTGCCCTTTTTGCACCTTCATTCCTTTTTAACTTTGCTTTCCAACTTGTTTGGTTATTCTCTGTTTTGTTCGATTTCTGACGCAAGACTTGTTTTTCTCAACGTCTTTTACCTGGGGTTGATTGTCCTAATGGTTTGTCGCTCCTCCTTTTTATCCCTTTAGTTTTTATCCTCTGGTTTCTTTTTGTGTGTTTGTCTTTAAAATTGGATTCTAACCTTTTCCGTTAATCCTTTTACCTTGGCATTTACGTCTCCTTGTAGCTGTTATTGCTTGCTTCTCTCACTCCACTCTTTTACTCAATGCTATTTCCTGCTGGTACTATTCGATTGCCTCCTCCCCCGTTGCTGCTTTTGTTGCTACTATGCTTGGTGAGCATAAATATAAATAAACTTATTTAAAAATGCGGTTGCGTTTATTTTTTAAAATATTTTTCGTGTCGAAATACATCAAAATAATATTTTTTTTTAAAAAAAAAAATCATTTTTGATATTAGCGCATCAAAACGATTCAAAACACAAAAAAATTAATTTTTAGCAAAAAAAATTGAATTTTTGGGGAACGCGGTTTGCACCGCGTTCCCAAACAGTAATTTTAACTTTTGCTTTTATATTCTTCCAATTTCACTACTAGAAAATTGATAAATACAAACGGAAATACCGAGGGAATATTTCCGTCGGTAAATTTCCAAGGGATTTTACCGACGGAAATATTCCCTATGTATATACAGAGGGAATTACCGCGGAAAAAAAATTAAAACAAAGAAAAAAAAAATAATGACTTTTCAATCTGTCGGTGATTTTGTCCGTAAAGAACAACAATTAACAGTGCAATTGGAAAGTGAACAGTTCTGGAGCTCTCTGGAAAATTCCATCGGTAATTCCGTCGGTAAATTTTGTTGGTAAACTGTGAACACTGTTCATCATGTCAATTACAAAGGGAATCACCGACGGAATTTTCCGTCCGTATTTTCCAGAGAGCTCCAGAACTGTTCACTTTCCAATTGCACTGTTAATTGTTGTTCTTTACGGACAAAATCACTGACGGATTGAAAAGTCATCGGTGTTATTTGGCGGTTTTCTGAAAAAATTCAATTAATTTAAAATTTTCATTTAAATATTACAGACGGAATCACCGACGGATTGAAAAATCATCGGTAATTTTTTGGCGGTTTCTGAAAACTTTTTACGAAATTAAAATTTTAAATTAAATATTTCCGATGCAATTACCGAGGGATATACCGACGAAATGAAGCGGATAAATTTATTTTTTTTATTACCAACGGACAAAAAAATTATCGATGAAAGATTCACCGACGGAGCATTTCCGTCGGTGATTTCATCGATAAATTTATTACCGACGGAATATGTGTCTTACGCCGACGGAAAAATTCCGTCGATAAAACTGTTAAATCTTGTAGTGTTTTTTTAAGTTTCTTTTTATTTTGAATATTTTTTTTGTTTGGTTTTGTTTGTTTCTTTAATTTGCCATGCTTTTGAACCACGCTTCATGCTATGCAATAGTGTTTTACGTGTTTAAGTTTCAAATACCAAGCCTTTAAATCTTAAATGTTTTGTTTGTTCATCATTGTTGACATATGCTAGTTGTTGTTTTCAAGTTTTAGAACCGCTTCAAGTTGTTAAAACCACAATAAAAAAAAATGCACATTTTTTTCTTTTCTTTTTTTAGTTCTTCCCTATTCTTCCCCCCTTTTGAGACCTTCATTTGATTTGCTTAATGAAATGTTCCCTCTTTCCATCGATTTTTTCCATCTATTTAATTATTTTTGCCCGGCCCGGCCAGGGCCCTACTCTCTTCCAAAAAGAGAACTCCATCCCGACCTATACGGGATGCCGGACCAGAATCCACCTCTTCTCTATTGGTTGAGAAGTACTCTTCTATGGTAGGGAAACTGTTTGCAAGGGAAGAGTCAGCAAGAGCAGCCCAGAGATGAGAGGAAGAGGCGTGGTATCCACTGGTTTTAGTAGTAGGAGTTGCCCATTGTTCACCGAAGTCCTATATAGGGGTGAGCAAAAAAACTAAAAAATCAAAAAACCGAGAAAACTGGAAAAA
>Ga0307510_10010325_pt1 | contig 11088 bp, 13 predicted proteins | sample 12_EM_MG_FD_207224 | JGI IMG/M metagenome (GOLD analysis project Ga0307510, IMG submission 207224) | Populus trichocarpa ectomycorrhiza microbial communities from riparian zone in the Pacific Northwest, United States - 12_EM | ecosystem: Host-associated > Plants > Roots > Unclassified | place... | reverse complement strand
CGGCCATCACGATCACCAGCGACAGCGCGATGTTGAACGTAAAGAGGGCGTCCAGGACGATCGGCGGCAGCGGCAGCACCACCATCGACAGGACGGCGAGCACGCCAATGGGCACGCCGATTCCGGTACGAAGGATGTCCTTCATGGTCGGCATGGCGGGAGAGTTGGTTGCGGTGGCCATGGGTTAGTGTTTCGTCTGGTCGAGCGCGGGATCGATATCCGGCGGTGTGGGCGGCTGCATGCCGTCGCGGCGCGCAGTCTTGAGCTGGTAGATGTAGGTGAGTATCTGGGCCACGGCCACATACAGCGAGGCCGGAATCTCTCCACCGATCTCCACGCTCTTGAACAATGCGCGCGCGAGGGGCGGAGCTTCGAAAATGGGTACGAGGCTCTCGGTGGCAACCTCGCGGATACGGGCCGCGATCACATCCGCGCCCTTGGCGACGACGATCGGTGCACCCATGCGCTTCTCGTCGTATTTCAACGCAACCGCGAAGTGGGTCGGGTTGGTGACGACGACGTCCGCCTTCGGCACTTCCTGCATCATCCGGCGGCGTGACAACTCGCGCTGCAACTGGCGGATGCGGCCCTTGACCTCGGGCGAGCCGTCGCTCTCCTTCATTTCCTGTTTGACTTCCTCGCGGGTCATGCGCAACTGCTTGTTGTGCTGGAAAAGCTGCCACGGGACGTCGATGGCGGCGATCAATCCCAACGTGCCCGCCAACATGAGAAAGGCATAACCGGTCAGCGAAATCGCATGTGCAATAGCGGCACGCGTGGGCTCCATGCCGAGACCCATGAGCTCGCTGTACTTCTGTTTCAGGACAATGACGGACACCAGTCCGAGGAAAATGAATTTGGCGAACGCCTTGGCCAGGTTCACGGCGCTGTTCATGGAGAACATGCGCCCGAATCCGTTCAGGGGATTGAGACGGCTGAAATCGGGAGCCAGCGCCTCAAAGCTCATATTCCAGCCGCCCAGCAGCATGGGAGCGAGCAGGGCCACGATCAGGGTGAGGCCGAGGATGGGTGCGCAGGCAAGCAATGCGTGGGCCGCTTCCGTGGTCAGCGTCGAAATCATCAGCGATTCGTCGACCGACTGCTCACGGGTCAGGCTCAGGCTCGCGGACATGAGCCCATTCAGGCGCGTGCCCATGTAGCCACCGAGGTAGTGCAGACCGCCACCCACGGCCAGGATGACAGCGGCGGCGCTCAGCTCCGTGGAGCGGACGACTTGACCTTTCTTGCGCGCCTCTTCCAGGCGCTTGGGAGTAGGTTGTTCGGTCCGTTCGGCTTCATTCTCGGCCATGCTTCAACTCCCCAGCGCGCTGAGTTTGCGAAGCATGTCGAACGCATCCGACAGCAGACGAATGAACGTGTTCTGCATTGCCGGCAGGCCCGCGAGAATGATCAGAAGCCCAAACACCAACGTGATCGGGAAGCCGACACCGAAGAGATTGAACTGCGGTGCCGCGCGGCTCATGACGCCGAAAGCAATGTTGACAATCAGAAGGGCTGTGACGCCGGGTAACGCAATCTGCAGCGCACCTGAGAAAAGCAGCGAGCCCCACGTAACAATGGACCAGATCCCATCCTGACCGAGGCCCGTCGTGCCCACCGGTAGCGTGTGAAAGCCGTCGACCAGCACTTCAATCAGCTTCAGATGACCATCCAATGCCAGAAACGTGAGCATCACGAGCATCGAGTAGATCTGGCCCAGCACCGGCGTCTGCACCCCGTGCATCGGGTCAGTGTTGAACGCGAACGACAGGCCCATGCTGTTGGCGAGCAACTGGCCGCCGAGCGTCACGGCATCAAACAGGAGCTGCAGGCTGAAGCCGATGGCGATCCCGATGATGATCTGCTGCACGGTCACCAGCATGCCCGCAGCGGAAAACACGGTGATGTCCGACGGCGCAGGAATGAGAGGTGCAATGATCATGGCGACCGCGCCCGCCAGGACGATTCGGATCCGGGCCGGTACAAACACCGCACCGAATGCCGGAGCAACCATGAAGCAGGAGCCGACGCGGATGAACGGCCACAGCAACTGCGCGAGCCATCCCTCGAGCTGTCCTGTGGTAATGGAAAACATGGCGTCGGCTTCGGACCTGCGTCAGTTGATCAGGTTGGGAATGCTTTCGAACAGCTCATGCGTGTAGCTCAGCAACACCTTGAGCATCCAGGGACCGGCGATGACCAGGGCCAATGCCATGGCCAGCAGCTTGGGAATGAACGACAACGTCTGCTCATTGATCTGGGTGGCCGCCTGGAAGGCGCCGATGATGAGGCCTGTGACGAGCGCTACGACCAGCAGTGGGGCTGCGAGCAGCAACGTGATTTCGAGCGCACGGCTGCCGATGGTCATTACAGTTTCAGGTGACATGGTTTATTTCGCGTGTCAGGAATAGAAGCTCGATGCCAGCGTGCCCATGACGAGCGTCCAGCCGTCGACGAGCACGAACAACATCAGCTTGAAAGGTAACGAGATGAGTACGGGCGAGAGCATCATCATGCCCATCGACATCAACACGCTGGCCACGACGAGGTCGATGATCACGAAGGGAATGAAGATCAGAAAGCCCATGAGGAAGGCCGTTTTCAGCTCGCTCGTGACGAACGCCGGCACGAGCAGTGTCAGGGGCACATCCTGGGGGCTCGCGAAGCCCTTGCCACCCGAGATTTTCACGAAGGTGGCGATATCACTCTCACGCGTCTGGTCCAACATGAATTTCTTGAGCGGCACCAGGGCGCGATCCATGGCGACGGTCGCTTCGATCGTGCCGGCGGAATAGGGCTTGAACGCCTCTTCGTTGATGCGATCGATGACGGGCGTCATGATGAAAAACGTGAGGAACAATGACAGGCCGATCAGGACCTGGTTGGGCGGCGTCTGGCCGGCACCCAGGGCCTGGCGCAGGATGCTCAACACGATGATGACGCGCGTGAAGGCGGTCATCATGAGCAGAATGGCCGGCAGCAGGGTCAGCGCCGTCATCAGCGCCAGGACCTGCAATGTCAGTGTGTAGGTCTGGCCGCCGCCGCCAGCGGCGGTCTGCACGGATACCGCAGGCAAGCCCACGTCGGCCATCGTAGCCGCGGGTACCAGGAGCAGCGCTGCTGGAACCAGCAGGGCGACGAATTTGCTGAAACGCGTCACTTGCCCAGGCTCCGCAGCATCAGTTGCTTGAAAGTGGGACGCGAGTCGTTGGGTCCCGCCGGTGGCCGGGTCAGTTCCAGCGGCTCTTCCAGCACGTGCAACGTGTTCACTCGCCCCGGGGCCACGCCCAGGAGAATCTGCTTCGGGCCTACTTTCAACAGCACGGCGCGCTCTTTCTGGCCCAGTGGAATATCCGCGAGGACGTCGATCGAGCCGCCGGCAACGCGGTTGCTGAATCCGCGCATGCGCCGTGCTACCCACGCGACTGCGAAAATGGCGACGAGCACAATCAGTAGTGCAAACGTCACTTGTGCGAGTCCGCCAGCCGTGGGGGCCGTGGGAGCGGTGACAGCCTGAGGTGCCGCGAACGGATGGCTCGGAGCGGCGTCAGCCGCAAATGCGGCGAGCGCCATGACCTGCGTCACGGCGCCGAAACCAACAGCGACGATTGGATTGAACCTCACGCGACTCACTTCAGCTTGCGGATGCGCTCGGCAGGGCTGATGACGTCGGTGAGACGGATGCCGAACTTCTCGTTGACCACGACAACTTCGCCGTGCGCAACCAGGGTTCCGTTCACAAACACATCGAGAGGCTCGCCTGCGGCGCGATCGAGCTCCACGACCGAACCCTGGTTCAGTTGCAACAGGTTGCGGATCGGAATTCGCGTGCGGCCGACTTCCATGGACAGGGTGACAGGCACATCGAGAATGACGTCCAGGTTGACGTCGCGACCGGCTGGCTGGCCTTCATCCTGAAGATTGTCGAATTCCGCGGCACGCGGCTCGGTGGCATTGGCATTCATTTCGTCTTCCTCAAGCTCTCTTGGCAATCAGGCTGTCGGTGCTCATGACAGCGGTTTGGCGGCGGACGCGCTCTTCCACCTTCACGGCCTGCAGGCCGTGCGACAGCCCGAAGCTGCCGCGGAACACGGGTACGTCCTCGGCGAGGAGGGTCACCTGGCCCAGGAAGTCGCACGGGACGATGTCCCCGGGCTTCAGATTCAACAGGGTGGACAGCGAGATGTTGCAGCGGCCCAGGCGGGTCGTGAGCTGTACTTCGGCCTCTTCGATTTCCTCGCGCAGGCACACTGCCCAGCGCTCGTCGTTGTCCACGCGGTCGCTCGCCATGCCCGCATCGAGAATCTCGCGCAACGGCTCGATCATGGCGTAGGGCATGGTGATGTGCAGATTGCCGCCGCCGCCATCCAGCTCGATGTGAAAACTGGTGACGACCACAATCTCGGAGGGCGAGACGATGTTGGCGAAATGCGGGTTGATTTCGTGCTGCACGAACTCGACTTCAATGGGCGCTACGTGTGACCACGCCTGGTGCAGATCGGCAAACACGTTGCGCAACACCATGTGGATGACACGTTGCTCGGTCGCGGTGAATTCGCGGCCCTCGATTTTTGCGTGCCGTCCCGTACCGCCGAAGAAGTTGTCGACGGTCGCGAAGACGAGCTTGGGTTCGAGCACCACGAGCGCGGTGCCGCGCAGGGGATTCATTTTCACGAGGTTCAAGCTCGTGGGTACGTGCAATGTATGCACGTACTCACTGAACTTCTTGACCTGGATCTGTTGTACCGAAATCTCGGGATTGCGCCGCAGCATGTTGTACAGGCTGATACGGAAAATACGCGCGAAGCGCTCGTTGATCATCTCGAGCGTCGGCATGCGGCCGCGCACGATCCGCATCTGGTTGTTGAAATCGTACGAGCGCACTTCGCCGGGCGCGGGCTCGGCAGTCGTGGCGACTTTTCCGAGGTCGACGCCGTGGATGAGCGCGTCGATTTCGTCCTGATCGAGTATCTTGTCGTCGCTCACGATTACTGCATCACGAAGCTGGTGAAATACACGTTCTCGATGCTGTCGGCCTTGCCGCCGTTCGTTGCCACGATGTTACGGATCGTCTTCAGGGCATCCATGCGCAGTTTCTCCTTGCCATCGCGTTGGGCGACGACTTCGTATTTCTGGTTGGCGAACAACATGAGAAGGTCGTTGCGAACGACCGGGTCATTGATTTTCAGGAGCTCGGCTGTCTCGGGCTCGCGCGTCAGGACCTGCACGGTGACCTGCAGGAAACGCACGAGCTGCTCGCCTTCGAAGTTGACGACAAAGGGGGGATCGAGCGCCACGTACACGGGCGGCTTGGCGGGCTCTTTCCTGGCCTCTACCTTCTTGTGCGGGTCGCTGTGCCCCAGAGCGAAGAAAGCGGCCGCGCCACCACCGGCCAGGACCACGAATGCGGCGATGCCGATGATGAGCCACTTCTTGCCCTTCTTGGGCTCCGCGGCGGCGCCGTCTGCCGCGTTGAGTACAGGTACGTCTGCCATTGCCTGGTTCGCTCCACAATTGCGGCATACACGCCGCCGCCAGTGGAGTTTGCAACGCTCGTGCCACCGGGCGCGGCGGGCACGAAAATGCCTATGAAACAAGGCATTTGCAGCAATCCCAGGAGTGTGAAATGGATCACTTGCGCCGGATTATTGGCGTGCCGGGGCCTTCAGGCGTAGAGGTCGACGAGGCCCAGATTTGTGCGCGCAGCGGAGTCAGCCGGACCCGCCACGGCCGATACCTGCGAGACGCCCTGAGAGGCCGCGGAGCGGCCGCGATCGCGCGACCCCTGCTGGGATAGAGATTGGCGCGATACGCCGGAGTCGGCGAGGTTCATTCCCTGGCTGGCAAACATTTCGCGCAGCCGCGGCAAGGCCTGTTCCAGTGCCGCCCGCGTGTCCGCATGGTTCGCGGTGAACCACACGCTCGCATCGCCGTTCTGCACCGAGATGTTGACCTCGACCGGCCCCAGATGCTCCGGTGATACGCGCAGCGAGCCGGTCTCCAGGCCTTTCTGTGTCATCCACGTCAGGTGGGTGCCGAGCTCGTCATTCCAGTCGGAAGAGCCTACAGGGGCGCGCAACTCGGCTGTGTTGGTGTCGTTGCGCAGGTGCTGTGCCGCAAAGTGTGACGCAACTCCCAAATGGGCCAAGGCGTTGGGTCCGATCGCCGTGGTGTCGGTGCCGCTGTCGCTGCTCGCACCACCCTTTGTAGGGTCTACATTGAATTGCGCTGCAGCGTCGTCAGATTTGCCGTTCGCATCTGCGGCGCTCGTCTGTGCGAGCACGGTCATCAGGTCCTGCATCGATGCAGCGCCGCCCGGTGACTGGGTCGCATCGCCTATGCCCGCTGTTGCGCCGCTGGTGTCGGCGGACGCAGCAGCTCCGGTTGATGTTTGTTGCCCTGCGAGTGCGGCAGCCAGCGCCTGGCTGAACATCGCGAGTGCGATCGCGTTCGGGTCGTCGCTGGTTTTGTCAGTCCCGTCGGTGCTCGACTTACCGGTTGCGGTGGGAGCGGCAGCGGTGTCTGTTGAGCTCGCGTCTGCGTTATCGCCTTCCAGTGATTGATCCCCGTCCGGGGATCTGGCGAGCAACTGAAGCAGGCTCAGTCCGGATTGGTTGGCGTTGTCTGCGCTCGGGTCATCCGCTGTATCGCGTAGTTTGGTCGCCGCAGCGTTCTGCGGGGCGCTGTTTTTCCCGGTTGTCCGTACCGGTGCTCGGCCTTTTACGGCGTTCGCGCCATCGCCATTAGCTTCGGCAGCCGCTGCGGCGTCATCCGGAGCGGGATCGTCGGGAGTTGCCGCGGACGCTTGGGACGCCGCTGCCTTGGGCTTGCTGGCCGCGGTAGTCGATTTAGCGGTCGGCTTGGATTGCGAGTCGTCCGCCTCGGGTTTGGGCGCCGGTTTCGGCTTCGGCGCGCTGGCCGTCTTGGTCGCCGACTTGGGGGCGGAGGACGTGTGTCTGGTCTGCGCTGCTGCAGCCATGCCTTGCGCAAACAGGTCGGTGACCGAATTCTTCGCGCTGGACGACTGAGTCGTGCCGGTTGCAGAAGAGCTTGCTGAAGAGGGTCGAATATTAAGCGCCACGTGCCACCAGTCCGAAGGCCCACGCGCGCGCGGAGCGCTCGTCGGACTCTTGTTGCTCGCGTTGATCGGCGGCGCGGACTTCCTCAGTCTGGAAGCGCTTCACCATCTGACCAACGGCTTCGGCGCGCTGGGCGGCGCCCTGCCAGTTCTGCATCTCGCTGTCGCGCTGCGCGCGCACACGAGTCACGATCTGTGTCTGCTGACGAATTGCCTCATCGAGGCGGGCCAGGAAGGCCTGGTAGTCGCGGGCCATATTGCCGTCGATACCGGATCCGGCACGCGCTGCGAAGCCGCGCACATAGCTCGCGTGATAGCTCTCGAGCTCGGCGAGCTTTGCCTCGCTCTCGCTTACGCGGCGCTCGCTGCTGGCGAGTGCCTCGGCGCGCTTACGCTTGAGATCATCGACGACGTTCTGAACCATCTCCAATCTCTGGGCGCGCTTCATGGTATTCACCTATCGTTCAGGCAGAACGGGCGGGTTCAGGTTTTCCGCCGCCACTGTCCGCCAGTACGTTCTGAAGCGCTGTGAGGCTTGCCGCGAAATCGACACGCTCGCGGATATCCTGCTGCAGAAATTTCTGCATGCGGGGCCAGAGTGTGACGGCGTTATCGACGCGCGGATCGCTGCCGCGCTGGTAAGCGCCCACGGCAATCAAGTCGCGATTCTGTTGATAGGTGGCGAGCGTTTGCCGGAACTGCCGTGCGATCTGCATTTGCGCGCCTGTCGAAATCTCGTGCATGGCACGACTGACCGAGGCTTCGATGTCGATCGCCGGATAGTGACCGCTTTCGGCGATGCGCCGCGACAAGACAATATGACCGTCGAGAATGGCGCGTGCCGCATCCGCAACCGGGTCGTTGGTGTCATCGCCCTCGGTGAGCACTGTGTAAAACGCAGTGATCGATCCGGAACCTTCCGCGCCGTTGCCTGCGCGTTCCACGAGTTGCGGCAATCGCGCAAACACGGACGGCGGATAACCCTTGGTGGCAGGCGCTTCGCCGATGGCGAGGCCGATCTCGCGCTGCGCTTGCGCAAAGCGCGTGACCGAGTCCATCAACAACAATACGTTCAATCCCTGGTCGCGGAAATATTCCGCGATCGCGGTTGCGAGCCACGCACCGTGCAGGCGCATCAGCGGCGGGTTGTCCGCAGGAGCCGCGACCACGACCGCGCGCTTTCGGTCCTTGGGACCCAGAATGCGCTCCACGAATTCCTTCACCTCGCGGCCTCGCTCGCCGATGAGCCCGACCACGATGATATCGGCATTCGTGTAACGAGCCATCATGCCCAGGAGCACGCTCTTGCCGACGCCGCTGCCGGCAAACAAACCAACACGTTGGCCGCGGCCGATGGTCAACAGCGAGTTGATGGAGCGGATGCCCACATCCAGTGGCTCTTCGATCGGCTTGCGGGACAGCGGGTTGATAGGTTTGCCCGTCAGGCGAACCCGCTCTTCACATTCGAGCGGACCCAGCCCATCCAACGGGTTGCAGCCACCGTCTACGATCCGGCCCAGAAGCTGCGGCCCCACTCTGACAGTGCCCGCGCGTTGGCGCGGAATGACCCGGGCACTGGGCCCCAGGCCCTGGATATCGCCCGTAGGCATGAGATAGAGGCGGTCGCCGGCGAAACCCACGACCTCGGATTCAACACGCGCACCGTCCCCGGTAATGACATCGCAATAGTCGCCGATCGAAGCCTGACATCCAGTCGCTTCGAGCGTCAGACCCACCATGCGGGTCAGCGAACCCTCTACCGGCGGCGGCGGGGTTTGCTCGATTCGCCGCGTGCGCCTGGCGAGGCGCTCGCTCCAGTTGGCGGTTCGCCGGGTCCCGAGGTCGGTCACTGTTCGTTCTCCGCGGGGCGCTCGGGCGCTCGTTCCTCTCCCAGCGCGTTGGCAATGACGGCGCTGACCCGGCTGTCGAGCCTCGCATCAATCTGCGAGTTCTCCGTACGAATCATGCAGCCGCCGCGGCTGAGGGTCGGATCTTCGACAATCGTCCAGGCGCGGCGCTCCTGCGCAGGCTCGGCGAGACGCTCGCGCACTGTTGCGGCGTCCTCAGGATGCAGATGAACCCGGATGTCACGCGCGGCCGCGGGCAGTTGCGCCAGCGACTCGCGAATGATACCGATCACCTGGGTTGGATCGACACGCAACTCGCGCCGGGCGAGCTGTTTCCCCACCGCGAGGGTCAGGTGCAGCAACTCTTTCTCGACTTCCGCATCCAACTGTTGCAGGGGTGCACCGAGCAACTGCAGGATGGAATCCAACTGGGCAACGCGGGCGGCGAGGGTACCCAGGGTGACCTGGGCTTCGGCCTGGGCCTTCTCCAGTCCCGCCTGGTAGCCGCGCGCCTCGCTTTCCTGCAGCGCCTGGCGCAGCAGATCCACGGTGTTGTCGACTTTTTTCTTGTCGTCGCGTACGCGACTGACAATGGGGCCGGCGACATCCGGGAGCGCCCAACGCTCGACTGCAGCCGTCTGCGCGGGGATGGGCCGCGACTGTGACTGCGGGTGAAACGGGCGCCGGGCCTCAGACATACTCGTCGCCCTTGCCGGCCAGCTGGATGGTGCCGGCTTCGGCCAGCTTGCGGGCCGTCTGCAGGATTTCCTTCTGCGCGCCCTCGACCTCGGAAATCTTCACGGGGCCCTTGGACTCGAGGTCGTCCTTCAACATTTCGGCCGCGCGCTGCGACATGTTCTTGAAGATCTTCTCTTTCATGGAGTCGTCGGCGCCCTTCATGGCCAGCAGCAGCTTGTCGCTCGCCACCTGGCGCAACAGCTCCTGCATGCTGCGATCGTCGATTTCCAACAGGTTGTCGAAGACGAAGATCAGGTCCTGGATGCGCGAACCCAGCGCCTCATCGGTCTGGGTGATCTGCTCCATGATGACGCCTTCCTGGCTGGGCTCGAGGTTGTTGATGATCTCCGCCGCGGCCTTGGCGCCGCCCAGCGCGGACGTGCGCGTGGTGCCTTTGCCGGCGAAGGTCTTCTCCATGATGTCATCCAACTCGCTGAGCGCGCTGGGTTGCACGCCGTCGAGCGTTGCGATGCGCACCATGATGTCCGAGCGCATGTTGGCCGGCAGATGCACCAGGACTTCGGCGGCCTGGTCCGACTCGAGGTAGGCCAGGACGATGGAAATGATCTGGGGATGCTCCAGGCGGATCAGCTCGGCCACGGCGCGGCCGTCCATCCATTTCAGGGCTTCGAGGCCCTTGGTGGAGCGGCCGACACTGATGCGATCGATGATGCCCGCGGCCTTTTCCTGCCCCAGTGCATCGACGAGCACCTTGCGCAGGAATTCCTCGGTGCCGACGCCGACCGAGGTATGGGTCTCAACGGAGGACGAGAAATCGGAAATGACGCTCTGAACTTCTTCCTTGGAGACATTGGACAGTTTGGCCATGGCCGCACCGATGCGCTGCACTTCCTTGGCGCCCATCTGCTTCAACACCTCGGCGGCTTCTTTCTCACCGAGAGTCAGCAATAAAATGGCGGCGCGCTCGGTACCCGTGCGTTCCGCTTCCTTCTTATCAATCATCCTTGGCCACCCAACCTCGTACGACCTGCGCTACGCGCTTCGGATCCTGGGTCACCAGGGTCCGGGCCTGTTGTACCTGCTGCTCATGAGTGGCGGCTGCCTGTTGGGACGCGCTCGGCAGGGCCGGGGCATTCGACGCCGCTTCGGGCGCGGCACCCAGTGCACCCGCCGCGGCGTGTTTTGGCAGAACGTGTACCTGCATCTGCTGGGCTGCCGGGCCGATCAGGTTCTTGACCAGCGGCCGGATGACAGACAGCACGAGAACCAGCAACACAATCAGGCCGCCCGCGATCTTGGCGACGTCGAGAAACAACGGCGACTCCCAGATCTTGGGCGATACCAACTCGCCATCCGGGGCGGGCGTGGCATCCTGGGTGAAGGACGCATTGACCACGTTCACGCTGTCGCCACGCGCCTCGTCATAACCGACGGCATCTTTCACGAGTTGGTTGATGTGATCGA
>Ga0307510_10010324_pt1 | contig 11089 bp, 11 predicted proteins | sample 12_EM_MG_FD_207224 | JGI IMG/M metagenome (GOLD analysis project Ga0307510, IMG submission 207224) | Populus trichocarpa ectomycorrhiza microbial communities from riparian zone in the Pacific Northwest, United States - 12_EM | ecosystem: Host-associated > Plants > Roots > Unclassified | place... | reverse complement strand
TTTTTGCGATGAGTAAATTCTTAATATTTATTAACTGAGATATTTGGTTGTATTATCATTAAAAAAAACAATGAACAACCCAATTGTTGAATGAAAATTAAAATCGAAACACTTAATTACGAGAATCTATAAAAATCAAATATTATTTCTCTATATCAAAGAATTAGAGCCGGATAACAAGTAACATGTATTTAAATTTTGAAAGGTATAGCTTAATTAATTAGATTTTAAATTTATATTTTAAAAATTATTAATTTGAATATTATTGAAAACTTATGTAATTATTAACTTTATAATCTCAAAAAATTTATCTAGAGACATGTATAAGCTAATCTGATACCACAGTTGGAAAAAAAAAAAGAGTAACGTGCATGCACATTCGACTTGGGGGTTTAATTTAAAAGCCACGTAATCAAATGAAGAAACGAGAGAAACACGAGGGACACAACGGGTTTGAATAAAAAATTAAATTAAAAAAAAAAACCAGCGAAGAGAGAGATAGTATTATTAGCATACGAGTGAAAAATGGAAAAGGGTGCTGGCTGCGTGGCCAGACCAGACAGACAGACACCACCCAACGAATTGGTCAACAAGATCCGGCTGCAGAAAATAAAATTGGAAATAATTATTAAATTCTTCGCTGATATTTGCACGATAGAAAAAAATATGTCTCCGAAGTTATTTAAAAACGAGATTTAATCTTTAATTGACATGTAAATTAATCTAAAGAAAATCCCTTGACATGGGATCAAAGCATTACCACATATATTATCTCATTCTTCAAAAATCCAGATATATATATATATATATATATATATATATATATATATATATTTCAAAAAGTAATTGACATATATATCCTTTCAATTAAAGTTCCAAAACGAAGGTTCCATATCATTTTCATAACAGCTAAGCATGCATGTTTTTCCCCAGTAAAAAGCATCAGTTCTTCCATGCAGAAGAAACAAGGCAATCAATTTTATATCACAGTTGGATTAAATTAATCTCTGAATAAGCACCGCAACCATGTTAGATTTATTTAGTCATAGTCAACTCCTCTCTCTCTCTCTATCTCTCCCTCTCCTCCCATTCGAGCCCTTGAATTTCAATTAACGCTGGTAGACTAGTATATATGCCAGAGAATGATGCGAGAGAGAGAGAGAGGGGCTGGGATACAGAGAGGCCAGTTTTTTCTCCCCCGAGAAACTTATCTTGCCATAGTAATTAATTTATTGGTTTCTTCCAGTATCATCAATATTCATCACTTTTATAAGCCATTTCCAACTGGTAATCAGTGGCCGGCCATCTATATATCTTCCTCTTTCTCTTTCCCTGCCTACAAGATAATAACCAGCCCCCTTCTTCTTCTTTTCAGTCATCTATTATATCAAATATATACATCAACAATCTGTGATTCCTCTTTGATCATCAGACCTCTCTTTCTCCACCACCTTTGCTTACATGAGTTACAGCAAGGGAGAATAACTGTTATTGCACTCACTGGAAACATAACCTCGAAAAGGAAAAGAAAACAAGAAAAATGCATTCAGCAAATCATTGGGGGGGGTCGCTGGAGATTTACAATGGAGCAGAATCAACAACCGACGATGAGAAGAGTCGCAACATGGAGTGGGACAAGGCCGCCTTGCAACCCCAGCATCATCATCTAGACGAGACACAACAGAGCTGGTTATTGTACCCTCAAGAGACCAAGAAAAAGAAGCACGTGGACTTGGGTTGCGTAGCCTGTAGCCACAAAGCCTTGAAGTGGACTCTCTATGCCTTTGTTTTTGCGCTTCTTGTTATTGCACTCCCTATCATCCTAGTCAAGACTTTGCCAAAGCACAACTCTAAGCCTCCTCCTCCAGACAATTACACTCTTGCCCTCCGAAAGGCTCTTCTCTTCTTCAATGCCCAAAAATGTAAGTCAAGTCAAACGTCACTGCTTTTCTTTTTCTTTTTCTTTTTTTCTTTTCCGAGCTTAGAGGGTTAGTTCTGTAGTAATTGTGGCCTACCGAGTGATTTTCAAAAGTGATATTTCAAATTATTATGATAACAAATTAAATAATTATTATGATATCAATCCTAATTATTGATAACAAATTAAATAATTAGAACAATGAAAATGAATGGGAAAAAAGATATATTTCATTATCTTTACATATGTACATTAAAATCTTGTTATTTTCTATGTAAGCTTTGGACTTCCAAGAAAGTCTGGCTTTCAAGAAGCTTAGAGTTTTACTACTAATTAAGACACTCTAAGATGGGAATTCGATGACCAAGTCATTCCGATGAAAATTGTTATGTAAAGTTATTTAATTAGTTGGGATAATTTTATTTTATTTTTATTAACATGAATGTTCAAGTCAGCTTGCGTGTGCCTCAACTAATTTTACGGGCCCTGAAGTTAACGGCCATGTAAGTCTCCAGTGACTCTGAAATTTGTGAGACTCAAACTAAGAATTTTTATGGAGCAAATTTAGAGTTTGAGCAGTTGAACTATACCTCTCTAAATTATTAGTTATTAGTTGGGATAATTTATTTCATATACATGTTGTGTTTCGAATAGATCAAAAAATAAAACGTTGGTTTCGACAGGATCTTGCGATCCCATCTGCAGATTATTAGCAGCTTGTTTTATTTTTTATTTTCTTACCATTAACAAATCTAATTAATTACTTTTTGCTCACAATAAAACAAATGTTGGCATGTATTACATAGAAATTAATAAATTATTGAATTAGTAGTACTCACCAGCTGAAAAACAATTTCGAAGAACAGTTTGATTTATAATTAGCCAATGGTAGGCTGTGCACTGAAGTTCTATTATAGAATTGACAAGTGTTGATTGAGAGTACCATCATTGAATGTGGTGTGCAGCTGGTAAATTGCACAAGAACAACGGAATTCCATGGAGAGGAGATTCAGGGCTACAAGATGGAAATGGTACTGATTTTTCTAAAGCAGGTCTTGTTGGAGGATACTATGATGCTGGAGACAACACCAAGTTTCATTTTCCCATGGCATTTGCCATGACTATGTTGAGCTGGAGTGTCATTGAATACAGACAGAAGTATGAGGCCATTGGCGAGTACCAGCATACCAGAGATCTAATCAGGTGGGGTACTGATTACTTGCTATTAACCTTCAACTCCAGTGCCAGCAAAATTGACAAAATTTACTGCCAGGTAATATTCTTAATTCAGAATGAACGTTATGTGCACCTGACAATATTTCCATTTATTAAGACTTCAAAGCCATTATACCGTTGCTTGTTAGTGTAACATTTCCGTGTTTGTCCCCCAGGTTGGTGGATCTCGAAATGGCTCGATACTTCCAGATGATCATTACTGCTGGCAAAGACCTGAAGATATGGACTATCCGAGGCCTACCCAAGTTGTAAATTCAGGCGCTGACCTTGCCGGAGAAATGGCAGCAGCCTTGGCTGCAGCCTCAATAGTATTCCGAGACAATGAGGCCTATTCAAAAAAGCTTGTAAGAGGTGCAGTGACAGTATATGACTTTGCCAGGGATGGTGGAAGACGGGGAGCATATTCTTCTGGGAATGATTACATTCAACCTTACTACAACTCCACTGGCTATTATGATGAGTACATTTGGGGTGCTACTTGGTTGTACTACGCCACAGGAAACATCACCTATATTAAATTGGCAACTGAACCAGGCTTCTCTAAGCACTCCAAAGCACTTTTAAGTATTCCTGACTTGAGTGTACTGAGTTGGGACAACAAGTTACCAGCAGCTATGCTGCTGTTAACAAGGTACAGGATATTCTTGAATCCAGGATATCCATATGAGGAGATGTTGCATATGTATCATCAAAAGACAGAACTTAACATGTGTTCTTATTTTCAGCAATTCGATGTATTCAACTGGACTAAAGGTACATACATCGGATCTTGCTCTTTAACCATGTGACTAAGTGATACTATTTGCTTCAATGGATCACGTGCCAGTAATTTTAACTTTCTCTTCTTTTTTTGGTGGTTTTTCTGATGTGTTTTCAAAATTTTGCAGGAGGAATGATCCAACTGAACCATGGAACGCCACAACCTCTTCAGTATGTGGCTAATGCTGCCTTCTTAGCATCACTCTATGTCGATTATCTGAATGCCACTAGAGTTCCAGGACTCAATTGTGGTCCCAAATTTATCTCACTGGACCTTCTTCGGAGTTTCGCCACGTCACAGGTAGCCTTTTCTTCTGAATCTTTCTGTTTCAGGATAGACTAACTTGCTAGCTGATAAATATCCGACATTGCCAAGTCAACTCTAATAGGCAGTCCCAGAGTAGGAATTGGTTAAAGAAAGAACTGCTGATATACACAGCTGATCAGAGTCATATACCATGCAACAAGCTTCGTGTTTTCATACTTTAATTAGAAAGCTGGCCAGTTTCAGATTGGCACCAAATCATTTGTTAGTTTTTGGGTAGGGGAATTTCAACTTTCGTAACTCCTCTTCAGACGGATGTTATAATATCAATTAGGCTATGCCTCAGCCACAAAATACAGTTGTTCTTCTTGAAATTGCCTCATGCACTCTTTTTATCTCCCAGTAGACTAATCTTCCCGTGATTGTTTTCAACACAGATCAACTACATTCTAGGTGATAACCCCATGAAAATGAGCTATGTGGTGGGGTATGGGACCAAGTTTCCCAGGCATGTTCATCACCGTGGAGCATCAACACCCAGTGACAAAACAAGGTATTCGTGCACAGGCGGATGGAAGTGGCGTGACAGCTCCAAGCCCAATCCTCACAACATTACAGGAGCCATGGTTGGAGGGCCTGATAGGTTTGACCAGTTCCGTGATGTTCGCACTAATTACAACTTTACCGAACCAACTTTAGCTGGAAATGCAGGACTAGTTGCTGCGCTTGCATCCTTGACAAGCAGTGGTGGGATTGGCATCGATAAGAATTCAATCTTTACAGCAGTTCCACCGCTCTACCCTCCAAGCCCTCCATCTCCTCCAGCTTGGAAGCCTTGAGCTGCTAAAAAATTAATCTCCAACAGCTTGAGCTTTTGTTTATACATCATAGAATTCTTGAGATTTTCTTGAAGTTTTTTTTATCGAGCTCATGTTTATACATCACAGAACACTACTGATACGTTCACAACTGTGCGACATCTGGATATTCATGTTACATGATACTTGCTCTTCTAAACAAACTTTTGCTTTGCTAAACTGTCACTGCAAATGTTTCTGTGGAAGTGATTATACTGAACTGGCTTAATTTCACAATTGACCAACTGATTTGGGTACTGTATTTGAAGAACTTGTGGAATATAATATGCTCAATCAATCTGCCTTTCACTAAATGGAAAGTATTTGAAAGACATGAAACCAATCTATCTTCACTAAAAAGATTGGTCCTTCACAATCTTCAATTTGTTCGGTGGCTAAACGATTTAGTGTTCTCTGAAATTCAGGTAAACTGGGAAAGTTTTTATTGTAGTCCAGGAATTGTCGAGTGTCAAATGCATTGGACAGTTTATAATTTTCCGGGGTTCATTGGAGATTCTCAATCCTTGCCAGTATAAGATTTAAATCCAACTCTGTTCTTCAAACCCAAGAAACCACTTGAGGGAGATTTTCCATGGCAATATAGCATATTTTCCTTGAGTATGAAGTTACTTTATTCCCCAAATTCATAAATTACTTTCGACAAGATACCTTGAACATATATTATTGGTTAAAATATGATAAAAAAATGCTTCGAGTTTCTCCTTTCATAATTCTTCCATTAATGAAATCTGAGTAAAAATCAATAATTAAAACTTGATTTTTATTTATTTTTCTTAAACAAATTTCAAGCGCAATCCTTGAGTAAGTTATGAACTAATCTTTCAAGGTAAATTTCAACCGTTCAAATTAATGATTTTTGGGGTCAAATATGATAAGTGCCAAAGGGAAAAAAAAGAAAGAAAAAACTTCACCATAAACACTCGAAATCCCTTGCAAGTCTCCTTTACGATTCAACCACAAACACTTCAAGAACGAAGGGACTTAGTTGGGCAGACATGAGAGACCTTGTGAGACCATTTTGGACCATTTTCATAAAAATCGAACCAGAAGCCACCTGAATATATCCAGGATGCATTATTACGTGTTCCTTACATACGGGGGTGATTTTGAATCAACTGCATTTCACCCTCAAGAATTAGAGATGTGTTTGTAGTCATTACTGTCCATAACAAGAACCTGGTTCTATAGGTGCTCCTCGGCCTGGTCCAGCTAAAGGAGCTGCGGCAACCCCTCTTTGATTCAGCAAACACCTGAAGTGTGCTAACCTTCCAGCAACTTTTTCTGGATCCTTCGCTAGCTTGTCATAAGGTGTCCATAGCCGCTCTTCAATCACATAGGAACAGAAAACAGAGAGAATAAAATCGCTATTTTAAAGTGAAGATACAGTTTGCATAGAAAGATTGAGATGAGTAGAGAGCAGATACAAAAAAATGGAAGATTTGAGATGCTGAGCTTAAAAACAAAGGGAAGAAAGATGTACAGTTAGAAGTTTTTATCTCTACTATAATGATGAAAAAGTTTCTCAAGAAATACCTCTAAGAGGATTCTAAAAAGGATCAAAACTAGTCAACTCTAAAATCACTCAAGGCATCATCTGGTACCTCTTCAAATGAGACTACCAGTCACCTGCCTTGGTCCATGAATGTTAGCAGTGATAACCATGTATCAACTAAAACCACCTTTGGGATGGAAAGGCAGATCTCTTAATACACAGAAACATCCACAAAGCGTATACCACCTTTGGGATGGAAAGGCAGATCTCTTAATACACAGAAACATCCACAAAGCGTATAGTTTCATGAACCCTTAAGCTCAACAGTAGTAAATTCACCAAGATTGTGACCAATTTATGTGACTAGGAAGCTAATATGAAATCAGATTTATATTATTGTTTGCCTCACTGTACAATCCTTTTCAATGACCATCACGCAACTACATAGTATTGAAAACAAGAACACTGCATAACTTAATATGAATATGTTGCAACGTCTCAGCAATTTCGTTGTCAATTGACATGATATACAATAAATACCTGCAGCAGCTGCAGCACGTGGCCATATGGTTTGTTCAATGTCTGACCCATCCACTGTTTCTCCCCACATGCATACTTCCCCCCCAAGAACTAAACTCTGTTGCTCGGGGTTTGTTATATTTGTAAGTGGTTCATTCTTATAGAACTCTTCCCAAGGAGTATCCAAGTGATCTAGATACCATTTGTCCTGGTTGCTCACAATGCACCTCAACCCAGATGCAACCACTTGCTCAGCAACTCCACCTCCAAGCCTGCAAAAAACATTGTATGCTAAAGATCAAGTGTGCCCGAAATGTAAGGACAAACAAAATTATTATAGCAGTGCAAATACAATCATCTCTAAGATCTATTTGCTTGGTGGAAAAGGAGTCCAGAACATTTTTGTTTACATAGTGTAATTAACTCAACAATGTTCACTGATTGTCTAATATCTAAAGTAATTTTAATTGTGATTACAATATGTGAATTGGTTCAACAATAATTCACAGAGAGAAAGAGTTCCTGAAGTTTTCATCTAAACATTAATGGACTTGGACCAGGTGAACCAGATGTCACTCTTCAGAACTAGCAAACATGCAAGTAGTGAGAATGAATAGTAGCGAGATCGACACTCTTTACCAACTACTACATATAAAAATTACTTGTCACAATTAGCATTGCAGATGGACTAAAACATCTTAACACCCTTATCAAGTCAAGTTTAGCTGTATCGATTAACCAAAATTCACATTCTGCACAGGGGAGCTTTTCCCATTTTTTGTATAATCTTGATTCTAGTCTCTCAATACTACAAGTCCAACAAGCAAATAGACGGTTGCATCATGGATAAATGATGCTTATATTTGTTCATTTACTGATCTACAGGGTGGCCATGTTAAGATGCATCATGACAAGGTCATTTTATGAAATTATGCAGAAAGTATGGCATACCAATTGTGCACCACTGTCTTCCGGCTCAATTTATTTCTGAAGTCATTGAAGGTCTCCTCCCTGTTACATTGCATGATTGGATAAGATATAAAACCAATGAAATTTGACATCTAACCTTATCCAGAATTGTTCGTACCAGTTAACAATTTCAAATCCATGGGACAAAGCTATTTTCTGTGCCCGCAAGACAAAGTACTGATAAGCTTGAGATCCATTCATTCTATGCTCTTTTAACCTGCAGGTTTCAGAATAGACAGTATCTTGATCATGTCAAGGTCAAACAACATACAATACGAATACAATTTACATGCCCTCTCTCTTTTGTTACAAATGCATGCTCTTTTAAGGTACATGGAATGGGAGAAAAACTAAAACTAAAAGAAATAGCTGTGAGTCTGGCATGCTAGTTATTTCTCAGGAAATCCAATAATAGCAGTAATCATAAAATAACATTGGCATAGAATGTAACGGTGATGTCATGTACAGCAAGCACACAGTACCCACGTAAATCCACTTGGATTAACTACAAAAGGAGGAAAATATGGTTGTGGACATCAAGCACGAAGATAATAACATGATATACTTGGTGTCTACGGAAAAAAAAGAAAAGAAAAGAAAAGAAACATCAGTTACTTTGCATGTAGAATTCGTGGGATTGTTACCATTTTGTTATGTGGGGAGTTTTTGTCCAGCAACCTGAAAAGGACTCATACAGTTGCATGTCAATAATGTGAAGCTCCATCCAGATATATATTTCAAAAATTAAGAGCAAGCAGAAGCAAGTAACCTGTGGCCCCTATATTTTCATTAACATCAAATATCATGTTTCAACACATACACCCGAAAATAAAAGAAGAAAAGATATGATAAAAGGAAAGAAAATCCCCAGAGACCAAGAAACAAAGTAATAATAATAATAATAATAATAATAATAAATGTTCCATAAACAATAAACAATCAATACAAAAATGGTGATAGCAAAATATAACTATTAAACTTACTTGGGTCAACTTCATCACCTCCCAAGTGAACAAACTTGAATTTAAAGATCTTACTGAAATCTGAACGTGAAAAAAGTAATCATGTTAACCATTCATCCTTTCATTTTTGTTTTTCACCCAAATTAAGCTAACTTGCAAATTTATATATATTTTCTTAGTCTTCTGACATGACAACTTATTGATATCAAACCACACTGTTCCAAATTGAAAGTACAGGCATTACCTGAAAGAATCCCATCTATCACTTTGAATGTAAACTCGTTGCTGACATCAAGTGGCTGCTGACAGTCTTTTGATGGCCATAGAGAAGGATAGCCATGCCCCCTAATTACAGGGGAAAAATATCCATTTAATTCATTTGGAGATCATAGTTTGTGATACCATTCTATCATAATGGCCATATTGCAAAGAAATGGAAAACGTCAAATATTTTTATTGTTTTTGTGAGTTTGCATCTTTGGGCAACAAGGGAAACCTACAGAACCCGCCTTGCCATAGGTTTTCAAAATACAATGTCACAAATTCATGACGATCTAAACTATGCACCGAAGTCTGAGTTAGCCATAAAGGCTTGCCCATTTGTGGTCCCATAGAAGTACAATCCTAGGAAAGGAACTCTGAAAATGATTCAGCGCTGCAGCATTCTGCATCAAATGGCTAGCCCCAGGCCTCATATCTACAATGCCTTGGTCACCAACCTAGACTTTCACCAGATATCACTAGACAATAGCCCTTAATCCTTCTCGTGTTTGGCCCTGAAAACCATTAGCATTCATCACTTCTGCAGAAAGTTCACTGAGGCTAACTGCAATAGATCCATGAGCTACAAACAACCTTTTGGTTTGCCAGCATTAATCATAAAATAACATCTTTATAACCTCAAAACTTTCGAAAACAAGCAGTTTTCTTGGATACAAGTTGGCAGGGTGTTATAAGTACCCAACTCTATTGTTTGAGAGGAAGAAGATCTAATAGGGAAATCATACAGGTAAACAGAAAGATACATCATCATCAAGTCAAGTGACCAATGGCAGCTTCTCATATTGACTTATGAAAAAATGTTCTACACATCCTCATGGATTAAACATTACCTAATTCTGTGATAATTCCAATGAATTCTTAAATTCTATCCGTTAAAAAATATAGATTGTTGTTATCTAGCATCTTGCAAAAACTAAATTAGAAAGCTTTATAAATATTCCCCCCAACACCTGGAAAGACATGGCAGTCATTACATCAGCCAGTCATGATCTATAAAGTCTTTTCCTGGGAATTTTTCTGTAGCTATTGCAGAAGCCATGAATGATCAGAAATTCAAATCCTGCCATTATTCACTTGAAGAGGATAAGATTCTTTTTTTAAATGACCAAGTGTCAATTTTTGGGGTTAAAAGTTTGCATCCTGATCTCATAGATACATGCACAGTAATTTTTGAAAGGAATATAACTGAGAGTCTGAGACAACAGAGAAAACCGCTATATAAGAATGTTACTATTACCATGAGAGAGCATGTCCAGGAACATCAAGTTCAGCTAATACATTAATTCCTCGCCTTTGAGCATAACTGCAAATTTTTTCTTGACATATTAGAGATGATACAACTACATAGACAATAAGTTTGTAGAAGGTGAAGACAGCAGAATCACTTGCCTCACAATTTCAGCAGCATCAGAAAAGGTGTACCGCTCTGAAACTGAATAAGCCCCATCCCACAGATGTGGATATGAAGGTATCTCCAAAGGGAAAGATTGGGTATCTACAATGTGCCAGTGCAACACATTCTGCATATGCAACAGAATAAAATCATAAAGGCCAATGACAGGTATTGTTTTTCAATAGTTCTATTGACCTGCTAACACCTTCTGCAAGAAAAATCCACTTCTCACAGACTAATTCTGTTAATACCACAGCTATCTGAGTTCTTACAACAGGCTAGATGATTAATACCACAGCTATCTGAGTTCTTACAACAGGCTAGATGATAAAAATCGAAGTAAGGTCAGTGTGAAACAACATTACATCTTGTTACAAAGTAAACCGTATCAGCAAACTGCTAATTACAGTAAATTG
>Ga0307510_10010323_pt1 | contig 11089 bp, 8 predicted proteins | sample 12_EM_MG_FD_207224 | JGI IMG/M metagenome (GOLD analysis project Ga0307510, IMG submission 207224) | Populus trichocarpa ectomycorrhiza microbial communities from riparian zone in the Pacific Northwest, United States - 12_EM | ecosystem: Host-associated > Plants > Roots > Unclassified | place... | reverse complement strand
ACGGGGTCGTAGGTTCCCAGGGTCACGTGCTGATAAGTCACGTGATGTACGAGTGGCGAAGGGGTCACGTGATGAGTCACGTGTAGGGTCATGTGATATGTTCCCACGGTCACGTGGGCCTGGAGTTGCGGGTTTGTAGCTGAGACTGGGGGGCGCGAGTACCGCTCGCGACATAGAGGTTGGTATCTTTGATGCCTGGGCGACGATAGTTAGGGGTGGGGAATGCACGAGCATGAAGTGGGGTAGCATAGATTGGTTTGTTTTTGCCACTAGTTCCTTGATGGACTACACCATCTTTGAGGGACAAGTAGCGGATATACTTGGCCGCGTGTGGCTGTGTGTTCTCATCAGCATAGACGAAGGGGTAGTGAGCCGGGTTGCCAAGATTGAATTTCATCCATTCTCCTCCTGGATGGTTGTCATCCGTAGACACTTCTGTTTGTGTCTCGACGTTAATAGTGATGCACTGTAGGAGGGTGGGAGGTGGTCCGACTTCTTGGTCGTCGTCTTCGAGATATGGCCCTATCATCTCCATAAATACTGGGATGAAAGTGAAATGTGTGATCTGGTTGAAGATGTCGTTGGTAGTGGGTAGGAGGGAGGAGTCGGGGTTGTGCTGGGCATAGAGATCAATATTCCCTATGATGTTGTCTGTCCATGTCCTCATAGCGTCATTCAAGACGGGGTTGGCTTGTCTATATCTCTTTATAGCTTTACAGAGTTTGACAATAGACTGTATCTCAGGTTGAGTGGGGTCGTTACTAAGCCATAGCTGGTGATGGAATTCTGAAGAGCTAGGGGAGAAAGGAACAGGGCGTGGCATAGACTCAGGAGTAGAGTGGGTTCTAGCGTCAGCTTCAGCAGCCCTTTGTTTGGCCAGGATAGCCTCTTGTTCCTCAATGTATTGGCTAGGTGGCGTGCTGACAGTGTATTCGAAAGGGGTGGGTACTCATTCCCCAATACGGTCAGCGAGGGGGCGGTCACGAAGTTCTATAAGTATCTCTTCACCCATTGTGCTTGGGGATGGTGGCAGAGGTGCCTGAGGTACTGCCAAGAAATGCTCCGATAGTGTACGTGGGGGAATAGGGATTGGGGATGGTGACATTGATGAGAGGTTGGTGAAATTTATAATTGGAGACCGTGGATCGGAGGTGGATCTTGTCCCAACTAACGGTACAGGTGGTGTCAATAAAGGTTGGGTGGGGTTGGTTGGTTCGTTGAAGGGTGGTGTAGTAGGTGAGGACGTTCCCACTCTGGTGGACTTGGGTGACAATGGCGTAGTCATCTTTCTGTTCAGTATAGGTTGTGACGAGTGGGGGGAAGATATCTGGGGGAATGAGAGACATGTAGTGAGGTTTTGGTCGCTGTTTTGCATGCTCTTTATACTGCTTGTTCCTCCAAATTCAGCTAAGAGTTCAGGGGCGTGTAAGTCGTCTGCATTGACCCATGAGTCATGTGTGGGAGAGTATCCTTTCCATCTTACAAGATATTGTTTCTTCTTCCACCGCCCATATGTGCGTGCTTTGATTATCTGTTCTACTTTCCATTCTTCTTCGCCTTCAATGATATCAGGTGGTGGTTCGATAAAATTGGGGCTGTGCTGATTGGTTTCTTTGTAGGGCGTAAGAAGGGAGGCGTGGAATACATCATGTATTTTCCAGGTGGGTGGGAGGCTGAGTTTGTAAGCAACATTTGATATTTTGGCAGCTACCATAAATGGTCCATACTGCCTTGGTGCTAGCTTCGTGGTGATGTTGCTTGGTAATCTGAGGTTTGTTCCTTTGAGCCAAACTTTGGTTCCTACTTCAAATGGTGTAAACTGTGGGCGTTCTTTGATCCAAGATTCTTGCGCTTTATGTTGGGCTTCTTGAGCGGCATTCCTGGCTTCTTTGATTGCTGACAAATGTTGTTTGAATGTGGGGAGGTTCGATGATCTGGTTGGCTGATGAATCTGTGGTGTATATCCGATAAGGAGATCAAAAGGTGTTTTCTTTGTGGTTGCTGAAGGCCATGAATTCTTTGTGTATTGGGCAAGTGGGAGCCATGCGTGCCAGTTGTTCTGCTGTGTTCCACAGAAGACCCAGAGGTATTGTTCTAGGGTCTGATTGGTTCTTTCACTAGATCCGTCGGTCTGGGGGTGGTATGCTGTGCTCATGTTCTGCTTGATATGAAGAAGCTTACAAAGTTCCGCAGCAAACTTTGATGTGAAGCAAACATCGCGGTCCGATATGATTTTGTGGGGTATGCTGTAGTGCGGAGTTATGTGATTCAGGTACAGAAGCGTGACTCCTTCTGAGTCGATTGCCTCATTGCAAGGGATAAAGATAGATGCTTTCGAGCAATCTGTGTCCGTGACCATGAGAATGGTGTCATATCCACCTGACTGTGGGAGTTTAGTGATAAAATCCATTGCAACTGTTTCAAAGGGGCGAGCGTTCTCTGCAGGAGTAATGGGGAACAGTGGTGGATGGGCAGGATGGGTGTTAACTTTTGTCATCTGGCAGGTAGCGCATCCTTTGATGTATTCAGTGACGAATGTTTTCATGTTTGGCCACCAGTAGTATTGCAAGAGGAGTTGTAATGTCTTGGTAATCCTGGGATGGCTGGCCATCACATGATTGTGGAAAAGGGAAATTACCCCCCTCCTAAGTGTGTTGTCTGCCACAACAACCAAAGCGGTCCCGTGATGCCAGTGGGTCCCGTTCAATAGGGTGAGGTTATGTAATGGTGCCCATCGCTTGAGTTCTGATTGGTGCAGATATTGCCCTGTTTTGACTTTGCTGTCCCAATTGTCATGGATACTATCTATGTCAAAGACACGGATGTGCGTCTCTTCTCCACCGGGCTGCCCGTCTCCAGGGTGACTCCCAACCATGGAGGTATGTTGTTTGCAGAAGTATTGGTCTGGCCATACGATCACTTTGTCATTATCTGGGTTTGGTCCTTCGTAATCTGGTCGCCTAGACAAGGCGTCTGCTCTGTTTGTTGCTCCAGGTTTGTATTCCAGTAGGATATTATATTGTTTGCATTCGGGTATGTAACCAGCGACGCGTGGGCCGATCTTCCGGGGATCTCTATAATAGCGTAAGTTGGCGTGATCTGTGTATACCAGGACGGGGATATGAGTTCCTTTGAGCAAGTGCGTCCAGCAGCGAAGTCCCCTCATGATGGCTAGGAATTCGCGGTCTGGTTTGACTAGTACCAGTGAACTGGTTATGAGCGTGATTATTTTGTCCTGTGCTTCGCGTTGTGCCGGTCCCCATTTGAATGGGACGTCCTTGCCTGTAAGCTTAGTGATAGGTGCAGCAATGATTGAGAAGTTCTTGCAGAACATTCTGTGGTATCTGGCGACGCCTAAGAATCCTCTAGCCTGTCTAAGATTGAGTATGTCATGTGGGTAGTTGCTTAGTCCTGCAACTTTAGCCGGATCGATAGTGACGCCTTCTTTTGAGATTCTAATGCCAAGGAAGTCCATTTGTGGCTGTAAGAAGACTGATTTTGACAATTTGAGATGGAGTCTGTGCTTTGCAAGTAGATCAAATAGGAAGTGGATGATCTTGATGTGTAGTGCTAGGTCCTTGAGTAATGTGCCAATGCCACAGTCGTCCATGTAGTTCTTGAATATTTCCCTGATGTTGTGTATGCCTTTCCTCTTGAAGTGCTTGTAGAGCTCTTTGAGGATACCGTTCATAAATCGTTGGAAGCTGGCCAGGGAGTTTGACATGCCAAAGAACATGACCTTTGGTTCATAAAGGCTGCGGCGCGTTTTGAATGCCCCTTTCCACTCGTCGCCTTCCTTGATCCAGATGTTGTTATAGCCCCATCTGATGTCGAATTTGCTGAATACCTCCATTCCCTGCAAGTCTTGGATACATTGTGCAAGGTTTGGGAGTGGTGTGACATCTTTTCGGGTAACAGCATTGAGAGGCCTATAGTCGATGATATACCGGGTTTCCTTCGAGTCCTTTTTAGGGACACTGAAGGTTGAGAAGCCATAGGGAGAGTGGGATGGTATGATGTAGCCTTTTGCCAAGTTTTCATCTAGGAATTTGTCCTCCGCTTCCTGTTCTTTGCGGGACAAGGGGTAGACTTTGCAGTTAAAGCTGGCCAGTGCGGTGTCCATTAGTTCAATTTTGTGGTCTCCTTCTCCACGTGAAGGCGGGAATTTGTTGGCCTCTTCATCCGAAAATAGTAGTGTGTGACGTTTGAATTCCTCCAGGAGGGTAACTTTCTCTTTCCCATGTTCCATTGCGTACTTATGGGCCATTTCGATTGCATTATGCATGTGTTTGATTTCCGCTGGGCCGCCCATTTCTGGGGTTACTCCCGTCCGCAGAGTGTACTGTGCGCGAGCTATAGTGATGCATTCCAGAAGTTTGTCTTTATACTTTTTGAGTTTCTGGAAGGTTTTGAGTTCAAGCGTTTCCATTTTGATTTGTGGTCCGCGTAACTGAGCATTAGTCCAGTCAATATCTGGAATGAATGCGCGAAACCAGGGGTAGCCTAAGATAAATCTGTCTTTTCCTAGATTTGAGACATAGAAGCGTTGCCGCTCTTTCTGGTTTCCTTGTTTGACCATAAGGTCGCATGCATGAGTGATGGTTCCGTGATGGTTATTAGTTCTGTCCACATTGAATACAGGTCTGGGAATAGTTAGTTTCTGAGTTCCCAGCCTAAGCCTAGCAACAGTTTTGTAGTCGATAAAGTTTTCTGTAGCACCAGTATCCAGTAGTGCTGTTTCTTCCACTTGTCCTTGATAGTGTGATAGAATGAAGTTTATTTGAATGTGATTGAGTCGGCTAATGTACACACTATTGAGACCGATGGCCCTAGCTACAGTGGCTAGTTTAGGGCCCTTTAAAAACCTGATGGGGTGTTTCCTAGGATGGCGTCCTCCAAGAAGGAGAGTTTGAATTCTTCATCCATGGCTTGGAATGCATCACTCCTAATCATTTCATTGACAAGCTTTGGGGTGATGTCATTTATGGTGATTTCTCTGGTGCGGGTCTGGTTAGCGGTGTTTCTGCTGCTCTGGGCGTGGTCCGCTTGTTTCTTGCGACAGTCTCTGGCACGGTGTCCTCTTTTAAAACAGTAGAAGCAGGAGTTGTTGGCTTGTAACTCCACTTTCTTGGCTTCGGAAAGTTCTGGTCCTCTACCAGTAATATTGGTAGCGATGGTGGTGTCAACGTCCATATGATGTCCTCCTTGGGATGTGGTGAGGCGTTGTCCTCCTCCTCTGCGTGACTGCTGCTGTGGTCCACGGGATTTCTGGCCAAGTGCGGCATAGTATCCTTGGCGTAAATTAGTTCTATATTCTTGGGTGTGTTTCCATCTGAGGTTACAGGTGCGTGCAGTGTCTTCCCATGGTTGAAATGTGGCCCAGGGGTTTCTTGGGTCATAGCCTTGACTGTTTATTATGGCTGTGGTTAGACTGCTGGCAAGCCCCTTTTTGAACAAGTGGATGATGCCGTGTGAATTGATGTCTATCCCTGAGGCAGTGACGTATCTCTTGAATTCGGATATGAAGCCGTCCAAGTTGTCTTTCATTTTGAGGTTCTCCAGTTTCTGGTAGGCCTCCACTTTGATGTTGGTGTTATAGAATGTGTCTTTGAACGCTTGTTCAAAGATCGTCCAGTGGGCTTCTTCTGTGTCTGCAGTTCCTCCAGCGATGCGTGTCTGAAGTTCCGTCATTTGTTGTTCCTTCCATGGGTCGACTAGGATTCCGCTCATGTAGGTGAGTGCTGTGGTGACGCGTGTGGCTGGGTTGCTCATGGCATCGTTGTTTCTGTTGGTGAACTTGAAGATGCCAAAGTTGACTAGGAAGTTGTGACTAGTGTCCCTGTCTCCGCTGAAGTAGGGAGGTGGGGTGCCTTTGAGTCCGCCATTGGATGATACTGCTGCGACTGTGACGGTTTGTCCTGTTCCACCTGTAGTGGCTGCTATGCTTGCTGCGCCTTGTCCCGATCCTCCTGCTTGTCCTGACATGGTAGGTGGGATGTATGTGAGTGTGTTTGGTCCTGAGGTAGCAACAATTACTGGTGCACTTGGTGCGACTGGTTGAGCTGGGGGTAGGACTGGTGCGCTTGTAGATGCGACTGGGAGTGTGGATGCGATTGGTGCGATGTTAACAGGGATAGCAATGCCCTGAGTGGCTGCTGTTTCGATTTGGGGTAGGATAGGTGGCTGTGGAGTGAATGGAGTCACTCCCTGGAGTGTGACAATGTGGTGAAGACCTCCTGTGAGTGTCTCTTCTGGGGGTGCTGGTGCGTGTTCCGGGTGATGTATGAAGAAGTCTGGGTGCTGGGAATTGTCGGTATTCCACCAGCCTAAAAGTCTATTCTCTTTGGGAACAAGAGCTTCTTTGGTAGTATACCAGGTGCCATCTGTTTCTCTTCTGAGTTGTGTCCAGTTGTCTTCTCCGTTTGCTGTGACGAATTCTACAGCAAGTTTATCTGGGCCTGCGCTGATGTAATAGCCTGTGTCTGGGTTCACTCTTCCCCTGAGTTTGGGATGTGATTTGAAGTATGCCTGTCCCTTAATGTGGTTAGGGAGGTTGTCTGCTTGTCTTCTTTGTACGCATTTGTGAGTGTCGTCTAATTCTCCAATGAGTTGTATACCCGCCAGGGTAGATGATGTCTGTGATGCTCCGCAGAGCCTGGGTGGCAAGCCTGACTTGTGTTAAGGGCCAAGGACCCTAAGGTGCGACGTGCACGGGTTTGTATAATGGCGGCGGGACTTGTTCTTCAAGGGATTGCAGGTAGTGAGCACTGGCCCTTGGATGCGCTGGTATGACAGGTCTGCACGCGTGCAAGACACTAGTGTTGATAATGAAAGATGTAGAGAAGAGTCTCGATGATGTTCGAGACGACTTAGAAGGGATGCGGATGAAAACTGAAGGTGCTGGGGAAGCTACAACACTTGGGATTAAACCAAGTCAGGCTTAAGGCCCAACTCTAGGATATAAGGTCGACTTATATACATCTGGGCAGCTGCCATGACTCGAGCCTAATACTACTAGTACCCGTACTAGTAAGGAGTCATCGTACAAAGTATGGAGTCATTCCGAGTCAAACTGACTCACACGGGAGTCCTAGGATACGTACTACTAGGTTGGAGTCAGTGTGAGTCATGTGCATAGCCAAAGGAAATCACATGGTAAGAATGATAGGTGAGCGGTCAGGTGATAAGGTCATGTGATGGAAAGGGGGTGGGAACAGGTCATGTGATGGGAGAGTATTAGTAAGCAGAAGGAAAATGAAAATTGGAGCCTCAAGAATGTAACACCCACCAGTGCGTCCCCTTCCGCTGCAGCGCCCAGCTCCGCTGCGCATTCGTTCACTCATGTGAACCCATCTGCGGCGGTCCCAGTCACACATTGCGCATCAAGCGCAGCGCCTGGTCCCGCGTTTCTGCATCCTTCCGCCGCTCTGCCCAGGTTCGCCTTTGCGCCTTCTTCCGCCGCCGGTCTAGGGTTTGTATATGCAAGGAGCTCCCCCAGGAACAATTTCTGGGCTGAAATAATGCCCGGGAACGCCCTCGCATGCACCCATGTATCCCCTGGGCTCCCCCACTTGCTTAGCGATGGGGTGTCTTAGCAACCCGGCACATGTTTAGCGGCACGTGTTTTCTTTATGTTTGTTTTACTTGCATCTATCATTCCAAGATCTTTTTATTTTTGCTGAGTACAAACTTTTGACAGCTGTACTAGTGGATACCGAACTACGGGGGAATTACCTCTTTTGGGGCATGACACGTTCCGCCAAAACAGCGCAACTATCCGCGACCACTACCAGGCGTGAATTTCCCATGGTTGAAACCGGGGCAAGGAGTGGCGAAAGCCACATGCAACAATGCCTCCTGTGTATCCCAATGAAACATGTGTAACGATTCACCCCAACTGTAACCTCTGATAAGTAAACCATAGCACAAACACACTCTTTCCAAGACCCTGCCCACCCAAGAACCATAAGATACCCATGTGTGACGCCCACTACTGATGGCACAACCAACCAACCGCTCAAACCGCTTTGTATGATGGCCCCAACCCTACCCAACAGCCAACAACCAGAACAAAAGCACATAGTAAAAAGGAGACAGACCAACAAAGCTCCAGGACCGATGCACATAGGCAAGGCACAACAGATGCACAGACACCCTCCCAAACAACAACATGAACACCCATTCCCCTGACAGCAAAATAATAATATAAACCCCAACCATCGAACCACCCACCCCCCCGAAACTCTCCCCAGCTAACCCATGTCTGATCCCATGTCCCCAACCATGGCTACGCCCTCTAGAGAAGCTAAGAGAACCAAGAGACGCAGGAGTAAGAAATCCCCCAAACACCCTGACCCAGTCTAATGCCCAACCAGAACTACAGGAGGACAAGTACATGGCCCCTACTGCCAAAGAAAGCGGCACCACCAACCAACCCATGCCAATGCCCATAATCGCAGGAGAGCTCTCCCCATCCCCCCCAACCTTCCCATCCCCGAAACCAACCATGAAAACTAGATTGAGCACCTCCAAAGTAAACTGGATGCTAGACATGCATCGATCCACTCAACCCAGTCCCCCTCCCGCCCTCCAACAAGGAGCAGACTTGGCGCAACCCACCACAACAGCCACCACCCCCCAGAATGAGCAGACAGGGCAGACCAAGCATGCAGAAACGGGAACAAGCAGCGCCACAAGGTCAACCAACAACAGGCTACCACAGTTCAACCAAGTTATGGAGGTGGCCAGTTTGCAGCCCCAGAACGTCACCAGGCGACTTGAGCAAAGAGACCCCCTTGACAAATACTCTAGAGGCATAACCAAAACTGTACATGATGCTTACCCTGGCTCAGTATATGCCCGCATCAAACAAGAGGTCCTCACCGAATGGACAATGATGGAAGGTGAAACACTCCTTGCAATCCCCTTTGAAAGTGACGCGGAGACCGCAGAACTGCACAATGACACATGCGACAGAATCTACAATGCAGTTGGTGAAATAACCCATGCAAAGAACTACGGAATAGCATCCCCCATGAAAAGGGAAGATATCCAGGCTCTCATACTAGCCAACCAGCAGAACCAAGGTGCAGGAAAAAAATGGAAGAGATCTGACGAACGCCTTCCTGGCACTTTCCTCATTCACAGCTTAAGCCAAGTACATTACCAGATGCTACTGCAGCAAACTGTATGGGCATCCCAAACCATCACCTTCCGAATCATCCCTCCTGAAATGACCTGCCCCTCCTTCCTATTCGCCATCAAAGGCCTGCATACCAACAGCAAGGACCTTGTTGAGAAATGCATATAAGACACCTGGAACGATGACATAACTACCCAGTTCATTCAAAATGGAGTCGCTCTGATGGGGAAGAAAGAACGCGACAATGCCATCTGCTTGATCCAAAAATTCAAGGACTCCATGTGGACTGAACTACTTGACACCAAAGGAGAGGGTGGCATCCAAAAACCCACATTCAATGTGTACGCAAACTGTTAAGGCTTCAATGGGCCTTGATAGTATGACTTGTACTAAGAGTTAACTGGTGGCGAGTACTTGAAGATAGTAGAAGTCTCTAGTGTTGCTAGAGACGACTCTGAGAGGCTTATGTAAGAGATGAGGGAAAGGGGAGGCACTTGGGGAGCTTTCAAGAATGTTGATATTGAGAATCAAGTCAAGCTTAGGGCTTGACTGTCGAAATACAGGGCGCTTATATACAGGCACGGCCGCGCACGGGCCATGGTCACTAAGGTAGGTACTTCTGGTCAAGAGGGGGCTGTCTGTATCGTATGGTACTCCGCGGACAAGTGCTGCGGTCTGTATGAGTCGAACAATAGAGAATGAGCAAGAGTGAATAAGGGATCAGGGAATTGCCTAATCTATCCTTAAGGGTCAAACAATGGCGGCAGGTCATTCCAAGAAGAGAAGCGTCGTCATGATGCGATGACGACCACGAGGTTTGAGATTGATCCAAGGAGATCTGGTCTCCGCGTGCCCATTCTGATCTAATGGGCATCTAGTGTAAGCAACTACCCTTTAAGGTAGTCTGTATTGATGGTGACCCAATTAAGGGCCATGTCGCTATCTGCGTCATCTGCGGAGCTCTGCGTGGATGAGGGATTGTCTGCGGATCCTCCAGAGGAGGTCGACTGGTGGCCCTGACTCTGGGGCGAGGTGCCAGCTATGGGCGACAAGGCAGTAGGCGTGATTGAGTGGTAACTGCCTTCTCTACTAGTGTGTTGGCGTATGGGTGCTGAAGATGGACTTGTGGGTGACAGGGAGTGCTTGCGGGACACAGGACTATCCGGGGCAAGGTACTCTTGCCATGGTATGACGGGGGACTCTTCTGGGAACAAGGTGTGCGTGTTGCCTCCAGGGACATCGGGTTCATATGGAATGAATGGTTCTGGCTCTAAGGGCAGCGCATCCTCCATGGGACTGTCTGGGTCTTCCAGTGGGTTCTCTACTGGGGTTGGCTCTCAGTACATCTCCATTGAGGAGTATTCCCGACAATGGATGTTCCAGGGGACGGGGACGAGGGGCTCGACTGGGGGCTGATCAAGAGGTGATGATGGTTTGGATGGTTCACTGGGCGGAAATGGTGGTAGGTCTGGTAGGGATGATGGGTTCAATGGTAATGGTCGCTTGGCCATAGGTGGAGGGTTGGATAGGGTGACGAGGAGGGGGTCCGACAAGGATGAGAAAAATTGGGGTGGATCATAATACAAACAGTGAACTTATTAACGACTCCAATGCCTGGTTGAACATACGCACCCATCTAGCTGGGAGGAGCTACCACAACAGCAAATTCAGACACGGACAAAACACGATCACACCGAACCACTGCGGTCTCTGTCATAGAGTGGACCACCCAAGGGGACTATGCCCCTTCCTGGAGATAGATGGCTGGAAGGGCCCTGGAGACACCAATACAATCCCACAGTGTTACGTTCTCAAGACTCAAATTTCATTTTTCACTTGCTTACCAATACTTTCTCATCACATGATCTGTTCCCACCCCTTTTCCATCACATGACTTTATCACCTGACCGCTTACCTATCGTTCTTACCATGTGATTCCTCTTTGGC
>Ga0307510_10010321_pt1 | contig 11091 bp, 5 predicted proteins | sample 12_EM_MG_FD_207224 | JGI IMG/M metagenome (GOLD analysis project Ga0307510, IMG submission 207224) | Populus trichocarpa ectomycorrhiza microbial communities from riparian zone in the Pacific Northwest, United States - 12_EM | ecosystem: Host-associated > Plants > Roots > Unclassified | place... | reverse complement strand
CCAAATCATATACTGCTATCAAAAAAGAATATTTACTCTTTTTTTTTTTTTTAATAAACGAATAATCTTGGGTTGTGTATAAAAGTACCGTACAAAAGAAGAAGAAAAGCGTCTCTCTCACCCACATGCATCGATTTCCAATTCCATGTGGCAAATTTACCTTAATTTCCTCGAGTCCTTGTCTTCGGAAGCCCAGCAAATTGCCTAGCATTTCTAAAGTGGGAGCCCAACATTCTTCCCATGAACAAAACTGCCCTTCCAAGTTCTTTTTCCATTGTGCATTATGAATACTCTGATTTCGTGAAGGCTAAGGCTAACAAATCGACACCTCGCAAGCAATCTCCATACCATATATCTCTCGAGAGAGGGAGGGAGGGAGGGAGTAGGTAGGTGATGGGTTGCTTTCATAAGAGCATTATTATCGTCAAACTTTAGGCAAATTTGTTTTTATAATTTTGCCTTGTATGGGAAGAACGAAGAAGAGACCCCACCCCATCATCAGTCCTATCACCCAAAAAATAAGAAAAGGGAAATAGACCCCACAATAGCTCATGAATACGATAATACATTGTGGGATTTAATTTTAATTACATGTATTATGTAGAGGCCCCACTCCTGGTCGCTAGATATGCCAAGTTCTTAAAGTTGTTCAAGAAATATAACGTTCACTCTTTCATAGGAAAGGGAAAAGGGCATTTTATTAGGATTTAAATAGTACTGGAGGAGCTGGTTCCTTCAAGGAGTGGTTGGTTACTCATGATGAACGTTCATGCTACGATTGAGAGAAGAAAAGATATGCCCTCCTCGGTAATGAGCTACAGCAGGTACATATGACCCAGATGCCTCTAAAAAAGCAAGAACCAAAACAGGATTAGTTTTCGATTGTGCAAATTGATCAGCAAATCATCTAGCTCAAGGTCAACATATTTGCACTTGTGCTTGTGTTGCACGTGTGACTGCATCTTCCTAGTTTATACCACAGTCCAACACTCCCAAATTTTGACCCTCCCACCAGGAGTGGAGAAATTTCCCTGGAGGCTGTGAAAACCTTTAAAATGAATGGATTCGCGAGCTGAGTTGAAGTATTGGAGACGTTTTTTTAGGTCTCCCAAAAAAGAGAAATCAAAACAAAAACACAAGTTGAGCAGACCTAAACTACTACTAATAATTAAAAAATAATAATAACATAAAAAAAAAAAAGCTTTAAACATGGAAAGGCACATATTGGGTAATTATCATGGAAAGGGACGTGTTGGGTAATTAACAATGCAGCAAAATGTTTTGATGAAAAAGCACACTTTTGATTGTTACATTTTTGGACTCGTAATATTTAATTAATGTCGTTAATTAATATCGTGAAGCGCAATACCGATTAAATTTTAATAGCAATTCCAATCACTCCATGAAAATCCAGCAATGAAATTTCTCAACATATAAATCTAACAAAAAAAGGTTCTTATGAGATTTATCATTGAGTTGCATAACAACTATAATTTCAATGGTTATTTAGTTTGTTAATCTTATATTTTATTTGGTTAATGCTTTTAGATAGTAAGAAATTTTTCAATTTTAATAAAATTCGAGCAGAGTTTCTTCTATTTAAGAAATATACCCAAAATTTTATCCAATTTAAAATACCTAAAAATAACCACAATAACCAAATACAATAAATTCTCACATTTCATAATCACAAGTAGCATCAAGCTTACCACTCAAAACACAAATCTCAATTATTTTAACCCACCACATTTATGAAATGTAGTTCTCTATGAGAATGTTTTCATGAGATGAATGCAAATAAATAAACATATATGCATGCAAAAGGAATATGAAATACTTAAATAAGACAACATTCTAGTAATTGAAGTCCCAAAATATGTCAACATAACCCATCTATCCATCCACGTGGATGATCCAAGCTCGTCAATAGCACGACTGCATCTTGCTCCTGCTTGAGTGGCCTCGTCCTCTGCCACAACATCATCAAGAGTTAACATCTCTTTAAAGTTATCAAGTGCATTACAGTAAACATTGAACTACCAAGACATATAGGTGTATACTTCATGTTCTTTCTCGATATTATAAAGCACGGATGTGGCCTCTCGACCCTCCTGTAGCAACAAGTCAACCTAATATTTAAAAAAACATTAATTTTAAATTAAAATATCAATAAATAAAATGCATCGTTTAACATATATTGATTTTAAAAAGATTTGATTACCTATGATATTTTGAACCTGTTAGACATGTTGCTCTTATTGCTTGTATGTTGGTGAAGAAACCTGTTTGGAATTTGTTGTAATGACTCGATGTGTGATACTTATGTACCAAATTATATACTCATTCTTTGTAATCACATGATGTATCTATGTAAATATCTCATTTCTTGATGCATCCCAATGTGATACATAAGCTTAATGACGGCTTAATCAATCGTAATCATTATTTTTACCCGGGTGATTTTTTACGTGCAATGCACCACTCGTATCTATGTCAAATGAAATGTCTGGTCTGTATTGAAATGTCTTATTGTTCGATCTGGACAATGTAGCTCAATCATCTTAAAAAATATCAACGAGACCACTAATGTCCATATGTTCATCCCTCTATTGCAAATAACTAGAGTAACTACCAATTTTTCATCCTCATAAGGCGTTCACATGATATGTAGAAGATAAGTATCTTAAATATTAAACATCAATAATTATTGTGAAGTTAAGTTATTTTCTTTAACAAATGGTTTAAAAAATACCTAGATATGTTGTTGCATATTTAGCTTGCTCAGATAAAATGACAACACATGTGTTAGGTTATTATTAAATACTCTACTAGCACACTAACTAACATTACAAAAATGTTAGTTTAATTGTATTTTTAAAGTTACAAGTAGACAATATAAATGCATATAATTGCAAAATAAAATTGATTTACTTGCATCCTAGTAGGAGCTGAAGTCTAACACTCATAGTTTGGACAGTTATAAATGACAAATTAGGAATTTAGAACCGATTCATATGAAGATGCTCCCAAGATCATAATTGTTATTAAATAAAAACGAGTTTTTTTTATGTTAACAACAAACATCTAAAATGTAAATAGTTTTTTCAAATTCTTCCATTCATACATGTAGAAGTAACAAACATTCTCCAACCTATTTGACCCCTCTCAAGACATAAATGTCTATACAGACATGCTAAAACAATAGATCCCCAGCTATATATGGGAATTGCATCAAAATCATCCAGAAGCGTTAGATAAATTAAAGGCATATATCTTTCTGTGAGGTTTATAAATAATATACTATTAGACATGCATAATATATATGTTCTAGCATATCTACACAACAAATTAAAATCATCATATTAATTCATATATAATTAACACATTCAAATAATAATTTATTGAATACCCCCGCAAAACCTTGTCATTAGCATCATATAGTGATATGGTAAATGTCTCAATCTATTTAAAATGTATTCTACCCCTCTTCAATTTAGAAGGAGAGGATGTCAAACCAAATGAATGCTTGTATAATGCAATCTAATTATACACACCAGTATATGTGACCACCCATCCATCAATAGGAAGACCAAGCAAAATTACAGGGTCTTGTAATGTCGGTGTCATTTCTTCATGTCTAAGATGGAATGTGTGTGTCTCAAATCTTCATCACTCAATTAGTGCATGGATCAGGTTGTGGTTAAGCTTGATGTGCTCTACACAACTGATGTATAAAAAATCAGTCTTGAACATATATGGTTGAACTCGTTCATACAATTTCGTTCATTTATATGTCTGATAATAAATCACAACCTCATCTTGCACAATAATTTAAAATATAATACATTTAATGTTAAGTAATGAAAATATTTATTGAAGTTAAATATACTTATAATATCGGAGAAAATGTTCTCCAATCGTTGTCTATCCTACAACCATAGAACAAAAGTGTCAGCAGGCCGATAGGCATGTACTATGACTCAAACTCTCCATGAAATTAGTCATGCTCTCTGGGAATGTTAGCCTCGTAATGTGTTTGCCCACCATAAGAAGAAGATTTGTCACCTTGCTTGTGTGACATCCTATATAAAAGTACCTATGTTTAATGTGAAATTAGATAAGTTTAATATACTTTGAGAAATATCATATTATATTTTAAGAACTAATTATGTTGTCATTCATACGTATCGAAGCTTAGGCTCCCATTTCTTTATTGTTCTTCTTTCATCTTACACTAACTAACATATTTTCAAATCAACAAGTTGTCCTCTACTTTTATTATACTTAATCACAATATAAGTTACACTTTGTCACCTACATCAATCCGCATTATAACAAGGAAGAAGAAATGAATCTCTATGAATACAAATCTTGTCCATTATCAATACAGCTATACTAGATCAATCATTTTTATCATATTCATATATTACTTCACATTTAAAGAAATATTTGTCTTATCATTTCTTATTTGGTCAAAACCTAACCCCAAACTTATTAGATGTTCCATTCTTCGATTCTTCTTGTCTTAACATGTTTTCAAGCTAGTACCACATTCCATAATAGTTACATTAAAAATCTCAAGTGCACATTCAATGACATTTAACTCACCTAAACATGTTGAACCTAACAAATATCATGATTTACTTCCCAGCCTTTTAGTTAAATTTAGGGGTTCTCACTATCAACATGCGTTTACAACACACACAATATACATAGAAATCTAAATTGAAAGAACTCCCCCTGCATTTTCCCATTTGACTTAAAGTTAAAGGTCTTTAATAAGCCAAATTCCTTCATCCATTTTCATCTATTTCATTGTCATTAAACTTTTATTTCACAATTCTACACTTAATTTTCATTTCCCCCAAATTTCATCAATAAACCATAACTTGAATAATTAAAGATTTATTCAATTTCCATAATTAAACACTAATTAATGATAATAGTTTATAGAAGAATAACTCACCCAGCAAATTTGGATGAGCAATGGAAAATTTCCTTGCAAATTCTTTGATCAACACCTTTTTTCTTCCTTCTCAACTCATGGTTTCTTTCTCCCTCTAACTTTTTTTGCTGCCAACCATTTATCCTCTCTTTCTATCCCCTTTTAAACTTGTTTCTCTCACACAATCACCCAATCTCTCCTCCATCTTTCAAATTTCATCAATATCATCATCAATATTTACTATCATATTAAGGTCTAACATGTTATCATTTTCATTGTCACTTGGCTTAGAATAGTTAAATCTATGTTGATTGGTAAATAGATTGTCAAACATAGTATCATCAATCTTTTATAACAAATCATTCAATAATAAAAAAAAATTACCACTACTAACTGACTTTGAAGGACTAATAAATTGTGATGCACTTATACATATTCGACCAAAAGCCATGATACATAAAGATTTTGGTCAACTACTTACATACAATATCATCATGTGTTAATTCATCTTGGATGAAAGAATCAATTATTGTCTTAAAACTGTCATTACATACAATCAGTACATGATAATACTGATGTTCACCAATTTAACACCTCCAAGTTATTTTAACATCAATATCATTATAATTCCACTCAAGTCCATGATAAATAGTTTCTTTCATTTATGTACATGTCTAAAATTGCTCACATCAGGAACAAAAGTATAATCGTAATGACATAACATAAATATGTTACAAGATATTTTGTAAAAAAAGAAACAAATTAAATTCCGGTCAATTGGACATAATTGTAACTAAATTGTATTACCCTAACCCTAATTGTCAAAATTCATAGCAAATTCAAACAAATTCTAAAAATTTAACTAAACACATACCTGACCAAAATTAAACAAAATTCATGATATCATATCTAATTTATGTTTTCATGCTCAATTGCATGAAATCAAACCCAAATTCATAAAAAAATTAAAATAATTCAAAGAAAATATCAAATTAAGCAACTTATCCATAATTTATTGCAACATGTAACTCATCAAAATTTCATAATCTATTGCATGAAACCATCAAGCGTAATTGATAACATTATTAGTTGATTCCAACCAATTCACACAGAATTACTAATTCAATAACTTATCCAAAATTCAACGAAACACATAATTTATTGAAATAATTAATTCATAATTAATTCAACTTATTTTTATGTTCAATTATATCAAATCTATCCTAACTAATGGTATTTATAATTAATTTATTATTAATTCAACAAGCCCTAAATTCAACCTCAACCCTGAATAATAATTTCATTTCAACTAAATCAGACACAAATTAAATATAAAACCCATATATTTAATAAAAATATAGTATGTTTACATTGCTTGTCGGACTACAAAGTGCTTGGGAGGCGGTGACAAAGATGAATTTTGAAGAGAAAAACATCTTAGGATCCATCATACAGATTATGATGGATTCAAGTTTTTTGTGTTTCAAGGGCAAAAAAACAAGTGATTGATGAGTGTTTTAGAGAGGACAGTTGCATCTGAATGTGTTCTTCAATTTGAGGAGGGATTTAAATTTCATGACATGTTACATTTATGAAATGTAACACGTTAAGTTGTCACCCTTTTGAAACACAACAAATTATTTTGTCGTACTTGAAAATAACAACATTTAATAAATATTATTCTTTTGTATTCCGATAACTTAAAAATATGGTATTTCATTCAAAAAAAAAAAAGTTATGGTCAAAAAAATTTAGGTTAGTGTGCAAATGTTTTTTAAAAAAATCCATGGAAAGCTAGAGAGAATATCACGCCATTCCAGTGGACGTTTCATTTGCCGCCTCCTCACGGCGTTCGAGATTCCACGAGCTACTGCCGTCCGTCATCAACAACAATAATAACAAACCCAAACACCACCACTTAAGAAAATTTAAAAATAAAGAATCTGTAAAAGGTAATTTGCCTAAAAAGATGAGATACTAACAAAAACAAAAGAAAGTTTCATCCTCCTTTGTTCCCAGTGTAGAAACAATACCTCAGAAAAATGGGTATGAGAACCCCATTTTTTAATAGACAGTATCTGCCATTTAGAGAAACGAGGATCGATCCTCAGGTGCTTTTATATTTTTAGTTTTTTTTCTAACTTTTTTTTTTTTTACATTGTTTTAATATTTACATTATCGATATTTTATTACATTGACGATAGATTCACCTGCCTCAGAGATTACAGACAACCCTTCACCTCGCAAACAAAAAAAGAAGGGGAAAAAAGGATATATTTATAATTATATATAGAAATTATATTTTTTATACCTCAAAAAATTCCAAAATTTTTTATGGTTTCTCTTTGAGAAGAGAAGCTAATCCAGTCACCATCCTGGCTCCTCTCTCTACACCTTTCGATTTCACCGCCGGTGGCTGCCACGCCACTGTCCTCACCTTCACTTTCTCATCCTCACCGGAACTTTTCTCAGGAGACGAAATGGACGACTCGGAATTTAACGTCGAATTCTCTCCGAAAATCAGCTCGAACTCCCCACAACAATCATCACTCTCTGGAAACTCCTCTTTTAGCTCTCCAGTTTCGTTGCTGTTATTGTTCGAAACGTTTTCGTGTAATCTGGTACAAGGTGAGAGCCATTTAGCACGCATATACTCCGCTTTTCTCCAAGGAGGAAAGTGCATGCCTTTCTTCTTCAAGCTCTGTTTGGCTGCCTCCGAGACAATCGACACAATCTGTCCAAGCCGCTCAGATTTCCCGACGAAGATGTACGGCAACGATTGCAGGATCGCCTTGTAGGCCCCGGTCGATCTCGCTATTTCAAATTCCGATCTGAAATCGATATCGATCAACAATCTCTCTCCTTCAACTATCACATCCACATAGTCATACTCACCTAATCAGAGAACAAAATTAAAACAAAATCAAAACAAAATTCGAATTTTTTATTAGAAAAACAAAGACGGGATGAATTGTACATGTACCGGCAGGGAAAGAGGGAGATTTGTCCCATTTAGATTTGCAAATAGAAGAATTGTAGCCGAGAGATGCCAATCCATCTGTTACGATCTTTCTCAAAAAACCGTCTTTCTGTTTGTGATTCTTGTTCTTCTCCAAAATCATTGCAGTGTCTGCTAATAGATTTCTCTCCGCAACACTCGCGCAAGGAATCAAACTCTGTTATTTTAAAAAACCAACCAAACAAGTCACTGTTATTTTAGCTCTCTCTGATCATTTCTTTCAGAAAATAATCTATTTATGCTTATATATGGACATACAAGAAGAAAGAGTTCAATTGAAGTGATTTTATTTACCTTGAGAAAATCACAGGCATCACCAGAAGGAGCCGTACCCATTGATTCCCCAAAACCATTACCAAAGACATCAAATTCATCATCCGAGCTGTCGTTGCCATTGCCGTTGAAGCAATTGCAGCGATGGCGGCCCCGAAATGGCTTGTCGTTGGATTCCTCCATGTAACTCTGCACCATTTTAGCCAAACAAACCGAGCTCGGCTCGAACTGATCATCTTTACTGTTATTCCCACACGGAGCTTCACTGCCTGGTGCTTTGTCCACAGAGGAAATCCGCAACACGTTTGGTAACTGCCGGTCAAAGAGCCTCTTTAGACGCGATTTCAGCACCGGTTTAGCCGGTTCAGCTCGAACCCGTGCCTGAGAATCAATATCTATTGGTTGGATCTTCATAGGGAAAGGCATAACAAAGAGTGAATGTTAACAAGGATGGATTGCTATGTGGTTTTAAACACTGGGTGATTGTCAGTTCTGCAGCTGCTCCATATCCAGCTCTAGCTAGCCCCCTCTCTCACACACAAATACAGACCTGCTTGCTTACACAGTGACTGAGACTGACTAATCATCAATGACCTATCCGGATCCTGATGATTCTTACTTCGTATAGTTCATTAAAATCAATGTGCACTGGTTAAAACTGATCCCTATCAGTATTTATCTCTCTCTTCCAAAAAGCTCAAAAAAGGAAATAAAAAAAATATACTAGACCCAATCAAAGCCTCAAGAAAAAAGAGTTATTCTACCAAAATTTGTGTACAAGAAAAATCTAGTACCTTCCTTGCATGATTAAAGGGATAAAAGTAAAACTTGGAAGCTATGCAAGAGAAGACAATGGGTTTTAGCTTAGAGTCTTTTCGTGGAAGACATGGCGGCGATGATCTGAAACACGGACATTGCGTAAAGGATTAGAATATGTAATATCCGGAATATTCATTTCTCCGGCGATATCCAGAGAACCGGCTACGGTATGAAATTTGAAGGAGATCAGAGGAGACGCAGAGAGACTACTTCTTTTAAGAGGAGGGTGGAAACTGATGGACTGGCTCCAATAGATGGGTTTCGGACATCTTATAGGGAAAGTCGTCATGCTGACATGGATTTGACATTCCACGTAGATTCTGAAATGGCAAGTCTTATCCTGAATTTTGCAGTTAGTTTTTTTTTACGTGGATCTGGTTCCATGGTTCCACGCGCCACTAATTCAAAAAAATCAAGGGGTCTCGTGATTGGCTTGCTCCTGTGTAGTTACTCTATTAACCTCCCACGGTGCCGTTGTTGCGGCTTGCGGGAGGACGTGGAATGGTGGTGTTTGGTGATTAGAGGGTAAATTTGAAATTTGAATAAAAAGGAAGAGGTGGGTGACTGGCATTGTGAGACTTGTAGCAGGATCAGTCGTTTGTATAATATTTTATTTTTATTTGTTTTTGGTTGGATAATTAATATGCTGGAGGACCATTTGATGAATTCAACAGTTGAAGTTTGAATGGTTACTGGTCTTTTTGGACCGTTTGATTATAGTTGATGTTTTTGTGATCAGTCTTTTATTTTTTTTCCTTAATTATTGTAAATTAGTCATGTCTATTAAAAGGATGTTGCATCTTGTGAGATATGATGATGTTAAAAATGCCATTATAATACGCTTTATCCAGTATTTTTACTTATTGTTTTGTAAAATAATAATTTCATCACTGTTTAATTTAATCTACTATTACACTATAAAACAATTAATTTATTATTTTGTATTGTTGTTATACACTTGTATATGAGATTGTGTAGTGTAATTGGGACTTAAATGATTGAGATTATGGTAATGGTTGTTTTTTAAAATATATTTTGTTTAGAAATTTATTAAAATAATAATTTTTTATTTTTTAAATTTTATTTTTAACATCAACACATCAAAATAATCTAAAATCATTATAAAAAAATTATTTAAAACAAAAATAATTTTAAAAAATAACGCTCTTTAAACGCAAAAAAAAGAAAACACACTTTTACATTTTTCAAATATTTATTAAAATATGGTCTATTAATTTTTCTCTTGTGCATGTTCTTAAAAATATATTAGTGATGTAAAATTACAAGTGCTTCAAGATACAGTTGTGCATTTATTATTAATCATGGGAAAATTATCGTAAAGAAATTAAGGAGGGAGTATTGTCTTGAAAGAAGGAAAATACATTATACGGATCATAACATTATGAACTGTTGAATATATTTAACTATTGTATAAAATAATTATCTTATTAATTTTATTGTAATTGTGATAGAACGAAACCTAGCAGAAGATTTTACAAAATTTTAGATAGAAAATAATAATATCTTTAGTTCGCGGGCTATTTTCTATTTTGACTGAAAATTCATGGGAGGTCTGTACGGCTCCGCCTTGGGAAATTGATTGGCTTTCATGACGTTTTATTTTTCCTTTGCTGGTGAGAACTGAACAAAGACTGGCAATTGACATTAAATTCTTTAATAACTTTTTTTTTTATTATTATTATTATTATTTACGTTGATATCCGGACCAGTTTGCACGTATCTTAATTAATTTTACAGATTTTAAAATTAACAATCATATAACCATTATGTTATTTTTATCGATAATGGTCCTAGACTTTGCTTTGGCCCCAAAATATTAAAACTTTCCAATTTAATCCTTATGTTTAATAATCAAGCATCTGGCTCACGAAAAAAATTAATTTATTTCCTTTTTAAGACTTTCTAGCTTTTAATTTCATATTTCAAGTTTACCCTAATACAGTTTTTCTTTTGTTGCCTGCCCTTCCACCTCGTTTAATGCTAGAGTTCTACTTTTGTTCTTGGACACAACAAC
>Ga0307510_10010320_pt1 | contig 11092 bp, 3 predicted proteins | sample 12_EM_MG_FD_207224 | JGI IMG/M metagenome (GOLD analysis project Ga0307510, IMG submission 207224) | Populus trichocarpa ectomycorrhiza microbial communities from riparian zone in the Pacific Northwest, United States - 12_EM | ecosystem: Host-associated > Plants > Roots > Unclassified | place... | reverse complement strand
AAATCAAACCACAAAATTAATTGAAGAAAAGCAAATGTCCATTGACCACTCAAAAGAATTCGCCTATATATGGAAAATTAAGAAAAACTTATCTTGCTCCAATAAAAGTGGAAAGAAATTTGAATAAAAAGAAAATGTAAGGAAAAAAACAAAATACACTGTAAAAATATCTATTGTTTGATTGAGACATGGGAGGATTATTTTTTAAAATATTTTTTTATTTAAAAATATATTAAAATAATATTTTTTTAATTTTTAAAAAATATTTTTAATATTAATATATTAAAACAATTTAGAAATATAACAAATTAAATTACAAAAATTAAATTTTATCTATATCATTAGAAACGTAATACATGTTGATTATTTTCAGTTCGGTTTAGTTTTTATAAAAATAAATAATTAAACCGATTTTTTTAGAACAAAAACCAATTCAAATCGGTTTAATTCGGTTTTTTTCGATTTGGCTCAGTTTTTTAGTTTGGCTCGGTTTTTTCTAATTTGGGGTCGGTTTGATGTTTTTAATTTCAAACTTATAAAATCAAATCGGTCAGTTTTTTTAAAATTTTAATTAGTTTAATTGATTTTTTTAATTATTTTTTTATATTTTTTTAATTTAACCAGTTTTTTAATTTATTTATTTAACCCTCTCTGTCAGGACCGGCGGTAGAAAATTCGCAAAAAGAAGAGCAAACTTCTGCCCAATCAAGCAAAGAATCTTGAAGTGAGTGAAAAGGTTAATAATAATAATAATAATAATAATAATAATAATGATTATAATAATAAACACATATTCTAAATCATTTGTTTCCGTCCTTCTTTAACTATTTCTTTTGGTGCAGTGACACTTCACAGAAAATCAACGTCAAGTCCCTCCACCAATGGTATTTAGGGAGAGAAAAAGACGTTAACGGAGACACCATGACCTTGTTTGTAGGAAAAAGAAAGATCCTTTTCATAGCCCAGCAAGAAGTCACGGCGTGCAATTTTCTCCCCGATTGTTTAATTATTATTTTTTTAATTTTTAAGGAGAATGCTTGGAAATCTAAAAATTAAATTAAAAAGAAAAGAAATGGAAAAGCTAATGGGTGTACTAAAATCATTGTTGTGAATTTGCTTAGTGTTATTATTTATTTGTTCTTTGAATTTTTTTTCCATTATTTGTTCAACATCAATTAAGTTTTTCCATTCACTTTTTTTTTTCAAATTGATCCTACCATATTTAATTAATTTTAAATTAAACTTAATAATTAATTTTAATTAATTTTTTAACGATTTCTCACAATGTAGAAAAAAAATTATAATATTTAATTGATGATTGATTTAGTCAAATCAAATTAAATTTGCATAATTATACCTAATTAAAACTCTACATATCAAAATTGATGTTGAAGCCAAATTCCATCCTCTTTTTATTTTTTTACTAAAGTTGACGCTTATTTTTTTTGTTTTTAAGCCTTTATATTTTTTCTTATCTCTAATCTTAAGAGATTTTTATATTTTTATTCATAAATTTATTTTTTTTACGTTTCAATCCTCAAGTTAGAGAGACGAAAGAATAAGTATTATTGTATTTTTCTTCATTTATAACTAATATTTTAAGTTTAAAATTGTTTTCTTTATTGTTATTCATGACTAACTAAATTTCGTTCCCAAAAAAATGAGTAAACAACTTAATTTGTTTTTATTCTTAATTGAATTAATGAATATATATGATTAAAACACAATATATATTTGAAAAGAATTAGTATAATGCTTGCGATAATAAATTTATATCCTTTGCCTCTTTAGTAGAAATCCTAGAGCTCCTTCGCTATCAGGAATCTAACATTTCCTAAGGCATTGCATTCTCTTGAAAGCAAGGAATGTGATTCCTTCTAAAGATGATGCGAATCACAATCCAAAAGGCAGGAAAATGTGTTTTGAATTTAAATGCCCTATCATTAATATTTATTGGACCTTACTTTCTAGTAATAATAACACAATTTATTTAGATATTTTGTCCCTGTGCTTTCAAATATCTTTGATAAATATTTATTTTAATTTATAATTGTAATTTTATTAAGTCAATTTTATATGTTTTTTTAATAAAAAAAAGTTAATTTTTTCTATCAAAACTTTAAATTTTTAGTTGGACCCATTTCAATATATTAGTTTTCAATGGTAGTAACATGTATTTTTTTAGTTTGCGAATTAGAGATATTTTTAAGCTAGCTTTCACACATCAAAATCTCAAATTATAAAGTACAAAACTAATTTTTTTACACTTTTCTTCACCTAAATTTCAGTTTAGTTCTTCTATTTTTCAAGTTTTAATTTTGCTCTTTATTTACCTCTAAGCATAAGTTTAGTTTTTGTAGAGAGTTTTTTTTTTCATAATGGAGGAATTCTTCCGTTGTTGGACCTGTTTAGAAATGCACATAAATAAAAAGTAGTATTGTTAGAATCTTGTGAGGCTTCTTGAAATTAATCATTTTACACCAAGTGAGGCACAATAAAGTTTTAAGAACAAATAATTAATTATTGACAATAACAATAAATTTTAAATTGATTATACGCTAAGTTCTTCAACAAGTAAATATCTTTTATTGATTCTGATCAAATATATTTTTAATTATATATATGTTTTAGTATGAGCACTAGTATTTTGGTTTTGATCGCAAGTTTACCGGGTTTTTAAAATATTATCTAATTATTTTGTAAATTTTTAAACAACACTGAAAACATATAGATCGAACCTGCAACCTTCTAAATAAGGCAAGAGACCAAGTTCCACAATAAGGCTACAAAATCGTCGAGCCTGCAAAACGATGCTACATGTATATATTGAGGCAACAAAAAGCATGGAAAAACAAGGAATTTTCTTCTAGCTTTATGTTATGCTCCATGGGAACCCTAGTCTATTCATACCTTTGCTTGGTCCACACACGTAGCTATGGATGAACCAGCTAGCATCACATGAAAGACTGATTTTTAAATTATTCCATACAGATGTATGTTCAAAAAGTAGATTCTATCAAAAAAGGTGTTTAATATATAGTTTTTAAATAAGTTATTCATTAAATATTTTTCACTTAAAATGAAAAGGTACGTAAATTATTATACTCTCCGAAAAAATATATATATTGTGCTTATATCACATCACCTTTTTGTTTGAAAAAGACCCAATCCAATCGTAATCATACCTATATCAAGATCAAAACTTAGACTTTTTTAAAAATATTATTATAATAATGTTTGGGATTTTGATATATTATGTTAATTAAATATTCATATTAAACGTGTATTAATCTGGGCTAATAAACATATGACAAGTAGTTGTTGCCATAAATGACTTGTCATCCCGGATACATTGAGTTGAATGATTTTAGAATTCAAAAATCTATTTTTAATTATATTTTATTTAAAAACAACTTAAAGATTAAAATAAACCCATTTATATTATTAAATAACCCAAAAAATAAATGGAAAAACTAAAAATTAATTTGAATTAATAAAATTTCTCGAACTCATATCTATAATTTCAAGCAAATAAAAATTAAAAAAACATAAAAATAAAATTTTTCTCGTTGAATAGTTAACACCAACATCAATCTTTTTCATAGTATAATCAGTATCAAACGATCACTTTCTTTTTCCTTGTCATTTTCAAGGAGTTTCTTTATTATCTTTCTAATTCAAGGACTAATCAGTGTCAAGCTATAGAAGGGATTGATTGAAAAGAAGAAGAAAAAGTTAAAATATGGAAAGAAGAAGAAGAAGAAGTCACCTGAAATAAGTGTTAGGTTCACTTTTCATATTTTAGTCCATTGTCTCTAAATTTGTATTTTTACTATAATTTCAAGTCTGATTTTCTCTAATTAGGCTATAAAAGAGCTTGATTGAAAATAAAATAAAAACTAAAATAAAATTCCTTATTATTCAAGGAACTGACTAGCGACCACACAAGAGAAAATCTTTAAAGAATTGAAGGTGGTTGTGGTGGAGCATCATCGTGGTCCAAACTCGTTTGTGTCTGAACAACTCGATGAATAATACAAATTAATACCATTGTCCAAGCTGAAAACCCTTCTTCTTATACCTGAAATGGCCTCATCAGTCACTCTGTCGTGCAAATGATCACCGGATCCGATCGTACGTAGCGAAAAGCATTTCCACCATGCTGGAATCGCACCACCATCCAAGCGGCCTGTGTCTTGAAAAAAATAAAATCCAATAGCCCGAAATTTAAAATTTTCTCCCAAGAGCAAAGGTATTATTATATTTGATAAAAGCTCATAAGAATGCCCGATTTACAGCTTCAAGGTCGAGCATCATAAAATTCACCTCACAAATTTTCCTGTTTGACAGTGATTTATAGCAGTGGCTGTCGACCATCATGGTGGTCCAAAATCTTTTAAAGCATTGCTAATGATGCATGTCAAACCTGAACAAATAGTACCTTCGACACTTCAATACAAGACATGAAACCCTGCTCTTCACAAATCGCATTCATGGCATGAAAAACCGAGTTCCCTACGCCCACAGAACATGACAAACGTAATTTAGCAAGAAAAGGTATCAAGTCACATTGATATTTGGTTAAAATTAATTTGAAACACAAATTTTCCCATCCACTGCACAATCTTTGAAGAGCATGTAAAATGATTAAGAGAAAGATGGGGATGCTAGTAACATGTATGTAGACAGACATTTTACTTCTATGCACTAGAATTGCTGCTGCTGCGGGCACTAAGCAAGAGCATGGAGAGATGCAGACACAAGAAGAATCATTGCAAGGCCAACAGATCGAAGAGTCATGGAACCCATCATTGCACTTTTACATACAGTGGAAGGAACTCCCTGTTATTTAACAAGTTCCTCCAGTCCACTGTAAGACTTTCTTCATCTCTAGCAGCTAATCATGCAGCAAGACATTTCATGGTGGCAAGCCATAAAATAAAGAGAACCAAGCTAGGAAGCTAAAATATGCATGCAACTGAAAGAATATGTGCAATATCTAGATCAGATCATGAGCAGGGCATGCAAAAAATGAAGGATATGGTCAACATGCAATGATATAAATGAACATATATGAAATTCGGTGAGTAGCAGAACATAAACAGGCTGCTTGTTGAGTAGCACCAAAAAAAAAATTTGGTAAAGGGATTCGAGAAGTCACAAAATGGGAAGGATAAAACTGAATGAGGCTACGAATAACAACATGGATTAATGGCTCAGAAACTACATTTCAAAGAAATTAACTGTCACAAATAGACAATAATGATTATTCGGGCATTAAAAATTGCATTGGGAGCAGTGCTTCACAGGGAAACCTCATGTCTAAGAGTGAGAGCAACAGATGGTACCTGAGTAGCTCAAATGAGTCCAACGTCACTGCTCACAAAATAAAGGTTGCATGACTACATCACATTTAGGTAACTCATTCCCCTCTCACAAAATATTCCTCGTGTATTATATACAGTTGAGGAGCTGGTCAACCTACATGCTTTTCAGAACGAAGATTAAGATCCTGGGCAGGACTTTAATGCAATATTAATCATGGAACGATAGAAAGAGATGCAGCAAAGCTAGAACAAAAGGCAACACTTCACCAAGTCCACAAGAGCATAGCTGTCAACAACTAGGCATATCCAAGAGAAAGTAAGGGATACGCCTAGCACAAAGGTAATGCAAGGTTTGTGGACTGGAATGAAGCTAATAGGGCTGCAGACTGCATCTGTCATTGCAGGAACAGGATTAAAAATTGATGCACAACTCAAAAGTGTATTGTAAGCGCTTCAATCAGTTTAGCAACTTCAACAACACACTTTTCAACAACATGAAATCATTTAAGATCTTTGAAAAAAAATCCTGAAAAAATGTAGAGGCTTTATTCCATTTTATAATGAAATTTTCTAGTTCTGAAATGCCTAATAAACTCCCTGGTTCTTAAAACATGCTTCTCTGATATACCTTGAAAGTGTCATAAGTAGCATCCCTAAAGGAACCATTTTCACCATGTTGTCCACATTCGCTTCTCCAGTATGTTTTGATATTGATTTTTTATTTTGGCTTACACGCAAACACTGAGCATATGTATGGCACAGTAAGTTGCATCTGTGACAACCTCTCTCTTAAATTTCATGGAAACCTGAACAGCATATCAGTGTTGTCAAGAGACACTCCAGGTGAGGCCCCAGCACCTTTATTCGCCTCAGGCGTTGGATTACAATGAAGCGCCGCTAGGCAAGCACCTTGTGAGGGGGTGCAATGCGTTAAGGCTAGCGCCTGCTTGAAGCTTGTTTTCTGCTGAAATCTTTTTTTTTAACTGATTTATATTTTAACCTATTTTGTTTTTTAATTTATTTAACTACTTACTATTTTAAATTATTTTATTTTGTTTTAAGGATGAAAAATATAACTTTACATGGCTATGTTATCGTATTTTATATTTTCTATCTTATTTGGGAAAATATATATTTTAAATTTATATAATATAATATTATTTTTTATTTAATTTATAGCATTTCGTCTTGGTTCATTCAGGCGAGAGCCTCGGGCATTTTACAAGGAGCTCCAGGCTTGGCGCCTTGTAGCGCCTTTCACCTTTACAACACTGCAGCACATCTTATCATTTAAGTTACTGCCTTTCGTTTATAATCTAGAACTATAACAAAGGGAGGGAAAGTGGACATTAAAGACTACCATATCTCCTCTGGTCATTTCCTTATTTTCATCACTCAACTATAGAGAAGACAGAAGAGTACCGATTGAAAATCTAGAAAAAGCAACCTATCAATCAGAGATGAAATAACATACGCATCAAGCAAACTTATTCAGAAAACTTAATGGAAGCAAAGAAATAAAAGTGCAGCAAAACAGCTACAAAAAAAATTTCACGCACATATGAAAAAAATTTCCGCGACAGATAAAAGACTATGCAAGGTTCAGTGATGACAGACCTCAGTCATTCATTGAACTGAATATTTTAGCACTGCTACTTGCGACCACCAAACCCTCACCAACATCAAAGTCTAGACAGAAGAAATAAACCATTCCAGATAGTTAAGAAGTAACTAGAATCAACTGAAATAAGATTAGATTTCAACAAGAAGGCAATTCTGCAAACATCATGCAGAAAAAACAACAATGCCTGCAAAACAAATATTAGATTTCAACTACAAAGTAGTTGTGCAGACAAAATGCCAATAACTCTACATGATCATGCTACAACATTGCAATAAACAGCTACAACAAGAAGGTAAAAACAAAAACGAAGGGCCTTACATCACTAAGTAGCCTTCACCATATCATCCCCTACAACCGAAAGTAGGGGCAAGGTACTCAAAAACTCATCAAGACCCTCAAAAAACCCAATCCCTTCAATATTATCCTCCTCCTCATTCCCAGGCCCATTCCTTTGACTTGGTCCAGGCGCAGCTTCATCCACCTCATTACTAAACATCACATTCAAATCCAACTTCCCCAGATCTTTTGCAGTCTTCTTCTTCCCGCTACTCCCTTCCCCTTTTCCCACAACCTCCTCCGGTACGCTACCCCTGCCATCACTATCCAAATTTTGAATATTTCCTGTCGCTGCCCCCGCCTCCTTCAGTCCTTCATTAGGCAATTTCTTCACTTTTTTATCGAGAGTTCCTTTCCCCTTGGCATTTTTTGCCTTCTTTCTCATATTTCTACCCCACTCATCACCAGAATCAGACTCCTCTTCACTTGGGTCAGAGATATCTATATACACATCATCTTTATATATCACTTTTTGCTTCGATTTATTATACATTTTACCACCACTATCAACAGCATCACCAGCTTGGAATGGAGTGGCAAACATTGCCGAAAATGGCGACCAATTACTACCAAACCCATTAGCTCCTTTCTCATTATTACCAGAAAATCCCAATGGAAAAAATCCCCAGCAGCAAAAACATGCATCTTTACCAGTCACCGGCGGTGCTGGTACCATGACAGCATGAAATGCCCTCCTACAACTTTGGCACCTCAGAATACACTCCTCGTAAGCTTTTGGATACTCATACAGTATATAACAATAAGGACACGCAGTCCAGAAACTCGGTGCCTCTGGCTCACTCGCACTCGTCTTCCTAGCTGACTGAGTTACATGCGTTGTCTCAATGACAGCAGCAGCGGTAGTGGGAGCTTTGGGCTTAGTCACTCGCCGGGTCGAACCAGTGACACTCCGCTTTGGAGCTGATCGAGTTAGCCCAATCACAACTTCTGGCCAAGTTGGCTCCTTGGGAGTCTTAGACGGAGTTGACTGCTTAGGTGGCTCGGTAGCGGCCTTCAGCAGGGTAGGCTGCTTAGTTGGCTCAGTAGCGGCCTTCAGCGGGGTAGGTTGCTGAGTTGGCTCAGTTGGCTTCCGCTGAGGAGTTGATTGCTTAGTTGGCTCAGTAGCGGCCTTCAGCGGGGTAGGCTGATGAGTTGGCTCAGTTGGCTTCTGCTGAGGTTGTCGCCAAGTTGGCTCCGGGTGGTTTCTTTGCTGAGTTTGCGGCCGAGGTGAATCCAAGGGTTTGGGCTGAGTGGGGAACCGAATAGAAGACTCGGGCATCCTCGGCGTTGTGAACAGCGGGACGGGCCGAATCGGCTCTGGAGCATACGGCGCTTGCTGTTGAAATGGTGGAGGTGGCAGTTGCTGAGTCACAAGGAGACCGAGCTGGCTCGGTTGCAACTCATGATCATACATTGCCTTCTTAGCAGGATTGGAAAGAACGAGCCAAGCCTCCGACACAAGCTCCAACGCCTGATCAGCAAAGAGCAGCCTATTACTCGTCGGATTGAGCAATAAGGCGAGTTTCCGATACTGATTCGCAATGAGCTCGAGATCCTGAGTAAACCGACCAAGTTGGAGAATCGTATAGTAATCATAGTAGTGGTTGTTCTCGACGCATAACTCTCCGGCAAGAAGAGTGTCGGCAACGGCGATGATTTGGTCGGCGAATTGATAGAGTCTCGGGTCGGATTCTCGGGATCGGATGGCAAAGCTCTTAGCCCCGTGCAAGTCACGTGCGGCTAAGAGTTTCTCTGATATAGATAACCACCGTTCTGCTTCTACTCTGTAACCGTTTCCTCCTCCGCTGCTGCTCCCGTCCATTTCTTTTTATTTCTCTCTCTACAAATATTTTCTCTCTCTACAAATTTATTGGTCTGTTATTTTAGAAGGCGAGAAGGAGAAAAGGTTGGATTTTTTTAGTGGACGAAAAAGAACTGGAAGTTTTTAAGGAACTACGTAAATTGTCTGCCTTAAGGGATTTGAGTAGGGGTTGTTTTGGTCATTTCTTATATGTCCACGTGTTTGTGGTGTCGAAGGGGAATGGGAATGGGAATGGGAATGGTTGACTGTTGAGGGGTGTTTTGGTCATATAAGGAGGGAAAATTGGTGTTTCTGTTTGTTAACGGGGATTTAAAAGAGGGTTATATTGGTCATTAAAAAGTGTTGAGACAGCTAGTCAGCTACGGTCAAAGTTTTTTTAAAAAAACCGACCTTGAGACCTCCACATGGCTAGTAAACCCAGACCGGCCTGACAGGTCAACTTGAAATCCGGTCAATCAGGTAGCTGGATCAGTCTAGATTTATTAAAAGATTGGTCGATGCAGCGACCCGGCCAAACCCGGTAGATCGACCCATGACCTGGACGACCCGAGCGAGACCTAGTTTTTTTTTCAAATGTGGTTTTTCTCCCATATCTCTTTTTTTATATTTTTTTAAATGGTTATTAACACTTTTTAAAGCTCATTATATAAATATTAGAAAAAAAATTTATTTTTTTAATGTGGAATTTGAAACCCTTTAGTGTATATATATACTCTATGTTTTCAAGAAAAAGGTTATGTTTTTTCAATGTGGGATTTGAAACCCTTTAGTATGTATACTCTATGTTTCTAATAAAAAAATTATTTTTTCAATGTGAGATTTGAAGCTCTTTTATATATATACTCTATGTTCATAAGAAAAAAAAAAGTTATGTTTTTTCAATGTGGAATAAAAAACATTTTAGTTTAAATACTTCAACTTAAAAGGATAACATAATATCTTTTTCAATGTGGAATTTGAAACCCTTTAATATATATACTCTATGTTCATAAGAAAAAAGTTATGTTTTTTCAACGTGGGATTTAAAACCCATTGGTATATATAATTTTATGTTCTCAAGAAAAAAGTTATTTTTTTCAATGTGGGATTTGAAGCCATTTCATATATATATTTCATGTTTACAAGAAAACATTATATTTTTTTAATTTGAAATAAAAAAACTTTTTGGTTTAAATACTTTAATTTAAAAGGATAACATAATATCTTTTAAGGTTTATATATATGGGTTTTATTAAGGTTTTTTTTTGTTCCTTGATGAACTAAGAAAAAAATTTAAATGTGAAAGAAAAAACTTGACTCGTGTATTTAATCAAAGTAGTTGATAATCATTTGTGCAAAATTAAATATTTTTTATTATTTTTTAGTATTATATAATTGAATACTTTATGATTTTTTTTTAATTTTTAATTAATCGAGATAACCTAGGCTGACACAAGTTTTTTTTCCCTTAACTTTTTTTTTTTTATAAAATTGATTTTTTTTCTTCTAATTTTATTATTTGACATTAAGTTACTGCCTTTGACCTTTGTCATTTTTAGATTTTATTTTTGTTAAGTTATCTTGAGAGTGGACAAGTAAAGTTAAGTCGAATTAGCTCGTTTTTTTTAATATATATTTTTTATTGAACTTTGATTTTTTTTTTTACTAGGTTTTTCTTTTGAAATTCTATTTTTTATCCCAATTTCATACGGCAAGTCAAGGGTTAGACAAGTAGCCTGGGTTGACTCAAGTTTTCTTCTTTAACGTTATATTTTTTAAAATTGCCTTTTCTTATCCTCTGGCATTAGGTTATTAGACATTAAGCCTTGCAATTTCTTTTTATTTTTCTTTTTGTAAGTTATTTTGATTTTATATCTCGAGTTGTGTGTTGGTAAAGTTAACCTGAATTTGATCGAATTGTTATTTTTAGATAATAATATAAATTATATTGTAAAACCTCACTTAAAAATTTAAGCTTTAAGTTGAATTAGTTATTTGACAGTT
>Ga0307510_10010319_pt1 | contig 11092 bp, 6 predicted proteins | sample 12_EM_MG_FD_207224 | JGI IMG/M metagenome (GOLD analysis project Ga0307510, IMG submission 207224) | Populus trichocarpa ectomycorrhiza microbial communities from riparian zone in the Pacific Northwest, United States - 12_EM | ecosystem: Host-associated > Plants > Roots > Unclassified | place... | reverse complement strand
TCTTTCTTTCCCAGTATTCTCGAAGCTGATTATTATTATTGTTGTCGTTGTTAATTCTTTATTTATTTGTTTCCATTTATTATTTGCTATTTCCTTATTTATTCATTGCTCTGTTTTTGACTGATACAAGTTCGTCTTGGGGTCAGGCCCATGAAAGCCCAACAGGGTTTTCAGGACATTTTGTGCTGTTGACCTGGCTTTTCATGTACACTAATAGTGCATGCTGGTATCACATTTTCGCTTTATTTATCTTTAAAAAATATTAAATTAATATTTTATTTGTTGTTTTTTAATAATTTTAATATACTAATATTAAAAATAGTTAATATCAAAGCGGTAAATAGTTAATTTAAATGGTGAATATTTCCTATAAAATATCAAAGCTAGAGAGGAGCTTGGTGTGCTTAATTGCAAATCACCAAATTTGACTTAAAATCAAATCTGTAAAGCACATAATAAGCACTAGTTTTTATCGTGCCTTAATTCTGTACCAAATAAAAGTGATGGAAATCTAAAACACGAAAAAAAACACCGTGGTTTTGAATAGCCAGCAGGGTAATAGTTTATATTTTCATTTTTTTAGAATAATAATGATGTTTTAAGTTGCGTTTGATTTTATAATAAACATGATAGATAAAAAAATGTATTTGGTTTGAGAAATAAAAATCAAGATATAAAATAAATTTAATTTGAAATAATTTTAAAATAATATTTATTTTATTTTCAAAACAAGAGATAGACATTGTGAGTTCTGACTTGTAATATTACTTGTTCAAACATTGTCGGTGCATAAATTAACATCGAATAAATGGGGTTTTTATTGATTAATCAAAAGTCAACAGGCCAAGCATACGGTACGCATGCTTCGCGTATTGTTCGATGATGAAATAACCGAGTCACTTCACAGGTCAAATCTAAATTCCACAACTTAACTCAAGGAGCAGTGCAATATGGACTGAATTTTCTTGGCTGCGAAACCTTTATTGTTCGCTCGCTCACACCTTCTATCAGGTTCGACGTGGACATTCTTGTGTTCAACCTTTGCAATTATGGTGTGTAGCGAGTAGGTACGTGTTGTCGTTAAACCCAAGAATTAAAGATGGTTTACCACTGAATTTAAGGTGGCCTTACTCGTTAGGTTTCTGGTAAGCATAGGCATAGCCGATTAAATGATTTTGCTATTTTTTTTAAATGAAAAAAATAAATATAAGATGATGGGATACATTATCAAATCTATACAAGATGATGTAATGCCTCGTCATTCTTCAGGGTCCCAACTCGAAATTTTTGGTCATCTATCATCTATCCCTCTCCTCTCCTCCAATAATTCAGTCTTTTGGCGGACTCGTACGCTGACATTCAGTATGAAACGGCCAATATAACCGGCAAGTAGCCAGCCACCGATGGCAGCAGCAAGGCAGGCTATCGCACGAATAAATGAATTACATTTTATTTTCCCAGTAGAGTGTTTGGGTGGTAGCATTCAAAGAGGCGCACGCACGAAATTACAAATTCTAAAGAAACATAAGAGAACACCAGGCATCTTATAGGAGAAAAGAGCTAAATTTGAATAATCCATCTACATCAAGTCAGTCATCGAGTTGAAGCCCCAAAACGACAGGAAGGGAAAAGGAGTGATATATTATAAATTCCACATGTTGAGAGAATAAATACTGCTTTAAGCACACTAACGTTGGTATTCTAGAAAAATAACAGGACACAAATACATGTACCCAGCACAACGTCATCAGCATTAGTCTGACACCGCAATGGGTGCCACTTGCATAACCTTCACCCTTGGTTCATATCTTGATTCTCCATTTATGATCCACAGCAAGCTGACTTTTGGGCAGCTTGGCCACCATTTGCTGCTTGATCTGGTTGGTTAATCCTGATTGTTTGAGGCTGGTACCACCAGACAAAGGGAGAAATACATCAATATTTGTGAAGAAACATGGGGGCAGAAAACAATTCCCCTGGAAAATGGTACTATAAACCCATTTTCCAACTAGGGAACTAATTGAAGAAATTAAAAGCAAACGTTACCTCTGCCCTGGAATCAGTTTCTGAGATCCTTTGCTTGATATCCCTCGCAATTGAAAAGAAGACCTCCTCCACGTTCAAATTTGTCTTGGCACTCTGCAGAAAATACTCTGGGTATAAACAGAAGATAACAGATAAAGCAGTGACGATTCCAGTCTAGAAGCATATTTGCACTTACAGTTTCAAAGAACTTGATCCCATACTCATCAGCAAGAGCTTGGCCCTTGGAAGTGGGCACAGCCTGGAGAAACACAAGAGGAAGGTCTTTCCTAATTATCATCAATTGAGTATATGCACAAACACTTACAGGAATTGAATGAGGATCCCTAATGTAACACCCTAAATTACAAGACAGAACAAGACTCCTCCACACTTCTAGGGTGCAAAAGAGGGCTCATCCCATAATTAATGAACTTGCAATCCAACCCACCAAGTTAATGAAACAAACATTTCCTACAGGTAGTAAAATACAGTACATACCCTTTTGCTTTCATCCATGTCTGCTTTGTTTCCCACCAGTATCTTGTTGACATTGTCAGAAGCATGTTGTTCAATGTTGCGAATCCAGTTCCTAATATCTGATCATAAACAGAAACTAGCTCTATCAGAAATTCAAGAATAGAAAACAACAAAAGAAAGACCCACAAGACGAAGGAGAAGCTCTGCTATATCAAAAAGAAGATCTTCCACAAATCCACCTCGATGAAACAGTTATCAAACAATAAACAGATTTTGCTGGGTACCCACACCAAGAAACATAAAATGCGAGAAACACACGATGAACAGAAATCAAGCAAAACACAAGAACAGATATGCTGGTTACCCACACCCAAAAACAGAAAATGCAAACAACACACATTGACAATAAAACAATAGCAAAATGGATAAAATATTGAAATTTCTTCAAATCCGAAGGCTAAAGGTAAGGCAATAAGAGAATTTACTATTGAAAGATGATTCATCAGTAACATCATACACGAGCAAAATCCCCATGGCTCCTCGGTAATAAGCTGCATAAGAATACAAAGCACTTAAGCAACTCCAGCACCATCTAGAGATCAAAAGAATTATATTAAATGAACTGACATAAGCCTCCAAACTCAGGCCTCTCCATCATGTACGCAAGTTAATACAATTATTTCACCACCAACAGCCTCGTGAGACTTGGAAAATTTCCAAGGTTGGATATCAACCTGATGGAATCATCCTAACTATCTGGGATTCTACATTTTAACTCGGGAGTTTCCACTTTGCCCTTTTTTCTCTCCAACAGGTTATTTTTACTCAGGTTTTATAAAGCATTTCGTTTATCTCCTACATGCATAAATTAATAGGTTAAACAGCTGGGTGAAGTCACTCTACAGCCTCCAGGCTCAAAAGTGCAGAGTCATGATGCAGTCTACCATCCCCACCATCATATGATACACTCAAATCAGGCAAGGATAGTTGCATCTATGAAAAATGCCATAAATTTTACAATAGAGAGAATTTGTAAATGCAAAACACATACCTGTTGTGATAGTTCGGAAACGCTCCTGGCCTGCTGTATCCCAAATTTGCAATTTAATCCGTCTACCATCAAGCTCGATGGTTCTTATCTTAAAATCAATGCTGTTGAAGAAAAGTACAGATAAAGGATAAGATAAATGCTTAACAAACAGAATCAAAATGAAGTTTCTAGCCATCAGCACATCATGATTGGGCTCTTATGCCAACAAATTTACATATATATCCAGATCCTCAGCTAAGGAAATTGTCTGGAATGGTTATGAACACAGCCAAAAGTGGGAAGTTAATTTTTCAACTTCATTTGCATCACTACATTTTAAGTTTTCCTCAGACATAATGAAACTAACTGGTGACTTGAAATCCAGTAACCCTCGATTCTTCCCTTGTAAATTACATGAGCAGTCCCACAGTGCTTCTTATCATTAACCTAAATCTCTATATTTACATGTCCAGAGATGGTAAAATATTTTCACAATATAAAAATAGCAGAGTTCTCAGGAACGCAAACCCAATGGTGGTAATGAAACTGGTTGTGAAGGAACCATCAGAAAAACGCAAAAGCAGACAACTCTTCCCCACGCCTACAAAGACATTGACAAGAACTGGGATGTCAATTAATCACAAGAGACAGAAAAACAAAACAAGGCATGGTATGTAGATCAGCCCATAATGCCGGGATTAAATTCCCCCAGAAACCACATAGATTCACATTACTTTTAAAGTCAGATGGAAACAGACAGGAAATGAAGCAGCCAGCAAATACTAATGTAAAATATTAGGTTTAACTTTAAAACAAATCCAATCAAAAATCGGTATCACTGGTCAAAATAAAACAAGTGGGGCAAAGGACATTTTGGGGACGTTTGATAGATTCAAGAGTGAAAATGAGATATTACATTTTAAATGAACTAAATCACTCTGCCTTTTGTGCTATTAAGACTCTGTTACAAGTAGATTCAACTTGTAATAAAATTAAAATATAAATTCCACTTGGGATTGCAAAGAAATCCTATTTCCATTCCATTCTCAATACTTGGAGATCCAGATGCACCGCTATTCTAAAGAAACAAGAAAGACAAAGGGTGGAACTTATACAAACTAACCTGTGATGCATTTAACGCAATTCAAGTCATTCAAAATAGAAAGAATCATAATTTACCAAAAACTACTGAATGACAACTCAAGTATGTCTAATTTTGTTGTCTTTAATCTTCAAATACTAGCATCTACCAATTTCTCCAGGGAATCAGCATAAATGACTCTAAGTTAGGAAGACAAATCAACCGGGCAGCTGGCTACTATACAGAGACAGTCAGAGTTACTGCTTTGTTTCTTTTACATGCTAAACTCAATTCTAAAGACCACGTTTTGGTAAAAAAAAATCTACCATATCAGTTACATGCATGCCTGGGGTTATCTGCAGCTTCTCTTTTGGGAAAAGTTGCCCGCAAACACAGATAGGAGCTCATTTACAGGTCCACATCTTCTCTACCAACGAAGCAGAAAAACCACAGACCATCTAGGATTCATTACCACAAAGAAATCTCCTTCTCCTTGAACATTTCTTTTATTATTATTATTAACTTTAAGCCACTTATCACCCGGTTTTTCTTGATGGTTTCCATGGCACCAAAAAAATCAACTGTGATCCGACAATTGGCCATTAGATTATGTTGAACTTGGGCTGTATGTAACCACTCTTGAATTTATCTATTTTATTTTTTATTTTTTGTATGAATTTGCATCTGCAAATGCAAGTTCAAACAAGGATTCTGCGTGCTCCAAACAGAGAGCACCATCTCTAACTACATGAAAGTGTCTCTTCAAAAAGGCCAACTCTTGGCAAATGTAAAAGTCTTGCCTTGCAGTTACAATGGTGCATGTATGGGTCTAGATTGCTACTATTTCATGCAAAAAGGCTAGAGTATAGGGGTATCTTTATAATCCCTCACTCAAAACCCCATTTTGATGGGGAAATGAAGCAGATAAACCAAGTCAAAATGCGGGATCAAATTATTGGCAAGTTAAAACATTGTTTTTAACCCTCGTTGTGACACAAATGCTCCATTCCAGCATCGCCTGATCTAAGACATGTAACCAATCTAAATAAATAAAAAATCAAAACTGCCTGGACACGATATGCTCATACTTCAAAGCATAAAAGGAAAACCTGTGACTTAAAATTTGGAAAGGATGATGACAGTACAGACAAAGAAGCTTCCAGGTTCTCCAAGCATATGCACAGACAATGTAAATGAAAACTAAAATAAAATAACATTGTCATCCAAATATATGTATTATGTATGGAGCCTTGATGCTTTCATAGAGTTTCTGTCATGCCACGCACATCCAGTTAAGACCAACTGCCACAGGCTCTATGATCGATTAAAACACTACATTAAGGGTCCTGCTTACCGAAATTCAATTCACTACTCACGCAAACACAGGTTTTAAGGGTACTCAGGCAGACATTAAAAAGAAAAACCCATCACTTGTCAATTTCATGCATGCAATAAAACAGCAATGTGAATGCTATGTACAGCTATAAACATGACCAGTGCCGTCTTTTGATGCAAATGCTTATTAAAAACCGATCCCCACATCACCAGATCATAAACAAACACCAATTAAGCAAACCCTCAAATGGTTACACCCATACAGATCAACATTCCTTAAATCCAACACGATCACAAACACCATACGAAACCAAAAAATAACATTTGTCAAAACCTTTAAAAAAAAAAAAACTTAGATCACCGAATCACATTCCAAATAAAAAACCCAGTAGGGGAGGGGAACCCTTTCCAATCCAACAAATCAAAACCAAAACCCACAAAAAAAAAAAAATAGTAGAGAGAAAGAAAAAACTAACCGCTGTCACCAATCAAGAGAAGCTTAATCAAGTAATCATAATCAGCACGAGCCCTTGCTGGTGGTGCAGCCATCGTCTGTTTTCCTCTTTGAATTCCGAAAAATAAGAATAAGAATCCCTTGTAGATGAAACAAAAACAGGATCAAAAAATCGAAAGCAGAGAGAGAAAGAGAGTGCCTTTTTAGGTTAGCAAATGAAGGGAAAGAGAGACTGTCTGATTCGTTTGGGACTTCTTGTATCTCTCCGCGTGTATTCCGTTTCCAATTTTCTACAGTTGTATTCTGCCAATGACAGTTAACGTGGACTTTTTATAAGGAGGGCTTGGCTGTATTAGATCGTTCCTCTTTTTTGAATATTTTAATCATTATGTTAGCTTCAATCATGCTGTCTTCGTTGAAAAGTTTTTGCCCTACGCTTCGAGGACTCACATTGTAGATGTGTTTTCTAGTACAGTGAAATTTATTTTTAAGAAAGAAAAAAATAACGTTTGTGATTAATGCGATAAATTAAAAACATATATAATATAAACCGGTAAATTGTAAAAATAGTTGTGAATACTAGTTATAGACTACAGCAAAATATCTATCTTTCTAGTTAAGAATAAAAATAAATACACGTGCAAATATTCGTGTAAATATTTTATGTTAATTTTAATTTTATATATTTTTGGTTATTTACATTTGAAGTATATAATTTTTATTTTTATAAATGCATCATTCCATTCATTTGTCAAAACTCATGGTGTCCTGACGGAGCGGTTAGGCGCGCTCTCGTCGCTTACGAGGTCTAGGGTTCGACCTCTCTCTTCGTCTGCAGCCAGCCCTTTGAGGAGCACTTGTCACCCGGTGCGTAAAGGGATTAGTCTGGGCCAGCGCTCAAGATACCCTTGGTTCTACCAACAACAAAAAAAAACATGAAAGAAAACAATTAATGATGAGTTACAATAATATTTTTAAAACATCGTGAAACTTTAGAAACTACCAAAAAGATTAATTACTGATTTTAAAAACAGTTAAATGAGACAAATTAAAAAATATAAGAGAAGGGATATTGATATCAAAATAGATTTTATATATATATATATATATATATATATATATATATATATATATAAAAAAAAAGGAAAGCTAGTGTTGTTGAGCCTTAAATGACTTTCGGTCTAGAATTAAAATATTTAGGCACTTTGTATCCTCATCGGAATCATTACTAGCAACTTTTTTATTATTATTTTTTGAAATTTAATGGGTTTTTTCTCTTTATTAACCAAAAAAAAACTAAAAAATGAGAGAAATAAACTTTAATATTAAAATTAAAATTTTGAAAAATAAAAAGGACCAATTACCTATAAACTAAAAAATATAGGGGTTAAGATAAAATTTTTATATAAAATTCTAAAACACCACTTATTTTATCCTTTTTTCTATTAGATTCTTTGACTTTCAATTCAATATTTTCTTTTGCAATTAAGTGCTAATAGAAGACTCAAAATTATTTAATTGTGCAAAGAAAGAGTTCGAGAATTAAATTGATTTATATATATATATATATAAAAAAAACATTACTCCAATTTTAGCTTTTGTGACCACGAGGCTTAGTTTGTGTTGATAATTATACAATAAATAATATAATGTATAGTGTACATGAAATTACTGTAGCTCCTTGTTTATACAACAATTTTTGTTGTTGTTGGGATGATCGACATCTGACTTTACAAGCTAGCAATTACATCGAGATCATTTTAATGATCGGTAGAATCATGGGATGTGAATTTCCATCAACAAATCCAGTCTTCTTGTCATCTAAAGTTTTTCACCATGAAAAAAAGGGTGATGATATTAAAAAAAAAATTAAAATAATATAAATCAGATTCAAGAAAAAAAAATTAAAAAATTGTTTTGAAATCTAAAGAGTTGTGCATAAAAATTATCGAGAAGAGAACAAATAAAAATAAAAATTATTAACACCAAATCAAATATTAATAAGCTACACAGACTTTTTAGAAACGATGAGGTTATCGAGACGATTTAAACGCTAGCTTGAAAGTCATCATTTGACCATTGAATATCTTTTTACAGGTCATCCAAATGACGTGACCATGTCCATGCTATTATATATACAATGCTCGTGTTAGCCTATTTTTATATAAAAAATATTATATATATATATATATTAAACTATCAAATTAACCAATTATAATAGAAAAAACCATAATGAAAATATAAAAATACCATTACACGTAAGCTAATTAAAATTTATTTTTAATAATAATTTGATCATTTGAATGTTCATTAAAAAAAGCTAGAATACAAAACCAAGCTTTATTTTTTAAATGTTTTTAATTTTTCCGATGCAATGTTCACAATTCAAACAAGATAAAGATATACATGTTCTAATAAAACTTTTAGAGTTTTAGATTTTATACTGTGAAAATAATATAGATATCTTGATTTTTAAAATATTTTTTTATCCAGTAATCCAATCAAATTGAGCGATTAAAAAAATTATCGTCGCAATCAATTAAAAAAAATCAACTAGATTATTTTTCCTTTTCTTTTTTCGAGGGGATTTACTGGGGCCTTCAGATCACAAAGGCCCGCTTAAACCACGAAGGCCATGGACTTTCTCGAAACCATATCAAGTCCAAAGCAAGAACGAGGCCCATTGATACTGGACATGCGAGCTCAGGTGCGCTCCTACTCAAGCACAACCTTAAATGGCCCAGCAACAAAACCCAGGCTCATAACCTTTTAGTCTGGTCCAAAATTAAGGTCTCCCCGTGTACTCCATAGTTGTTTTTCTCGACAACAACCAAGCACTCTGTTTCAAATGAATGAACGATTATCGTAAGCAGGGTAGAAACCACTGGCCTGTACGATGCATGTAAATATTTCTTTCAATTCTCTATTCATTCAAAGAGAAATTGCGTGGTGTTTTTATAAAATTTAAAGGTACAGCTCGTACTGCATTAATTTAATTCATAGCAGAAATTCCCACTCGTTTAAATGGCCTATAGTACATAAGCATAGGCTATATTAGGGTGAAATGTCAAACACGAAAGTTGTTCGAACTTGAGGCAGGCAGAGTGAAGCACAATTTCTAATTTTTTCGGACAACAAACGAAGTCCAATTGTTAAGGTTAATTTGATTAATCACGTCAGGAATTACATCAGACCAACAACAGGCAAAAAAGCCAAAAACTCTGTACGATCAGCGATGCAGCGTATATCCACCAGCTCCTGACGCGAAGGAACACCGAAGTGACTAGCCAGAATATCTTGCGTATATTCCACAATTGCCTGATGCCTCTCTTGAAATATTAAAAAAGTGGGCAAAAAGTAAAGCAATGACACTACAAAAAAGTTGTGCTTCAAAGCATATGCTTAGAAGATCCTCTCCCACACCACCACCACTACAAAAACCCCACCACCCCCCCAAGAGATATCCCTTCAATCCTTTCCATGGCTCTTTCTCTCCAATACTTCGGTCTCGGCATGAATCCTTCCTAGAGCCCCTATACATGGGCGGTTTCAAGGCTGGTGGTTGCGGGGAAGGTGGCAATGGAAGCGGCGACAACGAGGAAAATGAAGAGGATTATTATGTTCAAGTAAGGTCATGATGGTTTTCACACCGTTAGGGCAACTATTACCTTTGGCAATGTATCCACATCACTATGGCTTGACATATTATTAGGCCATTTTTAACATATTCTATCATCCTTGCATTTACTCGTATATACTGCAAAGGAAACGCTCGAGTTCAATTTCCACATGCCTTCTTTTATTTCATTTCTGTTTTGTCTAGGGTTTGAATTATGCCACTGTTCCCCGATCGATAAACAGCTTATGTTTAAACACAGTGTGAATAGGGACCTTTTTTGTTACCACAATTTATTTTTCGTGTCATCCCTGTTTCTTCTTGCAAAACTGAAAACATAGACAAAACAAAGAGCTGTAGGTTTTACAACCATCCTCTGTTCCCGATTGTTATCTCAACTCAAAAAGCCATTGGTGCGAGGTGGCCAATAGACTGATTCACTGAAATGCCACTGGGTATTTATTGGATTTGACACCATCGCTATTTAACTTGAGCTCTGCGGTCGACAGTTGCACCGAGTGATTAATGGAACAAAAATAACATAGACGTTGCTTCCATCGATTATAACCTACCATTAAGGCAACATCAAGAGAAAAATCCATCCTGATTGGTTCTCCTAAAAAGGTTTCAAGGATAGCATCCAGCCAATTAGATCATTTTAATTAAACGTTACAGACAAATGGCGGTGCTTCAATGGTACAAGAGGTATTTTCAGGTAACCAACCTGGGATTGTAATCACGCAATGAAAGAAGGACAAAACATATTTTAAATCTGTTACAACCGTGCTATATATATATATATATATATATATATATGACAGCATTTCTTCTAGACTATTCTCCTCAACTGACTCCTTTAATCTAGCATGAGAGACAAAATACACGATAAATGAAACGGTGCGGGTTGAAAGTAAAACGGTGTGCCTTGATAACGGCTACAATTAATTGCGACCTGTCCTTTCTCCCTTAGTTCAATTTTTGCAACATTCAAGCGGGAGGGTTTTGTTAACTCACAGTTCACAACTCACAAGTGCATTTACAGGGCTACGCAGATCTTGGGTCTCGAGTTCTCTA
>Ga0307510_10010317_pt1 | contig 11093 bp, 7 predicted proteins | sample 12_EM_MG_FD_207224 | JGI IMG/M metagenome (GOLD analysis project Ga0307510, IMG submission 207224) | Populus trichocarpa ectomycorrhiza microbial communities from riparian zone in the Pacific Northwest, United States - 12_EM | ecosystem: Host-associated > Plants > Roots > Unclassified | place... | reverse complement strand
ATTCGTGATTCTCTCAGGGTAGAAGGAACAGGAAGCTCTTCTGGCTGCCAGCAATTGCTCCTTTGATATCAGTTGTTTTATCAACTCTTCTAGTTTACCTGACAAGAGCAGATAAACATGGGGTAATAATTATAAAACACATTAAAAGGGGCTTAAACCCAAGCTCAGTCCATCAGTTACAGTTCAATAACCCACACATCGGAGAAGTGGCTAAAATTGGGCTTATAGTCGCTGTCGTCGCACTCACTGTAGGTTTCAAACAATTCAACTCTAATTTTCATGAGAAGTACTAAATCAATCAACATTGCTCACTTTCCATTCCATTCTGCTGTTATGCCAAATGCAGGAAGCAATTGCAGTAGGCAGGTCTTTTGCATCCATAAAAGGATACCACATCAATGGAAACCAAGAAATGGTTGCCATGGGATTTATGAACATTTTGGGATCTTTCACTTCTTGCTATGTTGCAACTGGTGAGAGATTCTTCCAAGACTTTATGTAGGATATATCTAACAACCCATTTTCTTACATTTATTAATTTTCTTGCATGTATTAATTAACCATCAAACTATGTAGGTTCGTTCTCGCGCAGTGCTGTCAATTTTAGTGCTGGTTGTGAAACTGCTATGTCAAATATTGTGATGGCCATTACAGTGATCATATCCTTGGAATTGTTCACAAGGCTATTGTATTACACTCCCATTGCAATCCTTGCTGCAATCATTCTTTCTGCTTTACCTGGACTCGTTGACCTTCATGAAGCATACAATATCTGGAAAATTGATAAGCTGGATTTCCTTGCTTGCGCTGGGGCCTTCATTGGGGTCTTATTTGCTTCCGTGGAGATTGGTCTACTAGCTGCGGTAACATTAGTTTCTGCTTTTTACTTCCCGGGCATACATATACATAAAGATAATAAATGCATGTCAATACAATAAAAATTGTTTCAATAAATTCTTTTTCTTTTTGTTTCATGAAACTAAGAATGCATGGAAAGCTTAGAAATATTAGATTTTATCTAAAGTCTTTCTTCTTTCCTTTTTTTTTTTCCTGGTAATTTACTGCAAGTTGTAGGATTAGGCCTGAGTACTGTGTATGTCAACTTCATATAGTTTATGCACTTGAAGGATCATATCTAGAATTTTCGTGCTTCCTCATACAAGAAATTTTTTAAAAATTATAAATGAATAGATCATATATATATCCAACCTTTGCGGACAACATTAGATACTTGATGGAAACTGAGAAGTGGATTTCGTGGAGCTCATAATTAACAAAAGAAATTTGTGGAAAGGCCAAACGATCTCAGACCAATAAAGTACCAAAATTTGACTGATTCATTGGCATTACAATTACATATACCCCACCAAGTTGACTAAGTGTCATGTATCTTGCCAGTGGATGTGTGGCAAAAACAGTGACTGTGTACAGTGCGTATGTATGAAGCAAGGGTCCGTCGTGCCTGAACCCTCGTTTTGTTATTTTTTTAAAAAAAAATTGTTTTGTACTATTATGTTTTAATAATTTTTAAATCGTTTTGATATATTAATTTCAAAATAAATTTTAAAAAATAAATAAAATATTATTTTATTATATTTATATATTATCAAGAAACAATTTAAATACAAACACAAACGGATTATAAGTTATATATTATGAGGAATTTAAAAAAGTCAGCTGCATCCAGACCATTTAAATTTTTTTCTGATTTTATATTTGATGAGATAAGTTTTCACTTAATTTGAACGGTTATGTTGAGTTTCAGGTGACAATATCTTTTGTGAAGATTATTATAATCTCAATTAGACCAGGCGCGGAAGTACTTGGAAGACTCCCTGAAACTGATATATTCTGTGATGTTGATCAATACCCTATGGCTGCTAAGAATCCTCAGGTCCTCATAATCCGTGTTAAGTCTGGTTTGCTTTGTTTTGCAAATGCAAACTTTGTCAAAGAAAAGTAAGGACTTGATATGCTATAATGTTCATTAATTATTCATAACATATACAGTATACAATAATGAACTAAGCTCTATTCCTTTTCATTTTCTAATCTGCTGTTGAAGGATAATGAAATTGGCAACTGAAGAGGAAGAGGGCAGTAAAGGGAAAAGGACTATTCAAGTTGTGATTCTTGACATGTCCAGTAAGTGTTTACGGAAAAATCAAGGATGGGTTCGTGTTAGTTACGGACTGTATCAAAAGTTTTTCCTCTCTGATAATTTTTTTTTTCAAACTCGTTTTCTGTGTTGCAGATTTAATGAACATTGATGTATCTGGAATCACTTCTTTGGTGGAATTGCACAAGAATCTTGCCTCGAGTGGAATGGAGGTAATACAGTGACTGTGTCCTATACTATGAATGTATATGTATTTTGGCGATGCAAATTCTCTTATCATGAACGGTTTTGTCTCTCAGCTAGCCATAACAAACCCTAAGTGGCAAGTGATTCATAAGCTAAGGGTAGCCAACTTTGTGACCAAAATAGGAGGAAGGGTCTTCTTGACAATCGGAGAAGCTGTGGATGCATGTCTGGGCGCCAAAATGGCTGCTGTTTAAGCATGTGGCTTCCAATTCTGCTTTCTTTTATCTTGTGTGAGTGTGATCTAGTCCCCTGTGTCTGTGTTACTGGGACATATAATAAAATGAAGCTTTCATCTCCTCTACCTAATCCTAGCTAGGGCTCAAAAGTGGAAGTCCACGGCGGAGGTAGCAGCAAAGGTGATTGTGAAAGTAGTTAATTAGTTGTGATTTTATGTAAGAAAGAAATGTAATATAAACCATAACCTGTGTAATATGTATGTTTCTATCAATAATTTTATACTCTTACTCTTACAACGGCTCAAATTCTCTTTTTCACCGTGACAACTTTTATTTGATTTGGATTTTTAAAGGGAATTTAAGAGTGTGATAGCGATTGTTTTTTAAAGTGTATTTTTGTTTAGAAATGTATTAAAATAATATTTTTTATTTTTTAAAAATTATTTTTATATCAAATATCAAAATAATTTAAAAACATACAAAATTAATTTAAAATAAAAAAATCATTTTTTTAAAAAATATTTTTAAAACTTAAATTTCATGATACTATGAAATTACTAAATGTGTTTACATGAAATCATTTTATTTAAAAATATATAGTTATTTTAAAAACAGCCACCCCAGTTGACAGTTAGGTTAGAAATCTAACGATATGAACATAGTAATTAACAAGTGAAAAATCCGAGGTTGCTGATCCATGTTCTGTAGCCGTACCCTTTACAAGACATTAAGAATATGGCAATTGTCAATCAATGGATAGATTCTATAGTTTTTTTTTTAAAAAAAGATTCTATAGCCGTACCCTTTACAAAAACATTAAGAATATGGCAATTGCTGATTTTTTTTTTTTAAAGATTTGTTCTTTGTATGCCAATCAATTTAATGGATGCAATACTTGTATATTAACACTTAGCTAATTCGCTTACTATCGATAAGAACAAACAAAGAAAGATTAGGTCTCTCTCTCACACACACACATGCACTTGAAGGATCACATCAAGAATTTCCTGTGCCTGCTTCTGAAACATTTATTAATGAATGGAGTATATATATCCAACCTTTGTGGACAATATTGCATTGAAACTGAGGAGTGGATTTCATGCCTTGATCATACTCACAAAAAGAGATTTCTCAAGAAAAATTCGAGTCACTCTGATCATTGCCATAACGTATACCCTACCACATTAACTAATGTCACATATCATGACACTGCGTGTGGGAAAAACAGTCAAGGGATACAGTATTTTGTGCCTGGCATCAATCGTAATGTAGATGGATTTCACTTTCAGGGATGGAGCACTGTCAGCTACACTCTAGACCACTTAAACATTTCTCTTTTCTTCTTTTATTAATCTGTGAATGAACAAAAGAGGAAGGAAGAAAGGTAGCTTGATTCGAGCTTCTTCTGTTGAGTTGCAGTGATGATGGTATCTTGGTGAGGATAAACATAATCTCAACTAAGCCATGCACAGAAGTTATTGTAAGATATGTTCTGTTATACTGATCAATATCTTAATCAATTGATCCTGTGGCTCTTAAGGCTCCTCCTTTCTTGATAATCCGTGATTCGCAATTGCCAACTTCGTTAAGGAAAAGTAAGGACTGGTCTTCCTGAATATTATACGTGCTTGAGGACCGGTATCGGACAGCTCCGGGGCTTGATCCACCAGCCGTAGAGATAACACATATAATAACGAAATGATGCTTCTGATGGCATAAAATCCGGCAGGCAGAAGTTTCTGATTCTTGTGATTAATGGCTGGTATTTTTTCTATTTGTCCCACCATTACAATTAATTCGGATTCTTAGAGTAAGTGGTGTATGATCGATTGTGCTTCAATGAAATCAATTGGTTTAGTTTTCCTTTTTGTTCAATGTTCATCAAATTAGTGCGGAGAGGAGTTTTATAATTAATTAATCAATGCGTTATCCCACAACACGAGTTTGAGTTTTATTGTTTATGTAACATGCTGTTGTCCTGGGGGATCATGGCTGTAGTAGTTTATTGTTTTTTTTTTCTCGGGCTGATTGGAGTGTAGTGTGGTGTAGTGGTGGGCTTCCCACTATTTATTATTTTGTTTTAGCCTTTATTTGGTGTGGTGCTTAATGGGTTTTACTCGCTTTTTTTTTTTATATATATATATATATAAAATTCTCAGGACTTATTAAAAACAGAATCTTCTCTAAGGAAAATGATTGGCATACATTTAAAAATTAAAAGAAAAACATTTATTATTATAATGAGCTATACAAAACAGTAATGCTCAATGACACACACACACACACACACAATAATAATAAGTTAATGAATTAATATGGCATAAGAAATACACACGGTGTAAGGTGGATGGAAAGAGGGAAACAACACTACACCAATGATGAAAGAGAGTTAGAGACAACAAATACTATTTGCTGAGAAAAAAGAAGTGTATGGAATGGTTAAGTTTACCACTTTGAGATAAATATAGATTGGCATGTTCAGCTATAATGTTTATTGTGATGATGTACTTGATGAGGCGAACAAAGATGATGGTAGCAACATCCATGAAAAACAAGCAATTGAATATCAAGGTTATATCATTGTAGTTTTTTTTTAGAAAAGGGATTTATCGGCTTAAATTATGAAGATCCTTTTTTTTATATATATAACCGGGGGTGTCTGAGTCAACTTACGCGCACTACGACTAATTCCCGGACCCATTGAACACCCTGCAAGCCCAATAGACAGGTAAGGCACCGCGGGGGTAATAGGCATGCACAAAGAGGATCGAACCCGGGTGCAGAGGAAGGAAACAAGTCCCTTCCCCCGCTAGGCCACGACTTCGAGTGCAATTATGAAGATCCTTTGATTACTTGCTTGGTACAAGTACAAAAATAAATTTTTATATAGATTATATTATGGTTGTGCATGTTGATAATATAAAGATGTAATATACAACTTATTGTACGAGACAAAAACTGAAGGAATGAATAGCAAGTACAAGTTTGTCATGCTAAACATTAAATAAAACTACTAATCTTTATTGATGTGTATTTAAAGAGAAAAAAAAAGGATTGGTAATTTTTAATTGGTCAGTACTTTTATAATTAAGGCAATAACGACTGTAAATTGAGAATAAGTTTCTTCCAATTCAAGAATGATGTAGAAGCTAGAATTGCAGTAGATTTTATATAATTAAGGTTGTTTTAATAGTTTATTTAAGTAATGCTGCTAAGATTTAGTTATTTTTAAGAGCAAGTATTTATTTTATTTAGTGTTTTGATTGTATTTAAATGTTGCTGCAATTGTAAAAAACAAAAAAAAAAACTGTGATATTTTAATTATTTTATACATAATTTGTTCTTAATTACCTGTCTGTTAAGTCCAAACAATCTGCCTATGTTAGCTAACTTTGACTACTCTTTCCTCTCTTTTTTTCTTTTTATATTATTTATTCTATGTTTGATTTTTTTAGTTTTTTATAACAAATGCTTAGAATATCTCTTAGCATTTAATGTGTTTGATAATAGTGTACAAGATAAAATAATTATTTTTGTATTATATTTGGTTAGCGTAAACAAAATATAATAAATTATAAAAAAAAATTATTTTACCTTGTACACTATTACTGTCAAATATATATATATATAGTTAGATATTATTTTTTGTATTTTAGTTTATATTTAGTGTTAAAATTAATAATATTATAATAAATCTAATTATAAAACTCAGATTGGCCTGACAGGTTGACCTAAACCTAGACCAGTTCAGGTTAAAAAAATAGAGAAACGATGCCAAAAACCCAAGTCAAAAGCTCGTTGACTTTCTTTGTAATTTTTTCTGATAAAAAAAAGATTGCTTTGGTTGTTTAAAAAAATTGTGTCAGTTCGGGTTAATCCTCTCGGCCCCTAACTCGAGCCTTACCTTAGATCCATCATTTAGTCAAATTTAAAAACTATGATAATAACCATTTTTATTTTTACATTGAACCGGGTCAATTTAGTTTGACCTTCTCAACTCGTGACCAGAGCCTTGGTATGGGTTCACCTTCGAGTTAAGTTTTAAAACTATAATAATAACCACGTTGATCCTTACATTAAACTGAGTCACAAGTCAGGTACCTAAGTCAACGGCAACCCGACCCGTGATCCAAGTCTTACCCTGGGTAGACCTCCTAGTTGCGTCTTAAAAATATGATAATATCCACTTTTATTCTTACGTTGACTAGAACCAACCCTGATTGACCCTCTTGACTCGTGACCCGGGTCTTGCCCTGGATCAGTTCCTGAGTTGGGTTTTAAAACTATAATAATAATTATTTTTTTCTTTACATATCTCGATTGAATAATTTTTAAATTAAAAGTTTTTTACGATGATATTGTTTCGAGATACAATATATATATTGTATCTCGAAACATGTCTTTTATATACCTCATGTTTTGACAGTATAAAAATTCACTCTATATTGTTCAAGAAATATATTTATTTTTATGTTTTTTTTTTCTTTCAGTCTTTGAATAGTAACTAAATACTATATATTTCCATAAAGTTTATAAATTTAGAAATCTAAAGGCACACATCTTTATCTTTATTTTTATTTTTATTTTCAGAAGCTAAAATCATTGATAATTAATTATTAACTAATTATGTCAACTCTGCGTGTTAATTGAAAGAAACACGTTGCTTTTTTCCAAAATTGTTCACATTCATTGAATCTCAACATTTAAGTGGTGATTAGTTGATGCTTACTAGTAATAATAATTTTATGTATTGAAAAGTGTTGCTACCTTTTTCTTTTGCAGCCAATATCATCCTTTTTCTGATTCCCACTCCCTTTTCTCAGAGTCCGTTGCACGTTTCGATATGATTTAATTATTTTTGCTTCTCTAGTTTTTAAAGTAACGATTGTTAATATTCTGTGATAATAAAAATAAAGAAGAAAAAAAATAGAAAATTGAAATAAAATTATGTTTGATAATGATATAGAAAATAGAATGATTATTTTTATATATTATTTAGTTGTGATGGACAAGACAAAATAAAATATAAAAACAAATTATTTTATTACTATAAAGCTTACATATTAAAAAAATAATAAGATATTAATTTACTTTAGTTTCTATGAAAGTGTTAGATTAATTAATAATAGTGTAATAATTCTTGTTAAAAAACCTAAATAAGTCTGACGAGTTGACCCGATACTCAGTCGACTCAGGACATGAACTAGTCTGGGTTTAAAAAAAAATTGACTCGATCTGACTTGTTCGATCCAAGATAAAACTTGGTAAAAACCAGGGTTAAAAACCCGTTGATCTTTTTACTGAGATTTGTTTTTGTCAAAACGACATTATTTTGATTGTTTAAATAAAAAATTAGGTTGACCCTCTCGACTTGTGAGCGGGTTTAGTTTTAAAACTATAATAATAACCATTAGTTAAACAATTTTGAAATTAAAAGTATTTTAAATGGATATTTTATAGATAAAAAATAATACATATTATTTACATAAACAATACTTTTGAAAGTACAAAAATTCCTATAAAAATTATTTTAATAACATATTTATTTTTATTTTTATTCTATATCTCTTCAACTAAATATATATTTTTCACCATTATCTTCTTCTTTTTTATCTATACATATGATACAGTAACTGAACACTATTACAAAAAATTGCTATTTTACCCAGAATTGTCTAGATTCATTGTATCTCAGGATCTGAAGGTAATGATAGCACTTATTTTCCACTTTGGTTGTGTTGGAAAAATCCATCCAGTATCCACTCAAAAAAATGAGGGGAAGAATGAGTCCTTTTATATTATATAATCCAAGTGTAGTCTCCCATTCAGAATTCAATATTGCCACATAGAGTTGGTGAAACAGACATGCCATGACTAGAGGTCTGAGAGTTAGGATCAATCAAGCTCTACTACGATTTTAGGAGTACTGAGAGTTACACACACATCCAGGCCAAAAGCTCAAGATTATTGATCAGGTGAGTCCATTTGTGGACACTTTTGGATTTTCTTGTAGCCACGACATTCCCATTTCTATGTTCCTGTTTGTATCCTAGACACAATTAACTGTCTGGCCTGAAAAATAAACAAATCTTTTTTTAAAATAAATAAATAAATCGGTTAATTAATTCAAGGATGAACAAATAATCTTAGTTACAAAGATTAAATTAATGCTCTTCCAATCTGAATCTTAACGCCATTAGGCATCTTGACATAATTTACACACCCCCAATTTCAAGCTATCTGTGAAAAACAAGATGAACCAAATATGTTAACAGCATGTTTTGTCCATTGGTAGATTCATGAAGATCTATCCATCATTATTGGTAAGCTAACATCTTGTGATCCTCTCTTGATGCATCCATCTTTATCAACACAAAGAAGGCGATGCAAAATGAGCGGTGGGAGCCTTGTTTCTTTGCTCATCTCAGCAGAGAATGAGAATGCTTGAGTAAGTTGTGAAGATTTGGTCTCTTGGGCCTTACACGCCAAATCCTTCACTCCTAGTACTGCCATCTGTTTTTCATGCAATTCATTGTCATTAGTAGCTTGTATTTGACATTATAGATTGCCAATATTGAACATTACAAGCAATGAACAACTTAAACCTTTCCCAGACTTGTATATATAGGGAACTGCTCTTTGCTATCCAAGAGTAGTTGGAGGTGATTTTCGGCTATTTTCTTCCCTACACGGCAGTTTTCCATTACTTCTGCTTCGAGTTACTATTGTTGAAGGGTTGCACCATTTGGCATTCGAAACGCTTGGAAGGCATGATTCCTTAATCCATTGAGGACTCCGAAATGTTAATTAATTATGATTTCAAAACAATCATGAACCTTGCGTAAATAATGACAAAATGTGTGATAAAATCGGATGTGATGATGAAGATGTTAGAGATTACCAGGAATAAAACCGTAGCGCAATGCTTCAAGACCTCTAAGTTCATACGAACGTCATCGAGACTCCTGTTTAGTGCAGTTGTAAAACCATGATTACAGGTTTCATATAATACCAGAGAAAAATATCAAGCACACATGGTTCTGGTTTAGACCAGAATTTATACCTGTGTTTTTGCTTGCCGAGTCCAAAATAAGCAGCTAAAGTTGCCATCTAAACATAAGAGAACCGTGTCAGGCTATAGAAAACATCATGGAATTTTGTGAATGATGTCAGGCTATAGATCATATGATTGCACCAAAAATTTACAGGGTAATGCATGTTATATATGAATGGAAAATGGTTCAAATATTGATGCATAGATGCATACCTTCATGTTACCGGCTCTTCTGCCGAATCTTTCAGTCAGGACTCCTAAAGAATCAATCATTCCAGCAGGAACTGGCGCCGGCTTACCAATCTCTGCAAATGCCTCCTTAATCCGGACACAGTCAAATCTTTGGATGTTATGTCCTGCCCAAATTCTACCATTCAAAATACTAAAAATTTTATCAGCAACTTCCTCGAATGCAGGTGCATTTGAAACAGCTCCACGAGTTATTCCATCACATCGACCAGACTTCAATGCAACAGCAGACAAGTCCTTAGGTCTTATGAGGGTACTATAGCTATCTAGCTCAACAAGTTTCCGTGGACAAACTGTTATTGCACCAAACTCCAGTACCCGGAACCGTTGTCCGGCTCTATTGGGCACCGTTGTTTCCAAGTCGAAGACCACAATCTCTGGTGAGCCTACGGGATAAGGACTAGACGACTCCATGTCTGGTTTTTAGTATTGGTAACTGGTTTTAATTTTAAGTTTTTTGGCTAATTCCTGTTGTCTTCACTGTGTTACAAATAATGGGGTAGTAATACAAGAAAGCCCAAAGGCATGTAATGAAGAAAGAATTCTTCACATTTGAGATTGATTGTCTTGCAGTTCAAGTCAGGAGCTTGATTAGGCCTTGCATGGAGGCGTCTTTGTGTCCTTGGTGATGTTTGGAGGAAATCATTTCCCTTTAGACAGGTATATCTTGCTGTAAAGAAGGACAAGGATAGCTTTCTCCGAGACCTTTAGACGAGACCTGTGTAAAAAGTCTGAACTTTCTTCACCCACAAGGACATGCAAATTGAACGTGTGGAAACATTGGAAGCAAAGTCTCCTTCCTAGAAAGGAATCGATTCCCTGTTCGCTTATGTTTCGAATCTTCTGACCAACAGAAGGAAGACAACTGGAGGATAGCAGTAATGTAAAACAACATAGATTTTAAAGTCCTCTTTTTCTGTCTTAATGAAGACCTCTAGCTACAAGCCTATAGCCTAACATAATTAATAACGGTGCCAGTCAAGTAGCACCCTTATTCCTCCCTGCCAAATATTGGGCCAAGCCGACAAGAAGGCTTCCTTTCAGCCTGAGTCGAATCCTTTCCTTTTAGTTTCTTGTTTGCTGGGCTTTCTTGTATGAAAGTGCACACGCACAAGTCTTTATATTAAAAACTAGGTCCCGTGGGTTACCATTTTACTCTTCATGCTTTTATTTCTCTTCATGTTTTTGTCTGAAGCTTTTCTCGAGGGTATTTGTATTCTTTTTTTCCAGAGTAAAACTATTTTTTTAC
>Ga0307510_10010316_pt1 | contig 11093 bp, 12 predicted proteins | sample 12_EM_MG_FD_207224 | JGI IMG/M metagenome (GOLD analysis project Ga0307510, IMG submission 207224) | Populus trichocarpa ectomycorrhiza microbial communities from riparian zone in the Pacific Northwest, United States - 12_EM | ecosystem: Host-associated > Plants > Roots > Unclassified | place... | reverse complement strand
TTCGTACGCGCACTGTGCTTGGCAGCCCTCGCTGTGTATCGGGAAGCGCAGTGCAGCCTCACAGAATCTGGAGTTAGGAGGTTGTGGAAAGAGTCTTTCTACTCTGCGATGATCCTATGAAGGAATAGGGTGTGATGCTTTAAGTCGGATATGCAAGGCTCTGGACTGGTTCATTGATGAGGCTTGATGTTATTGTGTAAATACCAAGCTGAGCGGCTCCAACCCAGGTGTCCTAGGATGTTCTTTGATCACAGCGGAGGGTTTGTGTCGTGCCGGAGTATTGAAAGGGGTAAAATTCGTTGCTCCTGATAGTAAATCGCAGCTAGAGTGTTGTTGACAAAACTTCGGCGGAGATTGATTGGGCAGTCATGAGGTATCCATAAGGTTCCACCAAGACCCCGCGTTTCTTCAGCCCCAAGGAAATCCAAACCGGTTGTCAACTTCTTCCATCATCCATCCTGCACAATCCTCTAGGCAGCAAAAAACGGGAAATGGCTCAAACATTCAGTAATAATATCGGTTCTTTCAACACGGTCGTTAATAATGTTACCGCTGCCGATGCACGATCTAATATCCTAGCTTGGTTATCACCACTAGAGCCTAGACTTCGGCACAAGGACATTCAAGACAGGCGGGTCGAAAATGTCGGGGAATGGGTATTAGAAACCGACGAGTTTAAAAGCTGGTATGCTAGTAGTGGGAAAAGTGGATCTGATAACGCGATTTTGTTTTGCTATGGAGATCCAGGAGTTGGCAAGACTTTTAATAGGTAACAAGGTCGAATCTTGATGAATGGGAGAAGCACAAGTGCTAATGAGCTGTGATGCTAGCTCATTAGTGATGGACAAGTTAGGCGATTGGGCCTTCGGCCAGGGGGTCACGGTTGCGGGTTTTTACTTTGACTACGCGGCTCAAGAGGAGCAATCCCCGGCGAGTATGCTGGGCGCCGTACTCAAACAGGTTGTGAGTGGACTAGAAGAGGTACCAGAGGAAATAGCACAAGAATATGAAGACCAGAAACAGGTCATTGGTGGACGGGCACCGCAGCTTGCCGATATTGTGAGAATGCTGCAGAATACAGCTTCCAGGAAGCGCACGTTCATATGTATAGATGCACTAGATGAGTGTGTGGCGGGATATCGAGTCAAGATTCTTGATTCACTTAATCAAGTTTTACAGAGCTCCCCAGGCACTCGATTGTTCGTGACTGGAAGACCGCACATCGAAGCTGAGGTCGGGAAGCGACTTTCTGGAAGAGGAACAGCTATACGCATCACTCCGAATAGACGTGATATCATCAGTTATCTTCAGCACAGGCTAGAGGAAGACACCACGCCAGACGCGATGGATGATAATCTTAAGGCAGATATCCTTAAGAAAATTTCCAAAGATGTTTCAGAAATGTAGGTAGAAACAAAGACACTAGAGAAGCTGGGTCAAGTTGTCCACTGACAGGCACATATCTAGGTTCCTGCTAGTCTCGCTGAACGTTGATACGATCCTGCAAGGGACTACAATTGGCGGCAGGCGAAAGAAGCTCAACGAAATGACTGACAACTCAGGGTTAGAGGGTGCCTATAGTGTGACGTTGAGTCGGATAAAGAGACAGGATAGGGAGAAATCGAGGCTCGGCATGGCCGCTTTGATGTGGATCTCTCACTCAGAGCGGCCCTTGGAGGTCAACGAACTGTGTTATGCTCTAGGAGTCGAAATTGGATCCGTAGATCTCGATGAAGACAAGGTTCCTTCAATAGGGACAGTATTAGCCTGTTGTCAGGGGCTTGTTGCCGTGGATAAGGAAGCTTCCACAGTACGGTTAATTCACTTTACGCTTCAAGAATACCTTCAGGCTCACCCTGAGCTTTTTGATAGCCCTCACTCGACAATGGCGGAGATCTGCTTAAGTTATCTGAATTCCGACCAGGTCAAGGCTCTTTCGGGCAGTCACTTTGGCGATACCTGGAGCATATCCTCTCCAGAAGATTCTCCTTCAGAGTGGGGTGATACTCTCCTATGTTCAGACGCCCCCTTTCTGAATTATTCTTCTTTATATTGGGGAAGGCACGCAAGCAGAAATCTATCAGACTGTGCGAAAAAACTTGCGCTGAAGCTGTTTGACGACTGCAGCAACCGCATTTCCACGAGAGTCCTCATTGCTACTAAAGAAAGGCCGTATTGCATTTTTTCTCACCCTAATGAATTTTTCCTGTTCAGTAGTTTACACTATGCATCCTTCTCCGGGATTGTCGAGATTATGGTTCATTTGGTAGAGGTGGAAGGTTGCGATATCAACCAAATAGATAGCGCAGGTCATACACCTCTGACGTGGGCTGCTTGTAGTGGGAACGAAGGGGCGGTGAAAACACTACTCGGGTGGGGTGGCATCAACCCCGACCAATCAGATCATCTCGGCCGAACACCATTCACTTGGGCTGCTTTCGGAGGGCGGGAGGGAGTTGTGAAGATACTGCTCGAACGGGACGACGTCAACCCAGACCAACCAGATGACGAGGGCACAACACCATTGTGTTGGGCTGCTCTGAGAGGGCACGAGGGAGTTGTGAAAACACTACTCGGACAGGACGGCGTCAACCCCAACACACTAGATACCCGCGGTCGCACACCACTGTTTTGGGCTGTTATCAATAGGCAGGAGAGGGTGATAGAAATACTGCTCGGACGGGACGATGTCAACCCCAACAAACCAGATATTTATGGAAGAACACCACTCTGTTTGGCTGCTTTGAATGGGTTCGAGGGAATAGTGAAAATACTACTCGGGCGGGGCGACATCATCCCAGACCAGCCAGATGACGAGGGCACAACACCATTGTGCTTGGCTGCCTTGGGAGGGCGCGAGGGAGCTGTGAAAACACTACTCGGACAGGACGGCGTCAACCCCAACAAACCAGATATTTATGGAAGAACACCACTCTGTTTGGCTGCTTTTAATGGGTTCGAGGGAATAGTGAAAATACTACTCGGGCGGGGCGACGTCAACCCTGACAAGCCAGATAATGATGGCCAGACACCCCTCTTCTGTGCCATTGATCGTGGTCATGCGGGGGTGGTAGCACTGCTACAGTCCCGAGCATCTGCCGCTCCCAGCACAGCATAAGGGTGGGGGGCATCTCTCCCTCACCCCTCCCCACCACTGACAACCTGTTGTATGTCCCATTTATCCAACAACCGCAACAGCTCCATAAACACGCCTGTCCCCGTTGGTTCCTCACTCCTCTAGCCCCCTCTTCACCTCCTACTATAGCACGAAACATCGTCTTGCAGCAATCGCCGTTTTTTCTCTCTCTCCTGCATACACCTACCACATAAACTCATAAATATCCCCTCTTAGTCGCATGAAATCATATGCGATGGGGATGCACATATTTACCATTCATTCCTCCAAGTCTCTATAGATTTGCTCAATTATGTGGTTGAGTCAGAATTTGTTAGCTTCTCTTTATAATCTAGAATTTGGTGTTGGTGGAGGGTTATCCTCATTATATTGAGATATCATAGGTCAGTACGACTTGGAATTTCTACTGTAGAATATTTTCTTTGTTGTCCTCTGGTTGTCAGCCCGCTTCGTATGTTTATTGTTCATTTATTTCACCCCAGTGCCCTCATTCTTTCCTCCCTTTTGAAGTGCAGACAGAAGGGTTGTTTAGATACAAGTATACAGAACAAAAGCTATGATGCACAGGTAATTTCTGAAAGTGAGCTAGCCGCTAACCAAAGTCCAATAGTGATCAGTAATTATGGACCTAGTATAGCAGGTCAAGTACTCACTAAAAAAGAAAGTCTGTCCCTGACCTTTATCCATGCTCGAGTGCCGGTAGTGAATAGAGATAATGCAACGAGCGGGAGTGATAGAATAGTTTAGGGGCTATAGCTAAGGATCTTGTGGTAGTTGACTCGGAGGCGGAAACCTTGGAGGAAATGTGGATTCTCAAGCTCCCTTCCAACTGAATAGACTGCCTAAGCAAGCTCAGCTCTTTGGCTCTTGCTCGCTTAGCCCCTGCACTGCATGCCACCATTTAAAAAAATGTCATTTTTCTGAAAACAGCATATTTCTTAATACAGAATGAGAAAGTTTGATAATGGGAAATCTTATATCATAGACAGATAGCTAATACCTCTCTATATATTGTGTATAAGGGAGAAAGTGATATGAGGCCTCACTGCTGATAAGTAGTAGAATTAAGGATGTTGCAAAATATTGTGAGATAAGACATGGTATTTTTTGCAATATTATCATTTCTCCTACTCCTCAACAGTGAGGCCTCATATCACTTCCTCCTTTATACACAATATATAGTGGCATTTGCTATCAGTCTACGATTTAAAATCTCTCTTTATCAGATTCCCTTTTTCTGTATCAAGAAATCTGCTGTTTTCAGAATATGACATTTTTTTAAATGGTGGTAGGCCGTGCAGGGCCTTAGGTTTTTTTTTTTTGCACCCCATGTCTACTTGATCTGCCGCACATTATATTTCAATAGATAATTTATCTTGAAACTCGGCCTTAAAAATTTCTTGACATATCTGAAGTACTCGAGTATAATATATATTTATTTCAGCCTTCCGTCCGGGGTTTGCAGAGCTCTGAGCATGTGAACTACGTTCGATGTGTTGCAATGTATCTTTCCCACCGAAAAACACCGGCCTTGAAAAGACCTTGGTACTGCGTCATATCTACTTACGGACGAATTGAGATATCCCGTCCTCTCCGGGTTTACTTTCTGTAGCCTGCAATTTTCTCCTACTCGCAGCATTCTGTCCATGCTCAGGTCGGGTGCTACGAACCTGTTCGATCTCCCGAGCCTAGCAGGGAAATCTTGCCTTCCTCTAGGAGAGTAGTCTTCTAGTATCGCACAACTTACCATGTTGAAACTAATTGATACTGTATCCAAAATTACAGCAGTAAGGTACTGCCCTGGAGAAAGGTATCTCGGACTATAAAATTTGACCACGGGGAATAGTCTCTTTTACTATAAGAGTTCATTCTGCGGAAAGTGGTGATAAATTAAGGCTCCTTACAACAAGCAGATTTTAGATCGCCGACCCGTAGAGAGTAAATGGCGGGTCAGACGAAGGATCTAAGTATGAGCCTCTAGTAGCACATGAGGAGGACTATGCTCGGGGGGGCGCTCACATTGAGCCATGTTAGGTCTAGTGGGTTCTTTTCTACAATGCTGCGGTTTGATCATATATATTCAAAGACCTAAATTGGGTCGTCTTCTCCACATCTGTGGGTTGTGCGTAAATCGCCCCCCTACACCAATGTTGAGATCCACGGTGTTTCCTATATTGACCTCGTAAATAGCTTCCAGTGAGTCTGCGACAAGTCATCGTACTGCGTCATATCAGGTCGGATTGTATGCTACGCAAAAACACCATTTGAACCCTGGCAATTGGGGTCATTTTGTTACCAGACAGGCAAAACACACCAAATTGCAGGCTTTCTAGTTACCATTACCCAACAACCATAGGCGGAAACAGCATGGAAAAGGTTCAAAAATTATTTCGCCATAAACATCACCCACACGAAAGAGAGTGCGGGATTTGTTCTTTCGATTCTCCTAGAGCAGCAAGGAGTGAAATGTTGTTGCCCTCAAAGTGCTCTACCTGTCAATCGCTCTTACGAATTGGGTTAGAATGCCGGTTATGGAGATGAAGGCAGGACAAAGGTCGGGGATTAAACTAAAGGCGGAGGAGGGCGGGAGTCTTTGTGATGCATTTTTTTGTTAAGAGAATGATTCTTTCTTTTGTTCCAATTGGGGTGTGGAATGTGTGGGAAAGACATATGTGGTGGTTGATGGGAGGATCAGGGTGACGCGGCTATGTTTTTCATCATACTCCTGTCTTTACTGTTAGTTTAGCAAGTAAGAAGAGAATAAGTTGTTTGCTATTAACCCTAGTTGCCATCCGGTGACGTGCTCTTATTCTGTCAAATACCTGTTTGCATAGAGTACTGTACTTGGAGCTTGCACGGAGCTTGCGGGCCTAGAGCTGATTTCGTAATTAAAAGACTACCGTATTAATTTCACTTGGTGGGCAAAACGAACAGCCTTCCAACTGAACCTTCAGGCCTAGAGGGCGTTCCAAGTAAGTATGACTTTTATTAAACCATGCTCACGGCGGCAGCGGAAGCAAGTTGCGACTTAGTCAACAACAAGTTCTCCTGTCGTTTTGCAAGGAAACGAGAAATACTCGCACTGTATATATTTCCCCTATATATCCAAACCACCGTCGCATCTGCACTTCGGGGGGAGGGAAGGGGAAGCTACAAGCCCCAGGGGAAAAAACAAGAGATCAGCAACCGAAAAAAAAAACATTGAAGGTAAATATGATGGAAATTTCGGGCTATGCCAGCTTATCTGAATACGGTAGAAATAGCCTTCCACCCACCAAACCCCGGGCTTCAAATAGGAGCTCACAAATCCTGACCTGACTATCAGAAAAATCCGGGCAGAGGATTGAACAGGTAGATGATTGGTGTGTGCATTCCCATTGCACGTAACTTCCTTCCACCAAGAAAAAAGAAGATTTAAGCGGTGTTTTTGTGGCAGGCTAGCACTGGGAGGAGGGGTGAGAGGGGGATTAAGATAAGGTAGATTTTTAAGGATAGGAGAAGGTTGGATGGGGTAAGAGGAGAGAGGTAGTGGCGGGACGAGCAGGTTTATGGAGCAACGGCAGCCATAGCGAGAATGGCGCATAGGTTGTCAGTACGATCGGTACCTGGGGGCGGTGGCAAGGGCAGTGCCTCTTCAGGCTTAGGCCGCGCCGTCGGTGGTAAATTTTGAAGACTGTACGAGTAGTAGAGCTACCACTCCCGTGTGGCCATTTTGAGCAGCCTCCGAGAGTGGAGTTTGGCCGTAGTTATCTGGCCTGTCGGGATCGATGTCGTTCCGTCCGAGTAGTAATTTCACCACTTCCTCGCGCCCTTTGCAAGCAGCCAACCAGATTGGGGTCTGGCCTCCCTCATCTGGCTCGTCCGGGTTGACATCGTCCCGACCGAGTAGTAATTTCACAACTTCCTCATGCCCATGGTAGGCAGCACACGAAAGTGGTGTTCGGCCGTGCATACCTGGCATGTCGGGGTCAATGTCGTCCCGCCCGAGTAGTATTTTCACGACTCCCACGCGGCCACGCCGAGCAGCCCACAAGAGTGGAGTTTGGCCGCGATTATCTGGCTTGTTGGGGTTGATGTCATTCCGTCCAAGCAGTATTCGCACCACTCCCTCGTGCCCCTTCGCAGCGGCTTTTAAAAGAGGCGTTTTACCGTACTGATTTGGCTTGTCGGCGTTGATGTCATTGCGCCCGAGTAGTAATTTCACCACTTCCTCGTGCCCATTCCCAGCAGCCCACGCGAGAGGTGTATTACGAATGATCCGCCGGCCCATCTCACTACCCTCCACTCCTTCCAACCAGCTACAATATCAGCAATCCCGAAAATAATGCGCAGTGTAGACCATTAAACTAGGAAATCTTATCAAAATCAATAGGGTAAACATACTATTTCTGTACTTCCTAGAGGGTTTTGGTAGAAATGTAGCTATTAGAGTTGTCTAATAGCCTCAGTTCAAGTGACGCCGCACACTGAAAAGTACCGTTTTACGTGGATTCGCCAGTAAAGATCGGTGTTGGTGATCGAGAGAGAATGGGCTGGAGACCGAGGAAGGGCGGGCGTTGGAGATTGGGAGAGGGACTGGTTGAGAGAGCCGCGACCGGCTGAGAAGTCAGATACGGTACGGTAGTCTAAGTGGGTTTTTTATCAGGGTTGAGTGAGCTGTACGATCGGACCGAAAGGCTGGGGATGAGGTTGGAGGTATTCTTGCGGGGCAGAGTGGATCAACCGGATACGAGTAGTCGAAGCTCCCTTGTCCACAGGCACGGGTCCTTGGTATTAAAATTAACATGCTAGCGATGTTCCGATTGGGTATAGTAGCTATGGCCGCCATTCAGATCAGGGGCCTTATCCCGAGTGCTAGGGACTTCAGAGGCCGGCGTGAGAGATCTATATCCTCAATTTGGCAATGCCAAGCCTTTCTCTTTCCCCAGCGCCGCCCAATCAATGCCCCAGGAATTTGTTCCCACAACACCTCTTCCTCGCCTGCTGCGTCCGTACAAACCCACACCTCTCTAGGTTCTATCTTGTGGCAGCACAAAGCTCGCACCGCGAACGAAGGAACGCCCTAGAGCCCCTCTGGTGGAATCGGCTATTTTAGTATATATACAGTACAAGCACATCAAGCCATATGCTCGGATGTGTCCTTAAAATCGGAAACTAAGGGCGCCAAAGGTTTGGAGGGATGGGGAGACAAAGCTGTCTGAGAAACTCAACCATATAATTCCATGTAACTGGGCATCCTAAACAAGGTATGTTGAACTGAGTTAATACATGTACAAAGTAGGAGACAGAAGACCAATATGCAGTGAACCAAGGGGTAAGAGTGGATTGCAAGTAAGAAAAAAAGAGGAGGATAAGGTTTGTTCTAGGATTGAAAGGGTTTGTCATTGGTATTGCTAGGATAGATTTCTGACATAAAATTTCTTTCACAGGATCCCGGCCCCAATAACATGCTCTTTTCTTTCTAACATCTGCAGGTTCTTGGACTTCTGATCACCAGGGGAGTTTTCCAACTTTCCCTACTTTCTGCTCACCAACCTGGCATGACAAGGATGTTAATCTTTCAGATTTTTATGGACACCCGAGTACATGAATCTGTCGATAAACCAATATAGTCGAACTCAAAGCAGCGCAGTAGAGTCGCTAATGATGTCAGCACATGCAAGAAAGCTCTTCCCAACCCTCGGTCCAGATGCCGTGAAGATAGAGAACTGGCTCTTTAATATTAAGCACAACCGCCGCGTACAGCACAGTGCTCATATAACGTAGCGCAGTGCTGTTTTCAGGCCGACCTCTACCTTTGCCATAATCTACCCCATCTTTCTAACCATCTAGAAGTTTCATCAGCATATCGTATCCAGAACGCGGGCGAACCTACTATAACTAGTATAATGAGAAAAAAACGCTTAACTCTGTTTTAGGCTGTTTATGGAAGCTGATATAATTGACCGCGGTTGTTTCCGAGCAGGTGGCTTGGTTATCGCCCACTTTTTTCCAGGTCGTTTTGTAATGCTATCACAAACCGTCACTCGTCTGAGATCAGTGTTCGATATTGAAAATAATGGGTGCGGAGGTAATGATCGGTTATGAAGGTTTTAGGTAGCGGGATGAAACGGCTTAAGTGAAGACACAGTTTGCACGGTATTAAGCTATGGGGATCATGATTCATCATGTTGCGTGTTAGGAATGAAAGGTGCCAGATAGGCCTAGAGCAAGACGCGAGAGATAAGGCGAAGAAAAGGCAGGAATGGAGAAAGGCAAGTAGGAGAAAAGTTCTCGTAGCTTGCGCGTCCTGTTACTACTGGTAGTGCATACGCCTACTACTACGGCCTCGGAGTGCGGCTATTTCCAACAATCGGATAATAACTTTACATAATACGATATGGGGTAGTGTGATAACTTGCTGCAACCCCGCAAGAACGTATTAGCCGGGCCAATATAAAAAACACCTTTGGTCTCAATAGAGATGTAGAGGGGAGGATTACGTACAGCCCCTGAGAATGAAAAAGACCATCCAATTCAAGTTGGGTATTATGCATGACCAGCCCTTAGCACCACGGGCAAGAACCTCGGAGACTTAACTTAGCACCCTCCTGGGTATGATACAATCCTCTCCATTCTACTAGAGCCTCATATTTAAGTCGTTTGTTCAATAGTCATCTGCTCTACAGGTGAGCGATCTAGAATTCGATGGTTGTAAGGAAACCAAATCTATAGCCACTTTCTGTAGGACGAACTCTTCTAACAAAAGAAATTATTATCTGTGATCAAATTTCACAGTTTAAGACACCCTTTTTCGGTATCGCAGCCGGCTATAATTTATGGTATATTACTAATCGGTTACAATCAATAAAATATAAGGAGATACTTTCCGACATTTGTCACTTTAAAGCCTTCTCATTGGCTGAGTTTCAGACTTGCTTTTGAGGGTTAGGTATCAGCCAAATGCTAGTGTTCTCATTGGTTGAGAGGTTGAAAGGTAGTTGAAATGTGATATCACTTTTGGGAGAGGTTCATGATATTGTGATATTATATGATATCATACCTTACAAATACTGTATGTCATTACTATCGTAGTATGATGCTTTCCGTAGTTGTTAATGATATGATTTCACTTTTGAGAAAAGTTAATAATATCATATATGATATGATATGTGCTTTCCTATCAGGTGTTCAGGATTTTACAGTTGTTTATACATCTCTTATGTACTAGTTTTGATTATGATATTTCTAATAATCACTTCATACTGTCTTAGTTTAATGTAGATTGTTTGGAATTAACGTGGCAGGATTTCAAGATCAAACACATTTGTACTTATGTTTTCTTATATTGTTTCTCTATATTTCTCTCACATATATGAACTGCACTTTTCTATATGTAAGACGCTACCACCTATCTTGCTTAAAAGAATTCAAAACTCAATTTCTGCCATTCTGCTCTCCTACTATTCTACCTCCTCACTTTGCATGACTTGCAATCCCCAATCACACTTCCAAAGTCTTATACATATAGAATAAACTTTGCCTTTGGTGTTCATATTTTGAACAACAAATATGTCAATACTATTAAAGTACAATCCCTTCATTGAATAATTCTCATACTATGATATACAATATATTAGCTTAGAAGTTGTTTAATCTGTAATCTATAACATGAAGGTTTGAAATATTTGTTACTTTAGAGACTTCTCATTCTCTAAGTTCTAGATTTACAATCATCAACTTAAGGGTTTGATATCAGCCAAACGCTGCATCTCAGATTAGGTGTGAGTGAATCATAGGTCAAAAGTTGCAAGTAATCATGGATATCATAGATGATATCACACCTTACAAATGGTCTAATACAATGATAGTATGATATCATATCATTCAAATTGGTTAATACTATGATAGTATAATTCTTTCATTTATTGTTAACTTGAATAATATCTTATATGACATTATAATATCTTACAAATAA
>Ga0307510_10010315_pt1 | contig 11095 bp, 9 predicted proteins | sample 12_EM_MG_FD_207224 | JGI IMG/M metagenome (GOLD analysis project Ga0307510, IMG submission 207224) | Populus trichocarpa ectomycorrhiza microbial communities from riparian zone in the Pacific Northwest, United States - 12_EM | ecosystem: Host-associated > Plants > Roots > Unclassified | place... | reverse complement strand
AGCCAGAACGGGGCGGAGTAGGCGGCGATGTCGGCGCCCAGGAGCTTGTCGCCACCGTCGTCGAACGACCATCGCAGGGCGGCGCGGACGTCATCCAAATCGACGGTGGACGCCGCGGGTCTTTCGGGAGCCACCTCGTCGGCCGCCGTCGCCCGCAGCCATTCGCAATAGTAGTGGGCATGGCGTCGCTTGGCCGCCTCAGCCTCGCCAGCCTCGGCTAGCTTCTGCGCCGCGTAGGCGCGGGTCGAATCTAGCAGGCGATATCGGACGATCGCGCCGGAGGTGTCGATGGAGGCGAGCGATTTTGCGGCTAGGCCGCTGATCGCATCGAAGAACTGCTCATCCGATAAGGCTTCGCGAACAAGCTCATGAGCAGCGTCCGCCGTGAAGGTGCTGGCGAAGACCGAGAGACCCCGTAACAGAAAGCGCTCCGCCTCGGAGAGCAGGTTGTAACTCCAATCGATCGTCGCATTGAGGGTCTGGTGCCTTGGCGGCGAGGTCCTGCGCCCCGGCCACAGGAGTGCGAACTGGGTGTTGAGCATCGCCGCCGTTTCATGAACGCCGAACAGGGCGACGCGTCCGGCGGCGAGTTCGATGGCCAGGGCGATGCCGCCGAGCCTGCGGCACATGGCGGCGACGATGCGCGCCTCCTCATGGCTCAAGTCTTCGCTCTGGCCGGCCCTCACCATGCGATTCATGAAAAGCTGCGTCGCCGGATAGGAAAGCGCCGCCGCCGCCGTGAGGTCCTTGTCGTCCGGAGGGCTTTCGAGCGAGGGCAGGCGATAGATATGTTCGCCTTCGGTCCGCAGCGCCTCGCGGCTGGTGGCGACGATATGCAGCTGACCCGCGCCGTCAAACAGGCGCTGCGCCACACGGGCCGCTTCGTCGATCACGTGTTCACAGCTGTCCAATACGAGGAGGACGCGTTTGTCACTCAGGTGCGCCACAAGTTCAGGCGTGGGATCCTGGGCCTGGACCGGCAGACCAAAGGCGGCGGTGATGGCGCTGGCGATGAGCGCGGGATCGCCGACGGGACTGAGTTCGACAAAGCAGACGGCGCGGTCAAACTCCGCGAGCAGAGCGTGCGCGACAGCTAGCGCGACCGTGGTTTTGCCAACGCCGCCCGGGCCGACGAGGGTTACGAACCGGTCGGAGGCGAGCTTGTCGCGGATTTCGCGGATCGCCTCCCGACGCCCCACCATCTGGTCGGGGGCTGGCGGCAGCGCGTAGGTCAGTTGGGCGACAGGGGCGTCGTCCCCAGCGTCTTGGGTCATCGTCCGCGATATGGGCGCGACGAGGCAATAGCCCCGGCCAGGCACATTGGTCAGGTAGCGGCCGGACTCGCCGCCTTCTTCGAGCACTTTGCGCAACGAGGCCATGTGGACCCGCAGGCTGACCTCCTCCACGAAGACGCCGGGCCACACCCTGGCCAGCAACTCCTGCTGGCCGACCACCTCTCCGGCCTGATCGGCCAGGGCCAGCAGGATATCGAACGCCCGGCTGCCCAGCTTGACGGCGGTATCGTCCTTCAGGAGGAGGCGCTGTGAAGGAAGGAGCCGGAAGGCGCCGATCGAAACGACTTCCCGCCGGGGGGCGCTGGTTGTCTGAAACATCATTCTAAAGCCGGCTGGCGGGAGAACAGGATCGGATTTCGACTTTCGTATCTGTCGGCCCGTCTCGGAACAAGACGAAGGGCCGGCTTCCAACCAATTGGTGTGGGGGCGCCTGATTTGGGGCTTGCGGTTGGCGCTTCAAATTCACCGCCATTTGGTCCAATAGTACAAGCGGACGCACGCTCTGGTTCGGCCTGGGCGTCAGGCTCTGGAGGTCGGTCTTGCACCGCACGAACGAAGGGGCCGCAGGCCCGGGCCTGACCGATGCGCTTCGCCTTTCGCGCTCCGGTCCGGGCTCGGTCGCCCATCTGTCTGCAGAATTCTCGAACGCTCCCATGACGCTTGCCCCAGAGCGTGGCGGCCCCTTGGGCGGCCTCATGGCCGGCTTGGCCGTCCAGGCCGCCCGCCAGCAACTTTCGCTCGAGGCGCCGCTCCAATCGCTCTCGATGCAGTTCATGTCGCCCGCGCGGTTTGGCCCGATCGACCTCCAGGCGCAGCGGATCCGGGGCGGGCGGTCGATCGCCTATGTGGCGGTCGAAGCCGTCCAGGGCCCCAGACAGGTCCTGGCGGCGCAAGCCTTGTTCGCCTCGGATGCGGAGGGGCCGCTGATCGCGCCGCTCCGCCGCACGCCGCCGGCGCCGGTGGAGGCCCTGTCGAGCGATGATCCCCAGAGCTGCGCGGTTCCCTATTTCAGCCGCCATTTCGAATACCGCTTCGAACAGGCGTCTCGGCTGGGCTGCGGCGCCCTCCCGGCCGTCGAACAGGTCTGGATGCGCGCGCGCGATCCGGCGCCCCTGGACGAGCCGAGGCTCTGCGCCCTGCTGGATGCGATCTATCCCACCTTCCTCACCAGCTTCACGGGCCCCACACCCATCGCCGTCACCACGGGCCTCTACTATGAGATGCTGGCGCCGCTCAGCCCGGCCACCTCGCCGGAGGGCTGGATCTATCTGATGTTCACGACCCAGCACCTGGCCGCCGGTTGGGCCGTGGAGGATGCGGTCGCCTACGACCGGAGCGGCATGCCGATTGCGCTGGCCCGCCAGCGCCGCAAGCTGATTTCGGACGCCTCGGGCCGGGTCGCCTAAGCGCCCAGGCGCCGCGCTTCCGCCCAGGCCGTCTCGGCCAACAGGCGGACACGGGCGACCCCGCCAGCGCCGGCGGGGTCATTGGCGTTGCCCGCCACGGCGCGGCCGATGACCCCCTGCACGAGCGCGGCCCCCCGGAAGAGGATGTAGGCGCGATAGATGCCGAGGTCGGCGGGCTCCGGGAAGCCGGTGCGCGCGAAATAGCGGGCCGCGAAAGCGTCTTCGACGGGAATGCCAAGCGCGGCCAGGTTCTGACCGCGCAATGAGCCGCGCGGGTCGAACGCCGCGGGCCGATACCATTCCGCCAGGAGGTAGGTGAGGTCTGCGATCGGGTGGCCGGTGGTGGAGAGCTCCCAGTCCAGTACAGCGGCGACCCGCGGCTCTGTCGGGTGGATCAGGATGTTGTGGAGGGCGAAATCCCCGTGAACCAGCGTGGTGCGGTCGTCGGGTGGAACCGCCTGGGGCAGCCAAGCGATCAACCGGTCCATCTCCGGAATGGCCTCCGTCTTGGATTGATCATATTGCCGCGACCACCGGGCGATCTGTCGCTCGAGGTAGTTGCCGGGACGCCCGAAATCCCCCAAGCCCAGGGCGACGTGGTCCAGCTTGTGCAGGCTCGCGAGGGTGGCGTTGACGCTGTCGAACACGGCGCCCCGCTCGTCCGGGGTCAGGTCCGGCATGCTGTTATCGAAGAACACCCGGCCCGGCACGCGCTCCATCACGTAGAACGGCGCGCCGAGCACCGCCTCATCGTCGCACCAGGCCAAAGGCTCGGGAACCGGGAAACCGGTTGGGTGCAGCGCTTGCAGCACCCGATATTCGCGGTCGATCTGATGGGCCGACGCCAGGAGCGGACCGCCCGGTCGGCGGCGCAGCACATAAGCCCGATCCGGCGTCTCCAGCAGAAAGGTCGGGTTCGACTGGCCGCCCGAAAAGCGGCGTGCCGACAAGGGGCCGCGGAAGCCCGCGACGGCGCCGGCGAGGAACTCGCCCAGCCGGCCGATCGGAAGGGCGTCGTCCGCGATCGGTTCGAGCGCGCCCAGGTATTTCGTGAGGTCGGTCATGCCGTGAGTCTCGATGTAAGCGGCGCTGGAGGGGGATCGATTGGGGGCATAGGATGTCCTGATGATTGGCGGGCTTTGAGGGCGACAGCCCCGCGAAAGGCGCGGCGTCTGCGCGGCCAGCCCAGCCGCCGACGGATCGAGGCGGGGTCGGGCGTCGGCGCTGGAGGCCTCACATCGCGGAAATCCCGCCGTCGAGTTTCAGTTCGGAGGCGGTCATGAAACGGCTCTCGTCCGAGGCCAGATAGACGACGGCCTCAGCGACGTCTTCCGGCGTTCCGATCCGGCCAAGCGGAACCTGGCGGGCGAGCTTGGCTTCCGCTTCCGCGCGGCCGAACTGTTGGCGCAGCGGATCGAGGATCGGAGTGTCGACGAACGCCGGATGGATGGAATTGGAGCGCACATCCAGTCCCTGCTTGGCGCAGTAGAGCCCGATGTTCTTGGAGAGCAGCCAGACCGCCGCTTTCGAGGCGTTGTAGCTCGGGGCGGTATGACCGGCGATCAGGCCCGCGATCGACGAGATGTTGATGATCGAGCCAGGCTGGTTCCGTCGCAGATAGGCCAGACCGTGCTTCGCGCCGAGGAAGACCGATTCCACATTGACGCTCATCACCGCCCGCCAGTCCTCCAGGCTGCAGGTCTCGATGTCCCCACCGCGTCCGATGCCGGCATTGTTCACCAGCACCGAGATGCCGCCCATCGCCGCGTCGGCCGCCTCGAGCGCGCCGGCCCAAGCCGCCTCGTCGGTCACATCCAGACTGAGGGCGAACGCCGTTCCCGGCCCGCTCGCCCAGTCGATCTCTGCGGCCACCCGGCGGGCGCCCTCGATATTGATGTCGGCGAGCGTCACCTTGGCGCCTTCCAGGGCCAGCTTGCGCGCGAACGCTGCGCCCAAGCCCTGCGCGGCCCCCGTGATGAACGCTTTTTTTCCCGCGACCCGCCCTGACATCCTGCTCTCCTGATCCCTTCGGCATGATCGCCATTGATCCAGGCGCCGCCCGCGGCGGGCCAAGGACCCAACGCCTGCGCCTGCGATCCTCACGGAACCGCAAGCCGCGCCTCTTGTCGCTTGCATAAATGTAGTATGTAGGTTTGAAAAGCCCCGGCGGACCCTCGGCGGCGGTGGCGAAGGAGGCAGTTGTCGCGCTTTCGTGGCGTTTCAACGGCCCTTTGCGCGGTTGTCGGGATAAAATCCCTCCCATTGTACAAGTGACAAGGTGGCGAAGCGTGCGGCGTGATCTTTTTGACCTGACGGGCAAGGTCGTCCTGGTGACAGGCGGCAATGGCGGGATCGGACTGGGCATGGCGGAGGGCCTGGCGAACGCCGGCGCCGACGTCGTGATCTGGGGGCAGAACCCCGAGAAGAATGCGGTCGCCGAGGCGCGGCTCAAGGCGCTGGGCGGCAAGGTTCTGGTCCAACGCATCGATGTCGGCGACGAGGCGGCGGTGATCGCGGGGATGGCGCAGGCGCTATCGGTCATGGGCCGGCTCGATTTCGTGGCGGCGAATGCCGGGTCCGGGGCCGGTGGTGGGCCCTTCGAGACGATGACCACCGACCGCTGGCGTCATTTGACGACCATCAACCTCGACGCGGTGTTCTGGACCTTCCGCGAGGCGGTCCGGCACATGATCGAGCGGGCCGGGGCCGGCGACCCGGGCGGTTCGCTCGTCGTCACCTCCTCGATCGCCTCGATCCATGGGGTGCCGCGTGGGCAGGCGTACGCCGCCACCAAGGGCGGCGTGAACGCGATGATACGGGGCCTTGCGGTCGAGTATGGCCGCTACGGCATCCGGGCCAACGCCGTGCTGCCGGGATGGATCCGCACGGACCTGTCCGCGCCGATGCAGGACTCGGACACCCGGGTGCCGCTGCGCCGTTGGGGCGACCCCGAGGACTTCGCCGGCATCGCCGTCTATCTCGCCTCCGACCGTTCGAAGTATCACTCGGGCGACAGTATTGTAATCGACGGCGCCTATACGATCTTCTGAGCCCTTCGCTGCCCGATAGACTTTCGAGATCTCCTGATTTCCGCGATCTTCGAACCCGATTGGGCGAATTCAACGTCACGAATAGGTGGTGAAATGCCAAATCTAGGGGAACAGCTCGAATTCTGCGCGGTTCGCCGTCAGGACGACGGGCATTATTCGGTGCACAGCGAGATTGTCATCGAGGCGCGTCCGGAGATCGTATGGGGCGTGCTGCGCGACTTCGACGCCATGGCCAGCTGGAGCAGTTCGCTGAAGACCATCACTGGGGACATTCGCCACGGGGGCCGCGTCCAATCCCACTTCTACGCGATGGGTGAGACCTGGGTGGCGGACCATGAATTCATTTTCGAAGACGGCGTTCGATATGGCTGGTCAGATCCCTTGACGGGGGCGTTCGCGGGAATCCGCGACAATCATCACTTCGTCCTCGAGCCCATTGACGCCCTGCGCACGCGATTTATCCAGTCCGATGAGTTCACGGGCGAAGGCGCCGACATCCATGGTCCTGCCTTGGCGCGCGTCGGCTTCGAAAGCTATCCGCGCTTCAATTCCGAATTGCGGGATCGGGTCGCGACACTCAAACGGAGCTGAGGGGCGGAGGGCAGGGGCCGAGCCTGACGATATTGCCGTGGCCGCCGCGGCGAAGTCCGATGGGGACTTGCGTCACGGCGGTGACCGCCCGGCTCACGTTCTCGGGGCGGGGGACCGTCCCGGTCCTGGGGCCTTGATGTCGGGCCGTAGGCCCGGAAATCCGGCTCAGGAAAATTGGGCGCGCATGTAGGTCTCATAGTCTTCGTCGCTCAGTTTCCGGCGGGTCTCGACGAGATGCTTCACGTCATCGCCGGCGAAGTAACGCAGCCGCTTTGTGTCATCGCTGACGGCGCTGTAGATCACCCCGGCGACGTGCTCAGGCGTCGCCATGCCCTCGGCCAGCTTGCTCAGCGCCGCGTTGCTCTGCTCAAGGAACGCAGCATAGCTTTTGATGCCGCCGTCGCCGGTGTTGAGTTTCGACGCGCGCGCATGGAAGGGCGTGTCGACCCCTCCGGGCTCGACGAGCTTCACGACGATGTTCTGGGACGCCAGTTCGTAGGACAGGGCCTCGGTGAAGCCTTCCAGCGCGAACTTGGTCGCGATGTATATCGAGATGGACGGTAGGCCCGCTAAGCCGCCGGCGGAACTGACGTTCAGGATGAGCCCGTGGTTCTGCTGGCGAAAGACCGGCGTGATGGCGCGCATGACGTTCATCACCCCGAATAGGTTGACGTCAAAATTTCGCTGGATGTCTTCCGGTGGGACCGTCTCGAATATTCCGTACTGGCCAAACCCGGCGTTATTGATGACCGCGTCGAGTCCGCCGAAACGCTCTATGGCGCTCTTGATCGATTGGTCGATGCTGGCCGGATCGGTAACGTCCAGGCGACTCACCAAGACATTCTCGCGTCGGGCCAAGTCCGCGCCAGCCGAGACGTCTCGCATGGTGGCGGCGACGTTCCAGCCCTTGTTCGCGAACAGGGCGGCGGTTGCAGCACCGATCCCTGTCGACGACCCCGTAATCAGCACCGTTTTCTGGGTCATGTGTCCACCTATTCTGGAATCAAGAGAGCGACGCTGCGAAGCCCCGATTGATCGAGCCGGTCATGCCGGACGTGCGCCGCCGCCCGCCAGATCGATCCTTCAGGCCTGCTCGGCCGCGGCCATCGCCGCCGCGGCCTTGGCCATGAACTTGTCGAACGACCCGTTGCGGATCATCTCGCGGCGCTCTTCCAGCCCGCGATAGAGTTCCACCAGGGTCTTGGCCGCGTGCTCGTTCTGTTGGATCGCGGCCCAATAGGCGGCGACGTTGGCGTTGGTCGGGATCGGATTGTCGACGCCGGTGGCCGGCAGGACGTTCTCGACCATGAACAGGCCGGGCACGAGGGCGCAGTCGGCCATGGTGACGCGGCCGCTGCAGGCGAAGCCGTCCTGGCCGATCATCTTGTCCAGCGCCTTGACGTTGCGCACCACCTGGCCGCCCAGCAGGTCGACAATGCCCTGGTTGCGGGTGGAGGCGCGGGCCTGGGCCGAGAGCATGAACATGTTGTTCATGATGTAGATGTCGCCGATCCGAGCGATCGTGCGGATGTGGGCGGTCTCGCGCGGCGTGGCGCCCAGCATCGACGGCTCGGGATAGATCTCCTCGAGATATTCCGCGATCACCTCGGATTCCGGCATCATGTCGCCGTCGATATCCAGCACTGGGATGCGGCCGATCGGGTGGTCCTGCCGGAACTGCGGCGTGCCGAAGGTGGTCGGACGCTCCAGGGTGATGTCGGTGATGCGCTTGGCGTAGATCTGCATGCGCACGCGGGCGGAATAGGGGCTGAGGTCCCCGGAATACAGCTTCATCATAATGGCGCTCCTCTGCGCATGAGTGTTGGGTGAGCCCGCGACGGGCCGCGACCTTCGCCGCGGGCGCGGCATCCGGCGTCAGGCGAGGCTGACGAGCTTGCGGCCGAAGTTGTCGCCGTTGAACAGCCCGACGAAGGCGGCGGGAAGGCTCTCGACGCCCTGGTCGATGTCTTCCCGGTATCGCAGGCGATCGGCCAGAATCCAGTCGGTGAGTTCGCTTCGCGCTTGCGCAAGCTCATCGGCGAAATCGAAGACGATGAACCCTTCCATGCGCAGCCGCTGGGTGATGAAGACGCGGGTATTGAAGATTCCTTGCCGGTTCTCTGCTGTGGCGTTGTAGTCCCCAGTCATGCCGCTGTTCACGATGCGACCGCGTTGGCGCATGTGCGGGAGGGCCGCCTCGATCAGGGCATTGCCGACATTGTCGAACAGGATGTCGACGCCTTCCGGGCAGGTGCGGGCGATCGCCGCGGCCATGTCGGGCTCGGCGCGCCGATCAATCGCGGCGTCAAACCCCAAATCCTCGGTCAGCCAACGGCACTTCTCAGGGCCGCCGGCGATCCCCACGGCTTTCGCACCCCTGATCTTCGCAATCTGGCCGACCGCGGAGCCCACAGCGCCGGCGGCGGACGAGACCAGGACCGTCTCGCCGGCCTGCAACGCGCCGACGCGCAACAGTCCAAAATAGGCGGTGAGCCCGGGGATGCCGAGCACGCCGATTTGGGCCGATAGCGGCGCCCGACGATCTTCGATTCGGCGCAGCCCTCGGCCATCGCTCAGGCTGTAGTCCTGCCAGCCAAAGCCGCCGGCCACCAAATCGCCCACGGCGAACTTGCTGTTCCGTGAGGCCACGACCTCACTGACGGTCGCTGCGCCCACCAAGTCGCCGATGCCGACGGGGGCGATGTAGCTCGCCTCGCCCGACAGCCGATCGCGGGTCCCGGGGTCGACGGAGGCGTAGAGATTGCGAACGAGAATCTGTCCCTCTTCCGGATCGGGGACCTGCAGTTCCTCGAGTCGAAAGTCGCTTTCCTTTGGCATCCCTTGCGGGCGGGCGGCGAGGACGATGCGCTTGTTATTCATCGGGCGGATGCCTTCCATCGTTGAATGGGTCGGAGGCGGCGGATTCAAAGGCTTAGGTCCCAGGCCCGCAGTCAGGCGGGGATTCCGCAGGGATCACGTCCTGCGTCGGGATGCGCAGATCTAAAGGGTGGGTGAAGGCGGTCATCCGGGGGCCAGCGTCAGGTCGGGCAGCCCCAGGATTCGTTTGGAGACGATGTTCGACTGCACTTCCTGGGAGCCGCCGAAGATCGTGTAGGCCTTGCCCAGCAGCCATTCGCGCACGGCGGCCAGCTCGTCAGCCGAGAAGTCGTCGCCCTCCCAGCCGAGGCCCTGGTGGCCCATGATCTCCAGCGCCAATTCGTGTTGCTCTTGAATCAGCTGGGTGAAGCCGTTCTTCATGATCGAGGTGGCCGTCGATGGGCCGGCGTTGCCCTTGGCTTCCTGCATCGCGCGGATGGCGGTCTGCTGCAGGGCGCGCATATTGATGGCGTTGGTCGCCAGCCGGGCGCGCAGGTCCGCATCGGCGATCCGGCCATGGTCGTCCACGCCGATATAATCCTTGGCCAACTGCTCAAGCGACCTGCCGCCCGAGCCCTGTTCGGCCCCGCCGCCGGTCATACCCGACCGCTCGTGCTGCAGGAGGCGCTTGGCGATGGTCCAGCCTCCGTTCAGCGGCCCCATCAAATCCTTCTTCTCGGCGCGCGCCTGGGTGAAGAAGGTCTCGCAGAAGGGCGAGGAGCCGGCGATCAGCTGGATCGGTCGCACCTCGACGCCCGGCTGGTGCATCGTGAACAGAACGAAGGAGATCCCCTCGTGCTTCTTGGAGGTGTCGGTGCGCACCAGGCAGAAACACCAGTCGGCCCATTGCGCGCCGCTGGTCCAGATTTTCTGGCCATTGATTTCAAAATGATCGCCCTTGTCCTCGCACTTGGTCTGCAAGGCCGCGAGGTCAGATCCGGCGCCGGGCTCGGAGAAGCCCTGGCACCAGGCGATATCGCCGCGGACGATCGGCGGGATGTGTTCCTGCTTCTGGGCCTCGGTGCCGTATTCTAGGAGGGTCGGGCCGAACATCATCACGCCCATGCCGCCGATCGGGTTGTAGGCCCCGGCGCGGCTCAGCTCCTGCTGGATGATCCGGCCCTCCGCCGGGGAGAGGCCGCCGCCGCCATAGGCCGCCGGCCAAGTGGGAACGCCCCATCCCTTGTCGCCCATGGCCTTTCGCCAAGCCTCCTGGTCGGCCGTCGGCGCCAGCGCGCGGCCTTCCACCCCCACGGGACTCGCGACGCCTTTCAACGCGGCGGGAAAATTGGCTTCGATCCAACTCCGCGCCTCCGCACGGAACGCCTCAAAGTCCGTGCCGCCAAGACCAGCCATTCTCTTCCGCTCCATCAAAAATGCACCCGTCCTGGATCCTGCGCAGAGGCGCAAAAACGGACCCGGGCCTTTTCGTCGTGGCGCGTGGCAAGGGGCCACGTTCCGCTTGGGCCGCCAGCCCGAGCAGCAAAGCGTTGCGCTCGTTCGCGATCGAGATCGTCGATTGGAGCGTGGCGACGCGGCCGCGCAAACGCCCTGACTCTCCGCGATGTCGCTCCACTAGATACTATTATGCAATTGAGAACTCAGTAACCCCTGGAGGCGGGCTGGGTCAATGACATACCCACGCGACGGCCCCGTGCGCGACTCGCAGAGCCTAGATGCGGGGTTCCTGCGCCCTTTCGTGGTCGGCGCGATTGACCGGAGAGGTTTCCAGCGCGTATCGCTTCGTGCATTGCATAAAAGTAGTCATGGGAGGAAATCGGGGTGGATGGTCAAAACACCGCTGCGGAGGTCGTGGCCCCCGCGCTCGACCTGCCCGAGGTGGAACTGGTGGTCGAACGCCGCCCTGATGGGGTGA
>Ga0307510_10010314_pt1 | contig 11095 bp, 15 predicted proteins | sample 12_EM_MG_FD_207224 | JGI IMG/M metagenome (GOLD analysis project Ga0307510, IMG submission 207224) | Populus trichocarpa ectomycorrhiza microbial communities from riparian zone in the Pacific Northwest, United States - 12_EM | ecosystem: Host-associated > Plants > Roots > Unclassified | place... | reverse complement strand
ATGAAAGATCGTTGCCATCTAGAATGTTAGGAATGTGGGACGTCTGGAGAGGACTTTGCTGGAACTGGAAGTGAGCGGATGAGACAATATTGCCCACCCATCCTGGTGGTTAAATAGAGGAATCGCTTGGTGAAGTTAAGTTGCAGAAACATAGGAAAGGGGACGTGGATATGATGATTTGGCATCCCCTCGCTGGGCATCGAGTGGTTGAATTAGTGATCATGTCATTGACGCAATGGCTGGTGGGTCATGAGTGAGTTGTCCTACGTGCGTCCCTGCCGCCGACAGAGGTTATGACAAAGCAAATGCCTTGAGGACGCTATTAGTGTCCTGCCTAAGGAATTCACGCTTACCAATGATTGTATCCACCTCCACTTGTCGCAATGCTTCAGAGAGCTTCTCTCGGTACAACCTCCCGTGAGTCCCGTCCTCATTGTCCCTCTATTTGCACACACTATGACACGATGACTGATAGCAAGGGGTACTGGACCTCAGAATGGCCATGTCAAGCCCCTGCGATACCTATCCATACGAATAACACACCATCATGATCCACAAGTTCCACCGGGCACAACACGAGAAGGACTATATGACTCAGCGACATGTACAAAAGCATAATCGGAGCCAGACCAGCAGATCTGGCATAATCAGATCGTATATCCGGGCCTGTTCCAATAATAGCGATGCCCGGTCCGAAACGAAACATGGTTCCGATGTTCGATAATTTTCATTTGATGGTATTTGTTCTCCGTTAAGTTTCTAATAAGGCCCCTACCAGCAACGTTACAAATCTTTTTGCCAAGGTTCATTTCTCAGGAATGGATTTTTCGGGGTTTCCCGTCCGACTAAAGTCACAAGGTGTGACAGGGGGGTGTCGGCAGTTGACCGTTTTGGGCGGTGGATGGTAGCCGAGTCATGCCCCCAAAAAGGAAGGAGTCCGTTGTTTCGGTTCACCTGTCAAAAATTCGTACTCAGAAAAATAAAGAGATCTCGTATAAGTCTATGTAAGCGAAACAAACATAAAACACGTGTAGCAAAAAAAATAAACAAGGCACGTGTTTCCGAAAACATCGCTAAGCAAAAACAAACATAAAGCATGTGTTGCTAAGGCACGTGCCGCTAAAAATAATCTGTCTAAGTCGAGTGGAGGAGCCCCGGGGGTAAATACGCACACGCGAGTGCATTCCCGCGCATTCCCGTGCATTAATTCAAATAAAAAGATTTCTCAGGGGCTGTCCCAGCTTTTCCAAACCCTAGACCAGTAGCGGAAAGGGGTGCAAACGTGCACCCAGGCAATTTGGCAGAAAAATGCAAGAATGCGAGCCCGGGCGCACTGCTTTGGGAGGGATGTGCACCCGGGACTGCCACGGACGGGCTCGCGCGAGTGAAATAACCCTCAGCAGGGTCGCACGCTGCAGCGGGAGGGGGTGCGCACATGCAGGCACGCACAGCGACGCGAATGCGCACGTGGCCAGGTGTTTGGCGACACGGGAGCTGGGAACGTCGCGGATGGGTTCCCGCGAATAAAATAACCCTCAGCGGGGCCACGCGCTTCAGTGGGAGGGGGCGCGCGTGGAGGGACACGCACGGAGACGTGAATCCGCATGCAGCCGGGTGCCTGGCGATGCTGTGCCGTTCCGCTTGAACAATTTTTTCCTATCCGCGCCAACCGCCCCGATGATCGGCCTGTTTCATGCCGCGGATCTCATCTATTAAAAAACGAGCACGTGCATTTCACGTGTATTTCCTTAGATCCACAGCATCGCCCGGCACCCGGCGGATTCGCGTCTCCGTGCGTGTCCCCCCACACGCGCCCCCTCCTGCTGTAGCATGCAGCCCTGCTGAGGGTTATTTTATTCACGCGAGCCCATCCGTGACGTTCCCGGCTTCCGCATTGCCAAACACCCGGCTGCATGCGCATTCACGTCGCTGTGCGTGCCTGCATGTGTGCGCCCCCTCCCGCTGCAGCGCACGACCCCGCTGAGGGTTATTTCACTCACGCGAGCCCGTCCGTGGCAGTCCCGGGTGCACATCCCTCCCAAAGCGGTGCGCCTGGGCTCGCGTTCTTGCGTTTTTCCGCCAAATCGCCCGGGTGCGCGTTTGCGCCCCTTTCCGCTACCGGTCTAGGGTTCGGAAAAGCCGGGACAGCCCCTGAGAAATCTTTTTATTTGAATTAATGCACGGGAATGCGTGGGAATGCACTCGCGCGTGCGCATTTACCCCCGGGGCTCCTCCACTCGACTTAGACAGATTATTTTTAGTGGCACGTGCCTTAGCAACACGTGCTTTATGTTTGTTTTTGCTTAGTGATGTTTTCGGAAACATGTGCCTTGTTTATTTTTTTTGCTACATGTGTTTTATGTTTGTTTCGCTTACATAGACTTATATGAGATCTCTTTATTTTTCTGAGTACGAATTTTTGACAGGTGAACCGAAACAACGGACTCCTTCCTTTTTGGGGGCGTGACTTGGCTACCATCCACTGCCCAAAACGGTCAACTGGTGTCGGCCGCGTGATATGTTACATTAGTGCTATGTTAGGGTTTAGGGTGGATGACTCCTCGCCTCGGGGTAAATGTGCACGTGCGAGTGTATTCCCGCGCATTCCCGCGCATCAAATAAAAAGAGTTCCCAGGGGCTGTCCCCGCTTTCCCGAACCCTAGACTGGTAGTGGAAAGGGGCGCAAACGCGCACCCGGGCGATTCGGCGGAAAATCGTGAAAACGCGAGCCCGGGCGCACTGCTTTGGGAGGGTTGTGCACCTGGAACTGCCGTGGACATGCTCGCGTGAGTGAAATAACCCTCAGTGGGGCGGCGTGCTGCAGCGGGAGGGGACGCACGCGGGGGGGCATGCACGGAGACACGAATGTGCACCCAGCTGGGTGCCTGGCCTTCTCAATGAAAAATCGACATCAATTTTCGTGTCCACCCTAAACCCTAACATAGCACTAATATTAATGTAACATGACACCCTCCCTGTCACGCCTTGTGACTTTAGTCGGCCACAGGAAACCCCGAAAAATCCGTTCCTGAGAAATGAACCTTGGCAAAAAGATTTGTAACGTTGCTGGTAGGGGCCTAATTGGCTCGAATAAATCCATATTTATTAGATGCATATTTACGTGGTTCGATCGTGGTTCGATTCTATACTGTTCATCACCTAGATACGGTACAGTACTGTACAGCTGACAACACGCTTTCGACCCCAGGATTTGAGAGATGGGAAAGCTTTAGTCAGCTGTACCGTATCTACGTGGTGAACAGTACCGAATCTATTCGATCCGAATAATAACTCCATTTCTGACTGGGCATCACTAGCACTAGCATCACTGCCATCACTTCCATTTCCGGTTAGACGACCACGTGTAGAAGGCGTTGTACATACACACTCAACCCCACCTGCGCACCTCTCGCCCCTGCACCTGCACCCATCATCCCTTCCGGCTATGTCTTCGACAGAGAACACCTCTTCCAACTTTCGATCCATTCTTGATGCTGCGTTATCTGACTATGCCAAACAGACAGGCATAGACCTTGCTAGATATCCCTCTGCACAAACCATCCAGGATTGCAACTCCGCCGATGCGATCCTTAATCTCCTCGGAGACAAGGCAAAGCAGTTCCAGGCATATCGCAATGGAAATCGCAAGTTGATCAACTGTCTTAAACCAATAGTACAAGTCCTTCATGCAGTTTCCTGCATTCTTGGTGAGGCTACCGCGATGGTGAGTTTTGCCGTCAATTGCTGAGCGCTGAGTAGCAAATCAACACATCTAATCTGAACATATCTTACTTCCCTTTCTAGGTGCCGTTCCAACCAACGAAAGCGATCCTTGTCGGTGTTGATGTGCTCCTCACTGTGCGTATAACCTTAGTACTTTCTGCAAGTATATCCTTGTAACATCTCCTATTCCAGGCCGCTACTAGAATCAGTGCAAGTTATGACGCTTTAGTTGATGTGTTTGAATGCCTCGGGAATTTCCTCAACCGTTTACAAATTTACACTGAGATCCCATTTTCCCCGTCAATGTCTGGTATAATCACAAAAATCATGGTGGAGGTGTTGTCTGTACTTTCTGTAGCAACTAAGCAGATCAAGCAGGGACGACTCAGTAGGTCATATTATTATATTTGCCTTGTTTGTGACCTCGCCCCAGAAACCTTTGCAAAGAAACTGTTGGGAGAGAGCGAGATCGAGGACATGCTCCATAGACTCGACCGCCTCACTCTTGATGAGGCCCGCATGGCTGGAACCGAGACACTTCAAGTTGTACATGGTCTTGTGAACAACTTGAAGCTTGTCATTGGTGGTACGCAGCTTTCACACCGCCGGCTTCTGATAGCTCACAGGGCTGTTTGGATAGATGGAATGACATCCATGCACGACATATGGCAGGCTCTCGGTATGCTTGGCATATGACCAATTTCCATGAGACTAACTGCAGACACTACTGTAGTCACGATTCAAGAGATGACAAGCCAGACACATAAGATGAAACGTGAGCTATCACTCCCGCCAATTGTGGTATCATCGGGACTGATTTTGCCTCATAGGTAATGATTTACAGAAGGATATCCGGAGTTGGCTCTCCCCGCCAGATCCGTCCAAGAACCACAACATTGCTCGTAGAACCCAACACCATGGAACTGCTGAATGGTTCATCCAGGGCAGCACATTCGAGAAATGGGCCATAACAGGACCATTGCTATGGATACACGGAAAGCGTAAGTCTTTTTCGCAAATCAATCCATCACTTTTTCTGATGCCTTCTTGCCATATGGACTTGTAGCAGGATCCGGAAAGACTATTCTTTGGTATGTGTCACCACAAGTCCATGCATTTGTAGCATGTTCATGTTGCCAACTAGCTCGACTATAATCCAACAAATTAAGATGAAATGCGATCGTGGACTAGCCCTGATGGGTTACTATTACTTCGATTCTGAGGATATCGCAAAGCAAGGCATCCGTGGCCTCCTCACATCGCTCCTTTCCCAGTTCTGTGTCACCTCTGATCCTTGCTATGAGATTATTTCTGATCTCTATTCGGAGAACCATGAGGGATCGCAGCAACCCGACAACGAAGCACTTGTTGAATCTCTGAAGAAAATTCTCAGATTGCCAGATGCACCAATGAGGTGGATCGTTATGGACGCAATAGATGAATGTCCCAATACATCTGGATTTCCAACTGCACGTGAAGAAGCTCTTTATCTTTTGGAGAATCTTGTCAGCCTGAGCCTCCCGAACCTACGTATATGTGTTACAAGTCGACCGGACAGTGACATCCGGAATGTTCTTGAGCCCCTCACATCACTTAACATGTCCCTCCATGACCAAAGCGGACAAAAGCAAGATATTCTTGATTACATCTACAATGTTGTTAACTTGGACTACCGAATGCGAATATGGAGGCCAGAGGACAAGCGGATGGTTATTGACACGCTCTCAGCAAAGGCAGATGGAATGTGAGTAATCACAACCACGATGTCCTGGCACTCTCGCTCACCGAACGTGCAGGTTTCGACAAGTGTATTACCAACTAGAAACTTTGCGTCGTAGCTCACCAACTGTTATTGGGCGTGCTCTGGATGAGTTGCCTGAGTCGTTGGACGAAACATATGAACAGACTTTACCTGGGATTGACAAGGAGAAACGAGAATCTGCCCCCCAGTTGTTCCAGTGCCCCACTGCTGCCGTTCCTGCACTTCGGGTCGATGAACTTGCCGAGGTTCTTCCGATTCGCTTCCCTCAGCCTGATATGTCTTTCCGCACAAGGAAGCGAAAGGCACTTATTGTACGTGGCAGAAAAACTAGGCCACAGACGCTGATTCTCATAAGCGTCTAAGATTGGGATTAATTACACTTTCCATCCAGATCCCCGCCTTCGATTACGGAATTGTGTCGAGGACGCGAACGCTATGGCAAGATATCTTTGTGGTGCTGCAATTCTTTGCACATCATCATATTTTCTCTTATGCGCCCTTTAGACACACAGGGCTTTGCACACGAAAGCATTACAATCCTCGCTGACGAAACTCAGCCGTTGCGTCTTCCAACGAAGGAAAATATTGTAGGTCCCACGTGTAAGGTGTTGCCCTTATACTTACCCTTACATTTCGCCAGTTAGAGGAGATGAGGGCATTGGTTCATGATGCGCAACTCCACGACTCATTCGTCCTATTCTGTGCGTGATCATATAACCTGGGTCTGTAAATTGACGTTTCTTCTCATCGACTCCTGGATTAGTTTCCGGTCACGCTGTCCAGATCAAGAATTTGAACGGAGACGAGGTCGATGGACTCGACGAGTGTTCGTTCTTTCCATGCTCTTTCAGCGGGATTACTGTTATGAATGAAATCATTAGGCATTTGCGCCATGGACTACTTGGGCAACGATCCGAACCCGAATCCTGACACCCCTGGACTGATTGTCGACGACGTAAGCTACTATGAAACGACAGCATACCTACTTACCAATCGGTTCCTTGGATCCATTAGGTGATGCACGAAATTATGGTGATGCCTCTGCCCTCAGGGTGTCGCTTGACTGCCATTTTCGATGTGAGCAGGTTTCCCTCTAACCTGTGAATACACTGACAAGTTGTCCGCCCGCAGTGTTCCCATTCTGGGACCCTCCTTGGTTCGTTGGTGTCGTAAGCATGTGATTTACTGACCATATCATATCCATATAAAGATCTTCCCTATATCGTATGCATGCTCTTCTCGCGGCTGCTCTGACTCTCAATGACATATTCTGTGCAGTATAACGTGCATGGTGTCGTCAAAGAATTCAGACATCCAGACAGATTAAGGATTTTGCACTTAAAGTCAAGCTACGCCGATGTCGTGAGTCCTGTCTTCTTAAATGGGTATGTCTCCTGTAATGATTCTGTAGGTGTCTCTTGGTGCCTGCAAAGATAGTCAGACTTCCCTAGAAACGCCCAACGGGGGTGCCCTGCGACATGTAAGCTTCATTTAATGAATTTCAACTTGAACGATCTGAGCCACGCTGCCAATTTCACAGGCATTCATCAAGTGCATGACAGAGTATGGAAATAACCTTACCTACAAAGAGCTGATTCGGAACCTCCGGTATGAGCGCTCATGGCGTCCCCTAATTGCCACTAAGAACATTGTTATCAGCGAGGACTTGACGAGTCGAGGGATCCCTCAACGCCCCGTAGTAAGACGTCTCCCAGATGTCGCAACACTTTTTCCTTACTGACCCTAACCACCGTACACAGCTATCAAGCTCCCACGAAATTGTCTGTCCTCGGACCTCCGATGCACATCTCCGTGACTGACATCCTTTTCCGCTCTAGGATACGAACCTCCCATTCAGGCTCTAGAAAGACGATGGGTGAGTCCAGCGAAACCCCTTTAGACACAGCATCGGCACGACGAGAGATCCTCAAGAAACAGGATCGACGCTGGGTGATACGGGACATTCCATGGTCAAGCAGATCCCCCCCCACGGCGACGGCCAGACAATGGTGGCGGAAGGCCCAATCACACGGGGGCAGGGTATGTTCGATAATGGGGCTTTAGGCCTTTGGGGGTGGTGGCGATTGGCCAAGACAGATCAATTATCGGACTTTAGTGGCTCGCTGAGTGGGTGACTTGGGGATGGGGGGGGAATGCACGTTAATGCACCTTCGTATACTTTCGTGCCGTGTGGTAGTGTAGGGCGCCCGAGTGCGCTGGCGCTGGGCTCGAAACGGCCGACACGGCCGACGCCACAGGGCAGCGAGCGCATGACTCGTTCTAAGTTACCAAATGAGGTGCTGTAGTCACGGTAGCATGTGCATTCTGCTGGTACTGAACCAGAAAAGCTTGAAACGTTTACAAGACATTTAGTTTTAGTTTCACTCACTCCCGCGGAGCACAAGATATGCCCATGAACGCGAAAAGGTTGGGCCAATATTAATCTTCTTGTTGAAGCGTGTCACGGTGCGACGGTGTCGCGGTCGCGGATCCTTGCGCGGATCTTAAAGGTTTAAACGTTTGGGTGACTGACAGGAGTATCCGAGTTTCACGTGACATAGAAATGTCCTCTTCTGCTGCACTCGGCATTTTCCCCGTCTCGTTCGCTTTCGCCTTGGCTGGTTCGTCGTTTTCCTAACACTCGCAAAACCGTCGGTTTCGTCGACATCGTAGTCGGGAGGGACGAGGTGACCTGGGCGGTCGGGGGACTTTCTCCATGTTCGCCCCGTTTTCCCGGTGCGTTGCCATCCCCATCTTTTCGTTGACCTTGGTTGACCTTTTTCCACAGTATTAGATACCGTGTCGTCGTCGTCATGAATAGATCATTTTCTCAACCAGTTCTTCTGCTGACGCTGGCTGCGCGTGCCCATTGTGTGAAGTTCGAGGGGCTTTCTCTGTGATCTCTCTGCCACTGGTCTGCGCTGGTGTGGCTCCGTAGTAGGTATGTCGATTGGAGCACCCTTCGGTACTAACCGAAGAATCGCAGTTGATGAAGATAGAACAATTTTTTCTGGGGCGTCTGTTTTCGTACGTGCCGTGGACCTTCTGACCCGGCTCCGCATCTCCGAACATCGCTAGCTCCCCAATCTATGGTCATTGATTTCGTTTGTCACACCCATGTTCCCCTTGGATGATAAATGTGCTCCACGGTTTCATGTTTGTCAGAGGCTGGATTGTGTGATGACATCGTGATGCATGCTTAGTGAGGCTTATGCGACTGCGTCTCTATTCCTCGAGATGGGCTGAATGAGTATAAATAGCAGTAGTCTAGCGTGGACGCCCTCAACACAAGCCCGATTCACACACAACTTTACCAAAACATGTCTGGTTACAAGAACTTTGCTATTGCCGGAGCAGGCACTACAGGCAACTTCGTCGTCCGTCAGTTCTTGAAAGATAAGGCTGCAGGAATGTCAATCAAGTCATCGTCCTTACTCGCCAGGTAAGTCTCCAGCTACGTCTGTGGGTTGAATATAGCCCGCTCACCAACTACAAGGGATCTGGGACAACTATCGATGGCGATGCGAAAGTGATCCCAGTTGACTACTCTAATAAAGAACCTATCAAGAGCGCTCTTACCGGTATCGATGTCGTCATCTCGACCATCCCAGCAAGTGCTCTTGGCGTGCAAGTAGACATCGCGGAAGCTGCGAAGGAGGTCGGCGTCAAGTTGTTCGTCCCATCCGAATTCGGGGGGGAAACAGAGGGGAAAACCGAAGGATTGAAAGGTGAAAAGGCTGGAATTCAGTACCAGCTGAAGGCTATCGGTTTACCTTACGCGCTCATTTACACCGGGCCATATGCCGACTTCATTTGGGTACCGTACGCCTCTTATTAATATCTCCTCTGTCGTTCGATTAACGGAAAAACAGGGACTATAACCTTGACGTTACGAGTGGGCAAGTGACTGTTGGTGGCGATGGCAAATATAGCGATTTCGTTCACTTCCAGGCTTGACATTGCGCGATACCTTTCCTACGTCCTTACGCACCTGCCCACTGAGCAATTGGAGAACCGCGCCTTCGCCATTGCAGGGGACACCAAGGTGCGTGGTTGGAATTACCTGCATTCAGTAGCATCTGAGCAGGACGCCCTGAAACAGTCGTTCAACGAGATTTTCAAAGCGTATGAGCACAAGACTGGGGAAAAGCTGCAAGTCACTTACGTCCCCCTCTCCGACCTTAAGGCAAGAATAGCTGCCAATCCGAAGGACTTCGTGTCCTACCTGCACATGACCGTGACCTGGGCAACCCAGGGACCATTCTCACAGCTCGACAATCATCTATATCCCGACTGGAATCCGTCCTCTGTTCTCGAGAACGTCCCCGTTGCATAAAATAGATGGTGAAATATCCATCTAGTAGCGGTACTCGTACTCTATTCCTTCTATAGTTCGAGTGTCGTGGTTGCCACTTAGAAGGGCCGCCGGTACAGAAAATATGAGGTGTTGTGTTGAACGTCATCTGTCTGTTACCCTCGACACCTAGCCACATAGCAAAGGACGTGTCACCAAGGTACTTCCCATACGTCTCCTGGGTCCAAGGCAAGTCGAATCAACGTGGCTTAAACGCTTGGTTTGAGTCGTACTCCAATCACGGTGACTTACAAGGCATTCTATAACTTGCCAGGTAGTGCCACTATGGACCTTGGCATGAACCTTAACCAGATCATGAACTTCAAGCAGTCACTCAATAAAAGTACTCAATCGCGGCATTCCCAAATCCCTAGTGTAAGTCTGGATATGGCAGAGTGTGGAGGCTCCCGAGTCCCGAGCAGGCGCATCCCGAGCGACCTGCCAGCCTGCCAGGCATGTTAGTACGGGCCAAGATGCAATCGACCTCTTCGAGCGCATAGAGAACTTCTTTAGGTGTCTGAAGACTTATCCGAAGTGCCACCGACACATGGCATGATGGACTTGATCGTCAAGATCATGGTTGAAGTACTTGGCATCCTAGTTGTGATCCCAGATTCTCTAGAGCTGCTAGTTATTCTATTATTCAATTCTTTCTCTATGTATTCTCAAGGCACAACAATGGGTTTCTACTGTAGTATTCTTTGCAGGAAAAATGTTACTACCGTTGCCGTCTTCCTTTTCCTTGGTGTCGAAATGGCTCGAGCAAATCGATGGAATGATTATCGAAATCAGAGATATTAATGAAAGAGTAAGTAGACTCTAGCTGGTAATTAGCATGTGGAAAATACGAGTGTTCATGTAGGGTGTCTACTAGTGGGTTATATGATAGGTGTGTAAGTGAATAGGTACCAATACAAACAGTTGCGGATATAGGGTATTTATGATGTTAAAAACAAAAACTTGTAATGTCAACGAGACGAGGAGTCCAAGGTCTAGGCAGCAAACCGAATCGACAAAACATCATTGCATCAGCATCATCACCCGTCTATTCAAAGTCATGGCGCGCGCGCTTGCTAGCCATGCGGATGCGTTCGCCGTACTTGTACAGGAGGATGGGAATGGGCACGAACGCGCAGGCGAGGAGAGCGAGGAGAGTGCTCGCCCAGTCGACCCCGAGGTTGCGATACATGGCTCCAGCAAAGAGGGGGAATCCGGCGCCGAACATGGAACGGATAAAGTCGTTTCCGGCTAGGACA
>Ga0307510_10010313_pt1 | contig 11096 bp, 3 predicted proteins | sample 12_EM_MG_FD_207224 | JGI IMG/M metagenome (GOLD analysis project Ga0307510, IMG submission 207224) | Populus trichocarpa ectomycorrhiza microbial communities from riparian zone in the Pacific Northwest, United States - 12_EM | ecosystem: Host-associated > Plants > Roots > Unclassified | place... | reverse complement strand
AGGAAAGCCTTAAAGAAAATATTAAAAAAAAGGGGGAGAACAGAAAGCTAGCTACTAGGTTTCCAGTGGAATCATGATAGAGATAGTGAAGTTGCTCCGTGATGGAGGCCATGGATATCTATATAGAATCCATTGATGTTTCCCACTTCACAAGAAAATGCCAAAACCAAGTACAGGTCCCCCACTTGGCCTCAAAAAGAGCACATGTAAGGTTCGGGATTATTCTCCGTAAATATTTGTTTTTTTTTTCGTTATCAATTAACACAATAAATTTAAAAATTCAAGAGAATAACACTGTTTGAATTTATTTTGTAGTAAAATAACATAATTTTATCTTGTTGTATTTCAAAAACAAGATCCATTAAATATTAAATTTAGAATCGTGAAACTAATGTTCTGGTTCATACCCCCCAATATATATAAAATAAATTTATAAAAATAATACTGTTTAAAAAAAATTTAATAAAATAAAATAAGATCACACGTTTAGAAATACAATATCCACTAAATATTATGTTTCAGGACCTAACAACTGATGTTACAATTTATAACCACCACTATATATAAAATACCTTTCTTATGCACGCCTGTCACCCCTGTGGTGTCTTACCTGTCTACTGGGCTTGCAGGATGTTCAGTAGACCAGGGGAATAGTCGTGGTGCGCGCAAGCTGACCCGGACACCCGGGGTTATAAAAAAATATATATATATCATGTTTTTGAACAATGATGTTCTCAAACTATACTATTTTATCAAGATTTTTCATTATGTATTATTTATTTATATTTTAGATGCAATCTACTACCTCATTTATCATAAATATTTCCCTATTTTCAAGATTAGCATTCAAAAATCTGAACAACCGAAATGGACAAGAACCCACCAAGAAAACGACATGGTCACCTGTGGATCAGTCAGTTCGGAGTGACCCACGAGAGTTGAAATAAGAAGTGAACACAACTTGCTTACGTGGTTGAGTCTATTTGTTTTGTGGTGTTATTTGCTAATAAAAAAACGATAATCTTGAAATCAGAGACAAGTGGAAATAGAGTTGTCCAATCAATTGCTAGATGAACATTTAATGCTGCAACCATGGTTGCCAAGGGTGAGTTTACCTTATTATCCCCTTCAAAAGGGCATTCAAGTTTCAACTCTTGCAATGCAAAGGATGTTTTGGTCACTTTCCAAATTGTCGGTGAAAAGGAATGGACAACGAACGAACCCCCTTCGTTTGTGAACTTGTCGATACCCAGCAACGTTTCTTTCACGATGAAAAGCGGTTTTTCTTTTTAAATTATTTACTATTCAAAAAATTAATTAACAGAAAATATCCTTGTTTAATTTACTATTTTTTTAATTTTATTTTTTAAAATTTGATTTAATTTTATTTTTACATCATTTTATATCCTTTGTTTTTATATTATTTTTAGCTTTTCTCTTATTATTTTTTTATTAAATTTTTTTATCTATTATATTTGGTTCCTATTCTTTTGATTGTTATTTATTTTTATTTGAAATAATTTATGAATATATATTTTTTTAATTTCATCATATTTTAATTTTTTTTATCTTTCAAAATTATTTTTTGTTATTTTTTTTTATTTAAAATAATTTATAAAATTATTTTTTTCAATTTCATTCTCTAATTTTGTTTTATCTACGGTCCTTGTTTTTTTAATAAACTTGAAAAAAAAATTAAAAAATTATTTTTTCAACTTATTTTTCATGACATAATTAAATATTGAAAAATTATTTTTAATATATTTTTCATGACACTACAAAATAAAATAAAAAATTACTTTTCAAGAATTTATTTTTTTAAAAAAAAGACTATCCAACTAAAAATTACTTTTCGGTAAAGAAAAGAAACAGGTTGTCTAAGATTAAACTTCGATAAAATAATAGCATTGGCAATTCTTTAGCTGCCGTTTCGAGATTTAACTCTTTCGGCCAAGAAAAAATGATAAAAGTAACTATTATTATAGCAATTCTTCAACAAGAAAAAGGAATATTGATGAGAAAAAACCCGAGGAGATAATAATGTTCATCAATTTGAAAATGACTTGTTAAATTGGACAGGACAAGTATATAAATTAGAAGGTGACAGGAGAGTTAGAACTTAGAAGTACAGGAGGGAAATGCTTTTGCATGTGAAAGGAACGTTACATGAAGCTATTTGCTATCAATTTTTCAACTTTGATTATCATCCACTTGTTCTATTATCATCAATTTCTTCTCTATAGTAACCAGAATATATGTGTGTCTGTGTCATATTCAAGGGCCATGAAGAAGTGAAACAGCTACAGCAACTAGGTTTTATCCCAAGAAAAATTATAAAAAAATCTCATAATTTTCTCCAAGGATCATGTGAAAATATGTTTTTTAGATACAAGTATTAAATAAGTATTTTTTTTGATACGCTAACCACGCACGTGGTCACACCCGCGTGTGGCCACCATCCATACCCTATCATTTGGGTAGGGTTGTTATTATTTTTTTAAGCCAATAATTAATAGTGCATGCATGGACTATTTTCTATGTAAATCGTATCTATTTTTTCAATCAATGATTATTTTCATATAATGTATCACTAACAATCACCCACTTCTCCATCAATAGAGTGCAAGACACTATAATCAATGGTGGATGTTAATTTTTCCATCAATAATGAAACTCTTCACATCCCGAGATGAACATCTAGGGTCTATAAATATTTTAGATCAACAAGTAAACAAGATAGGTTGCAATTTTTCTCATTCTCTTCAACAAGTTTTGATTATATTTTCTCTCAATTCTTTTATGCATTTACCGATTTAAGTATTGAAGAGTTCTTCATTCTACAAATGACTTGTTTTTTTAGATAAATTTTTATATACCGTTTAAGCCCGACAATCAATAAGTCCAATCACAAAGCTAGTAATCAAGCCCACATGTCTTGACATTTCAGTCCATAAAAACCTCAATTTCCATGTAAAGTTATTTCACGAATTCATCAATAATCAATAAAGCATGGCAACAATCCCTAACAATTTGATACTTGCAACTTGATCGAAAGCCTATGCTGAATGTACCATGACCGCAATGTCCCCCTCAGGCCTCACTTGCAAGGAAAACCAAAAAGAACAATCAAGAACATAATGTCCAAATTATCAGCTTTACACGTAAAGAGAAGTGACATATTCCTTCCAGCAGAACCAGACAGTAGCAACACCTAAGCGATAAAAGTTTCATGGACCCAACCATGCAGTATTTTCAACAACAACATAGGATTCTAATCCACTAACACCACAGCCTTTGAATAAAGCCCAGGACATCCAGCAATGACACTGAAAAATGTAATGTGATTTGATTCCCAATGATAAAAATGCCACCATATCAGGCTAAGATGCATATATTGTCCATGATGCACGGACCAACTCCATGTATCTCTAAAGGGTGCAAAATGTGATGGAGAGTAACAGTTTTTTGGCTTCTTGGAGATGGAGTTTTGCTAAAAGTCTAAAACCCTAGAGGAATGATCTGAGAGAAGCAGATAGGAGACAACTTGCATGGAGATGGAAAATTGAATGACGGGTGACCTAACATAACTACACAGTTTTTTCCATCCCAATGCTCTTGTCTGCATGCTGATGGACACATAAATAATTACCCTTGTAATATGGCTCCTGCGTGCATGATTTTAACTATCTAGCCAGGTTGATTCTCGAGTCTTTTTTCCTTTTTGGATAAGTCAAGAGATAAATTATTACTTAAATTAAAGATCTCTCAGGTCCATTTTCATCTTGTAAAGGTTATTAAATGCTGATTTCATGTTTCATGTTTTCTTTTTTAATTTCATTTTCCAATTTAATTTATCTACAGTATTCGGTAAATTTTATGATTATCACCGAGGCATGATGTTAGAACAAAAAGTTTAGAAACAGTACTATCAATTGCTTGATTTGTAAATCTAATCAACTATAAATTAATTAAGCCTTTTTATAGATATCAAACTAATTAATTAATAATTACTATATAAAATTAAATCCCATAGCATTTACTCCAGGGCGTCAAATCCCATGCACCACCAATATTTACATTAATTTTCAACTTCAACTTTTACCAGGGACTTTTGTGGCTTATAAATCATCCAACATGTTCGTTTCAATTCTAATATGGATTATGTTTCTTCCTTTCTTTATTTCCCCCCCCTTTTTTCATCAAAACCATGTGGATTGCAACTGCTCTTTGATCCTGGCTTGGATTTATTGGTTTTTCTTTTTATGTTATTATCTCGATTTAAATTTAATGAGAGATCATAACGTGTAGGGACTTTTTAGGGAGTTAATTACTTTCGAAAAAAATAAATTTTAATTGGTCACACTTGCGAGCGTTTGTCAAGAATAGAGAGAAAAGGTGACCCAAATTTTCAAGTCGAAATGATTAAACTGAATAGGTGGCTAAGATATCCAGTGATCCCAGCAAATTTTGAGTCATTAATTAATTATACAAGTTCAAACTCTTTGATCAATGGGTCCATGCACTAACAAAAGTTTTTTTTTTTTTTTTCCTTCAAATGTTATGGACATGTGCTAATTAATGAAAGAATAACCCCTCGACCGACACAGGTAATTTTTGTGTGTAATCTTATGGCTTGAAGATGATCAATGAGTAGTGGTTTAATTAATTACTTGAGCTTTAAATTGCATTTATTTTGGCTTAAAACTTAATTTCTTGGCTTTGCGAGGAAGCAAGTTTAGAGAATCTTAATGTCCTCGAATCACTAGTGAAGTCTTAACTGGTTTCAGGGTTGGTCACTTTCCATGTCATGGCATGAACAAAAGGAGGAAAAGGTGGATTTAATTATTATTTATTAATTTCTATAAACAATGGTTTCTATTTCAAAAGTATGAATTATTATGGAAAATAAAAGTTTATTTAATCACATGGATGAATAATTCTCACTCGGCAAATAAGAAGGAAAAGAAATAGCTAGATTGACTTGACGGATCTCGACTGCGCCCTGTTAAGATCTAAAGGAAAAAAAAGGTGAAGCTCTTGAAAGAGTATTTTATTGACAAGTAAAATGAAATATATATATATATTTGTTTAATTGTGCATATCAAAATAAAAATAATACAATTCTGAAATCAGGCAAACAGCAAAAAAAAATCCCTAAACAAGATTTTTAGGGTCTTTTCTTAAAAAGGTTTTTGCTTTGATTTTTTAAATTTTGAAAAAAAAAGCATAAAACCACTCTATAATTTGTTAATGGTATAATTTTTTTTTATTGATTGAAAGGTTTAATAAATCATAGACAACCTTAATTTCATAATTAACTCAATATTAGACTAAGTAAGTTGGGAAAAAGAAAAAAATGGTGCATGGTAGTGAAAAAGAATTCAATGCTTCTTTTGCCTGAATATATGAAAGCTGACAGTAGATCCATTGTTAAAAAACTTGGTCCGATTAATGAGTTGATCAAAGATTTAAACTTATTTAGATTTTATAAAAAAAAGAAATTACCTCTAATAACCTGATTAAAAACCATGCTCACACAAGACCTAATTAAAAAATTTATTAATTTTTTTTGGAATCAATCCAAAGTAAAGGTCAAGTTAGTTTAATGAGCACGAGTAGATCATAGAATCCTCAATGCTCTCACCCAATTGAGGCATGCTAAAAATGGAGATATTTTCTATAGCTTCAAGTTTGGTGCAGCGCCCCATTCAAGATTTGACCCAATTTTTTTTTTTTTATGTCATGAAAAAAATATACATGCATTTGCAACATCAACGTCATTGAAAAAGGCAGACCAACGTACAGGAATGATGCTCATCACCCAACACCAACACCCAATTTTGATCACAAATTAAGAGTAAGACAAGGGCCTGATTTGCCTCTTGGCATCTCAAGCTACCACATGCTCCTTCCTCCCTTCTTCGCCTGAAGAGGAAAAATATTAATTTCAAAGCTTTTGCTTTCTACCTTTAGGACTCCCTCAAGTAAACTCCATATTCCCTCGAGTCGGCTTCAGTCCTCACCTTTCTGCGCTCCTGCTATTTTCATTGATTTTCCCATTTTGAATTTAATTATTATGCTTCTTGTACCTTTCATGATGAGAGTTGACGCTAAGATCTGTGAAAATAATAATAATAATAATAATAATAATAACAATAACAGAGTTTTGGGTCATACCATGATCTTAGGCCAGGGCACAGGTAATTCCATTATATTAATCTTCTTTTCTTCATTTTTAGTGAACTCTCCTCTTTCTAGACTAATTTAACAAAAAACAAAATAAAAAAACACGTGCTCTATCAATTCCACGTAAGAAATGTTGGCTTCTTTGTTTTTTATATTTATATATAATTAATAAACAATAACTTGACCATCTAAAGACTACACAAACATATATAATTGTTGGCTTGGATAATATTTTAAACAGTTCATTGTCAGATTTTCAAATAAAATAACAAGTTATAGAATGACATGGCACCAAACTTCTTGTGATTATATAAAAATCGTCCATCCAATCCAGTTAAAAAACCATCCATCCTCTAGTTAATTCACTAGCTTCTCAAGACCTTAATTTAACCAAGAAGATAAATTAATTTAATTTAAGAAAAGCTATAAATTATAATTTTTTTCTTAACTGGGATGTTTTTGATAAAATTCATTTAAAATTATATTTAATATGTTAATTAAGTAAATATTTTTAAATCTATAAATGGAATAGAAGGCAGCTACTGAAAACAAAGAAAGCCCCGCTGTAATTACACAATTTTAACCTTGAAATCAAATTAATACAATCCCATCTGCAGGCCGTGGTCCTGAGCCGAACAGAATCTTAAAATCCTGAAAAGTGACAGGCTAGCAATATACCTGCTGCCAGGACACTGGGCAGTACCAATATCATATTTTTCCTTAAATTGGCAGTTAATTGTCTGTATACCATGTTGAAAGAAAAGAGTACTCCTTGACTGACAAACCAATCATCATCACAAGAGTCTTTGTTAGATATTGCTCTCATTTTGCTGATCAATCTGTTTATTTTAGTATTAATTTAAAATTAATCTTCAATTTTCTAATCAATCTTGTAATCTTTCTGCTAAACAACTTCATCTACGCTATATAAATTAACATTGTAACATTTAATTCTTGTTAGGTGTTGAATAGTTTATGAACACTGACTGTTGGCGGTGGTTGATCTAATGTATTCAATTAAATTTCTTTACCATGCTCATTATACTTAATAACATTGATAATAACTTAATTAAGGTTGTAATAATATCATAATTTGCTAATTAGTTAATAAAATGATCTAAAGCATCAACAAATAAGTTTTTACAAGGTTTAAAACCTGAGTTATAAATTGAACAAATTATCTCTGGCTAACATGTTTTGTTTTGAAAGATTTAGCTTTAAAAAATTAAATTAAATTTTAATTGAGCTGATATTATAATACTAAATTAATCTTAAATTATTTTTTTAAAAACCTAGAGCTAAATTAATAAATTTTTGAGTTGATTTTATTAAAGCTAGTTTATTTGTCTCAAAGTGTTTTTTTTAAATACCATAGACTCACGCAAAAACTTGGAATGCAAGTTAATTTTATTTTTTTATTTTTTTTAAAAAATTTAAACGTAGATGAAGCCTTTATTTTTCTTATTTTTTTAAATTAATTCAACGATTTCCTTTTCTTTTTTAACATCCAACGTTTTACTGTTTAGATAAGGGAAAAAAGACAGATGTTGCTCGTGCAGACCCTTGCCAATTTTATGACGTGGCATTAGGCAATTGACAAATAAAATAAGAATAAAAAACAGCTCAAAATTAAGAAGCCATAATCCCCCACGTGTCAATCATAGTAAGCCCGCCGCTCCCTTCAGATCCGCGGTCCTTTCCCGAGCGAAAAAAATAAAAAACAAAACAAAACAAAGAAAATAAAAAACAAATAAAATCTCTCTCTCTCTCTCTCTCCAAGCTTTCTCCTTCTAAAACACTCTTAATTTCTTTTCTCTCTCTAAAAAATCTCCATGGACACTAATTATAAATTCTGATATAATTCCCTCCTGTGATCTCTCTCTTCCCTTCTCTTCTTCAACAATTCTCTCTTTACACTTCACATTTCCTGTTCCTTAAAAAAAAATCATTTTTTGTTTTGTTTTTGTTTTTGTTTTGGTTTCTCCCTGACATCCACAAAGCAAAACCCAACGTAAGACATTAAGAAAAAACAACGTTATAGACATAGCTTACCAGGTACGTTTTTTTGTCAAAAATATCAATCCTTAATTTTCTCAATTTGGTTAATTTTCTTCTTTTTTTTTTCTGCTTAAAAGATTTCTTTTTTGACATTTTAAATGTTATCAGGTGGTATCGATTTGGGACAATCAGAATTCAATTTAGGGAATAGATTTTATTTATATTTGGTTTGAATTTGGGACAGAATTTAGGGTTTGCATTTGGATTTTTAGAGTTTGATGTTATTTTTTAATAAGTTTTTGGATTGTCTAATGAAGGGATTATGTGTAATTAGTGGATTTAAAGAAGGGTTAATTTTTTTTTAAAGGGGGGTGTGAATTTTGAGAGTGGAGGTTGTGAGGTGTCGGGGTAGGTGGAGGGATTGTGTGAGGATGACTGATTTCTTACAACAAAAGCCTGAATCAACAGATGATGCTCGCACGGAATTTGAGAGGGGGTTGGAGGAATTGATGCGTGGGCATTTGGATGGTTGTATGCCATTTGCTTCGTGTAGTTCTAATCGTAACGTGGATGATGAGGATGATGAAGGTGATCAGCTTGTGCGCAGGAGACGGAGGTCTGATCTCGAGGGTGATGATTTGGCTGAGTCATCAGCTGCAAGAAGGCGCCACTCTCGAATTTTGAGTAGGTGGGCTGCTCGCCAGGCACAAGAGATGATAACTACTATGGAAAGGAGTAATCGTGAGTCGGAGTTGATGGCACTTGCGGGTTTGCACACTGTTTCCATGCTTGATTCCTCGTTTCTGAGGGAATCGCAGTTGCCTACTGCAAGAAGGCAAGGGGCAGTGGAAAGGCCGAGTACTCAGGCATCTGCGATTTTGCAAATGTGGCGGGAGTTGGAAGATGAGCATTTGTTGAATAGAAGGGAGAGGTTGAGGCAGCGAAGGAATGCTGATTCTAATATAAACATGTCAGCTTCAAATGCATCAGAGAGTCGCGGGAGTGAGAATCAGGGAATTTTGGAGGATGCAAGTGAGAGTGAAAATGACTATGGACCTTGGCCGCATGAGCATACGAGGTCACGGAATGAACATGGGGATAATGAGTCTAGCAGGGAGCAATCTCCTGATATTGGAGAAGTTGAGAGGAGTGTGAGACAGATTGCTCGGGGATGGATGGAGACTGGCATTAGTGATCATGCATCTAATCTATCCCAAAGGAATGGCAGTCCTAGAGCAGAATGGCTTGGTGAAACAGAGAGGGAAAGGGTTAGAATTGTCAGGGAGTGGGTGCAGATGGCAAGTCAGCAGCGAGGAGCTCGTGCGAGTCGAAGGGAAGATCAAGCTGCTGGTCATAATGCACAAGTTGACCGAGCACGTGATGGGTCGGTTGCTGACCATGATGAAGGGCAAACAGAGCATATTCGCAGGGACATGCTGAGGTTGCGTGGAAGACAAGCAATTCTTGACTTGCTTGTCAGGATCGAGAGAGAAAGACAAAGGGAGCTTGAGGGATTATTGGAGCATCGGGCTGTCTCGGATTTTGCTCACCGCAACCGCATTCAGGTCTGTTCTTTGTTGTAAATGTTTTTTTTTATTTGGTAGCATTTATTAGTAATTTAACCTAACTTGTTGTTCTGTGTATGTTCAGCAATACGATCACTATAAGTTGCAATGCTTCTTGTTTTAAAATAATTTCATTGTTTATAAGTTCAGCGTTTTGCTATGCTACTATATATTTCTTTCTTTCAATGGTCTATGTAAAGATATTAGAAAGTAAGGTTATGTTAACTTCATGATTAATTAAACATACAGGGATTTCTATATATCCCTCCTCAAGGCTAACAGCTGCCACGCTTGATCTAAATTAAATTCAGTTAAAATAAATTGTTTCAAGGGGAACCTTAATAAGCAAATCATAAAAACATTCTGAAAATGTAATTTTTTTATGGTGATTGGAAATTCTCTCTTCTAGTTCGTTTACTGTGATTGCTCATGCTTAAGCATTTTCCAGTCATTACTAAGAGGTAGATTCTTGCGAAATGAAAGACCGGTTGAAGAGGAGAGACCGCCTTCCATGGCTGCTAGTGAACTAGTTCAATTAAGGCAGCGACACACTGTTTCTGGCTTAAGGTATGCATTTTGTTTTTCAATTCCTGTGTAAATCCTTAGAATACTATTGAGAATGTTCATCTTATTGTACAAACACTTCAAAAAATTGTGCTTTCTAGGATACTATTTACCTTATCTGCCTTCTAAGCAGCACGTTGTTTAGGATGATTTGCTTGAGGATACAGATTTTGTTTAGAAATATATTAGGATCATCCTATCAAGGAAACACATGGAATACAACTTTCACCCACAAGAGTGATTCAGAGAAATTTGCCATCGAAATATTTCTTGTTCTCCTGAGCAGTTCTGTCGTTTATGTCTTTTTGTATGTAATCCATCTGTTATTCGACTGTTGATTGTTGACTAGATAAGGAAATTCATGTGTTAGAATGGGAATTATAATGCTGCCAAATTCAATTTATTCAACAAAAAAATTCTAGTTTTTCTAATCATAGATGAGAGGATGGTATTTGTATTTGGTGGTTTGGCAAATTCATTGTCTGTTTGTGCACATGCATGTGATGATGGGAAAAATGATTTTGTAACCTAGGGCTCATTGCATCTAGTGTGAAAATTTTCTTAGTTTAGCAACTAGATTGTAGTGCCAGTTTTGCTTGGGGCGTTAAATGGCACATTTTCACATTTATATTGGTGATATCAACGGTAAGATGAGATATATCAGTGGATTTATACACATAAATGCATTACTGACTTTTGAGTTTGGGTGAGTGTTTTTTTTTTTTTTTTTTTTGGGGGGGGGGGGGGGGGGGGTAAAAGACCAGAAAAGGGAAAAATTAAAAA
>Ga0307510_10010312_pt1 | contig 11097 bp, 9 predicted proteins | sample 12_EM_MG_FD_207224 | JGI IMG/M metagenome (GOLD analysis project Ga0307510, IMG submission 207224) | Populus trichocarpa ectomycorrhiza microbial communities from riparian zone in the Pacific Northwest, United States - 12_EM | ecosystem: Host-associated > Plants > Roots > Unclassified | place... | reverse complement strand
TATGTTAATTTATCTTCTCCAAAAACACTTGTCATTCTAAAGTACTTAAAATATAAATTCTTTTGATGAGATGGTCTGATTGAGCAGGATCTTCAATCCCCTTAATAAATTGACCTTGATGAGGATGTTAAATGACATCCAGGTTGGATCTAAGTTTTACCATTTGTTTTTTGTAGAATAGCATTGAATAACATGAGATTGAAGGCTCATCTTTCACAATAATCAATAACACTTGAGGACAGAACTCTCATAATCTAGTCCCTCCACTGATCACCCTCACTTTCTAAGAATCATCAAGAAAGTATCAATTTACCTGATCATGGCCTTCTCAAAATCCAATTCTACAACTATGCCTGCTTACTTCTCCTTCTAATGTCATCCACCAACTAGCTAAAGTACATCCAATTTAGTTCCCAACTACAGAAGCATGAGCAGAATGTGTATACCTTGCAGATTTTATTGGCTCCTAAGTTAATATTTTACACAGGCACATTAGTAAACTAAAAAGCCCAAAACCCTTGACAACAGGATATCTTGGGAATTAGTGTAATGAACATAAGTTTGTTCTCCTTCATGCAACCTCATTCAAATAAAATCTATTAAAAACCTTAATTTGTTCATCCATGACAGTTTTCCAATAATCTCGGTAAAACTTGCCAAACAAGGGGCCTTCTCTTTTGCCATCTTCACAACAGTTTGTTTCACCTCTTCCTTTCCAGCCAATTTTTCATTTCATGAGAGATAAACAATTGAGACGACTTGAGACCTTGAAGCCTATATGTCTCCATCTGCTAGTTGGAAAATCACTTGTCTTGATCTTATACCAGAAAGTTGGATTTGAAATCTGTGTACCTACACAAAATGATTTGTTTGTAAGAAACAACTTGGCCAAGCAACTAGTTGTAGCATGTCTAAAATGTGCACTTTGTATGTGATTTATGTTTGGTAGAAGGGAAAGACCTAGGTGTTTTAAATTCATATAATTGTGCTTCGGTATCTAGATGCATTCTTGTGGTTTGAATGATGAGCTAATTGATGTAATACCATTTTAAAGGAGCTATTTCTAGATCTTGTTTTTTTGTTGGCTAGGGTTAAGTAGGCTTTGGTTATCTATTATGTGGATTTTTGCTTCAGGAAGTGTGTCATAGGATGCATCTTTTACTTGGAATGCTGAAGATTGTGAAGTGTTCACTTGACGGGCTATAAAATTGTATACGAATAAGAGAAAAAAAATTCTAAACTCTTCTTGTTTTTGGCTAAAGTAGAGGGGATGTACAAGGAAGGCTTCTGAGTGGAAGAGTTGCTTTTGACTTATTTTTAGGATTTAACTCTGCACTTTTGGTCTAAAAAGCCATTTATTGAAGATGTTTCTTTCATTATAGATTTGGCAGATCAATTTCTTGTAACCAGAGTTCTTAGTTTGTGGTTGGATTTCATTCCCTTGGTGTCCTCTTGTAAAGTTTTTGGTTATCTCAGAAGAAAGGAAAAGGCAAGTAAATGCTCATGTGATGTGAGACATTTTCTTCAATATTCTTGTCATAATAATGTTTATTGTACCATTTCATTAATGGTTAAGATTTTTAGGTTTTGAAGAGCTTAAGAAGAGTCCAATATGCAGTTGGTAAATCAAGCATAACTTTTAATCTAACCATTGGATTGAGTTGAAATTTTGACAGAAGATTCTGAAGGCGCTGTTTCCTTTTGGGTTAAAATTTCATGATGATTGGAGATCGGGAAGGCCTTCAAATAAGGCTCGGAAGTTATTGTGCGAAATTATCTTTATTTACCTTGTTGTATTTGGATTCTTTTTCCTATTTAGATTAGAACTTTTAATTTAATTAGTATTCTAGTATTTAATAATCATAATGCTAGATGGATTCTATTAATTAGTTAAGTTTTAATTTAGAATCCTTTTCTTATAAGGATTCTAGTTTCAAAACTAGTATAAATAAGGATGTCTAGTTTATTTGTGATAGAACATTCAAATTAGATAAATTTTCAATAAAATATCAGAGATTTTCTCCATTTCTCTACAGTGTTTATGGTTATAACCTTAGGGCTTGGGAACCCTAATTTCTATCCATGCTATGCACTGCTTAAATTCGTATCAGAGCAGATTGGCCTATCTGATGGATGGAGATGGTAACAAACTACCCCGCAATGTAGGAATGGAGGTCATCTGGGGCACTGTGCGGGCACAAAAGGCAGCACATAATCAGTTAGAGCAGGTTGTGGTAGGACTATCGCAAAATGTGGCAGCACTGTCTAAAGAACAGGTCCTTTAGCTTATGGAAAATGCAAACAAGGATCGTGAAGAGGAGAGAAATTTTCCTGGAGACTTACCTTGAGGCATGTTGAACACAAATATATTCCTAAATTCAATGAGATTCCTTTTTATAATGAAATATTTTCAAAGAAAAGATTTATTAATTGGTTAACAGAGTTAGAAGCCTACTTGTATTTCAACAAGATTCTTTATTATAAAAAAGTATGGCTTGTAGTAGACAAATTTTCTTGTTGTGCCAGAAAATGGTGGTTTGAAGTTCTAGAATATTGAACTTGTACTGGTAAGCCTTTAACTCCATTAATAGAAAGATTTGAGATGATCATTAATTTTGGAGTTTATACAAGATTATGAGGAGATTTTATATTGGATAGATAAGCATTATTTGCTTTATGTTCAATGTGGAGTAGTTTGGTGAGAAAACAAATCTAAGTTATCTAATTATGTTGAAGATAACATGACCAAAAAAGGTGTTGACAAACAGTTTCAGTCTTTTGACCTTAAGTTTGAGAAGATAGTGGCTAACAATGATCTTTTAGTCAAGAATGAAGATCTTTCAAACAAAAACATAGAGGACATGGTAATTTCTGACAATTCTCATATTATGAAAGATTATTTTGAAGTTTCTTTATATACAAAGTTGAAATATTGGAAGTCTTAGATGATGAGGAGGTCAAGTTTGAGGTAAGTGGACTTCATAGGAACATAAAATTTAACATTAAATATTAATTTTTCTTTAGCATGTACACATCATGAATTAAATTTTGAAGTTCATGGGTCAAATACATGCTACTTCATGAATATGTTGGCTACAATGCCATATTCAAAGTATTTGTTTCTTTGGAGTGGAATAGTGCAATTATTGACAGATAACTCAAGGGCGGGTTTTTCGGAAATAGAGAGGACCGACGTGGGGAAATTTCTTTAATATTCTTGGCATAATAATGTTTATTGTATTATTTCATTAATGGTTAAGATTTTTAGGTTTTGAGGAGTTTATAAAAGTCCAAGACATGGTTTTCTAAATCAAGCACAACTATTAATTCGATCGTTGGATCAAATTGAAATTTTGAAAGGAGATTCTAAAAGCCTTGTTTCCTATTGGGTTAAAATTTCATGATGATCGGAGATTGGAAAGTCCTTCAAATAAGATCCGGAAGTTACTGTGCAAGATTGTCTTTATTTACCCTATTGTATTTGGATTCTTTTTCTTATTTAGATTATGACTTTTAATTTAATTAGTGTTTTACTATTTAGGATCTATTGTAGATAGATTCTACTAGATAGATGAATTTTAATTTGGAATACTTTTCCTATAAGGATTCTAGGTCTAGAGCTGGCATAATTAGGGATATCTAGTTTATTTTTGTTAGAATATTCAGACTATTTGAACTTTTATTAAAATATCAGAGATTTTCTCTTTTTTTCTACCATGTTTATGGTTGTAATCTTAGAGCTTGAGAATCCTAGCTTTTTTTCAACATATACATGTTGTGTCATCACATCACTAGATATGAAGGTGCAGATTATCTACAAAGGCTTTGCTTTAGTATGCAAGGAATATATGCAGTTCCCTATCCATGTAGCAGCATTTTTTTTTGTATTCTTTTTTTCTTTTTTATGTAGTCCCCTTTTGGGGCCTTATTTATTTGCATATGATGTGCCACCTTTTCTTTCTCGATACATTATTACTTGGAGCCTTTCCCAGGATTTACGCACTTGGCAGCTCGTGCTTGTTTTACTGTTTATCAGGATAGTTAAATATGGTTGATGATATCAGATTATCAAAATTAAATTATCTCAAGTGTTCTGTTTTTCATTTCTTCTTACCAGAAACTATGCAAAGGAGCTGTGAGGCCTCCTTAAAATGCCTCCAAATCAAGGGATTCCCTTGTGGGAATTCCTTTGAAGGGTTTCCTGAGTTTAAAGAAGAAATTGGTGCTCACCCAGGCAGGGATGTTGTTGAACCAGTTCACTCACTAAGCAGTGAGTTTCTTGAACTTCCAAGTGAATTTCACAACAAACCTGCCTACCATCATGATTTTGGCTCATGGCCGACCTTTTATCCAGACTCTCAAAAGATGCAGCAGCACCAAATGAATTGTTTTGAGAGCCAGTTTTATCCCTTTCCTCCAGAGACTCGATTTCAGCATGCTCCTTTCAGTATGTTTTCTCAAGGTCATCCATTTGAGATCCAGTTCCAAGATTTTCAATATTTTGTGGTCATAGATTTTGAGGCTACTTGCGACAAGGAAAGAAATCCTCATCCACAAGAGATAATTGAGTTTCCATCTGTCATCGTGAGCAGTGTAACTGGTCAACTAGAAGCTTGTTTTCAGACATATGTGCGGCCAACTTGCAATCAGCTCCTGAGTGATTTCTGCAAGGATCTGACTGGTATCCAGCAAATCCAGGTTAGCTTGGAATTCCTTACCGTTTAGAAAAGAGTAATAAGTATTTCTTGGAATGTTGTCATTGGTGTTCATTTTACTTTGTACTAGGTTTGGCAGACTGACTTTCCCTTTAAAAGCGTAAATAGTGTGCAACGAAAATTTTTAGTTTACTTTAGGAGTAATTACCAATACTTCATGAAGAGAGAGATAAACATAATGGAGAGATAGAAAAATTGCTTTGGGACCCTTAAAAGATGATTTTTTTATTTCCACATACATGAACATTTTTTTACGTACTCCCTCTGCTTTCTATCTCTTCCTTGTATCTACCGCTCTCTTCATGGAGTAAGTATTGCTGGTTATTCCAGGAGTAATATAAAATTTCTCAGGTGTAACTTCCATTTGGTCTACTTATTTAGTAGTGGGGTATTGATTCCATGTCAAATACAAAGCAATGTGGTTTCAACATTGTCAGCGGTTGGTTTCACTGGGCTTGGCATAGAATGAAAGTTGGATATGGACTGATGCAATTGTCCCAAGTTGGAATGTTGTCAAAAAGAATGTTCTATGACAATGCGATATAAACACTAGTACTTTTAGGCTCATAGAAGTCTTCTTTTTTGTCTCAAATGGATATTGAAGCATTTTATTGTGCTTGAAAAGAGCAATGAAGCACACAAGGTATGAAGGGACCTTGTGGATTGGTAGAAGTTAGTGGCAAGTGCTGTCCTTTTTTTCTTAGGTTTTGCAATATGAATCATTTCTTTGCTTTTCTGCAAGCTGGCCATACTTTTTAACGTTTTCCTACCTCAACTAGTTTCTTAAAATTAGCTTTATGTTAATCTCTCTTGCTTAACTTTTTTGATGAACTTCATTTAACCTCTATCTTATTCTTGTATTTCTGTGTGGTTCCAGGTGGACAGAGGTGTTACTCTTAGTGAGGCACTCCTCAGGCATGATAAATGGCTTGAGAATAAAGGGATAAAAAACACCAAATTTGCCGTGGTGACATGGTCGAACTGGGATTGTCGGGTGATGTTGGAATCTGAGTGCCGATTCAAGAAGATCAGGAAGCCTCCTTATTTTAACCGGTAAATGATCATATATTAGCCTTTTGATTAAAAACCTTTCCATTATAAATGCATTAATCTTCTGCACAAGCTATTTGTCATTTTGAATAAACTGGAACTCTGTTGCATTTATTTTTTGGCAGACATGTTGAAAGTCCCTCTTAACATGATTTCAATTTTATTTTTTTTTAACATTTGCCAGATGGATCAACTTAAAAGTTCCTTTCTGTGACATATTTGGTGGTGCAAGATGTCTGAAGGAGGCTGTTGAGATGGCAGGCCTACACTGGCAGGGCCGTGCTCACTGTGGGCTGGATGATGCCAAAAATACCGCTCGTCTGCTTGCTCTACTTATGCGCCGGGGCATCAGATTCTCTATCACCAACTCACTGATGTGGCACACAACTGACAGTTCATTGTCATGCAAGCAGTCCGCTGAGAACCTGTCCCTTGCACCACACCAACCTCATAAGCTTAAGGAAATTCATATTCCTGTTTTCCCATATCACCCCTTCTGTTTCTGTGGTGTGAAGAGCAGCAAAGGAATGGTTCGAAAGCCTGGACCGAAGCAAGGTAGCCTGTTCTTTGGTTGTGGCAACTGGACTGCCACTAGAGGTGCCCGCTGTCATTACTTTGAATGGGCATCTCCTTGACTAAGATTATGGAAAACCTGTTTAGGTTTCCTCTCCGCATCCTATAGTCTATCAGGATGTACTATGTAGAAAAAAATGACAAAAAAAAAAGAGATGGAAAGGAAGGTAGTTGTTGTCTCCTAGTGAACAAAATTTAAATAGTTGGCTTAATTCTTGGAGAGTTTGGGAAAACATTGAAGTGGTAGTGGAGCTACAATTTGTAAAGCTGACTTTCTTGTTGACTGGAGAACAAATGTTGGATGGGTAGTTAGGATGATGCATTTGACATGCATGGACATGCTAAGTTATCTTTATGATAAATAACCTGTGAGATAGGGACAATTCGGTTTCCTATGCATTTCTAATGAGAGTGGATAGAGTTGCTTGCCCCAATTTCGGACTCAGTTTTTTTACTTGTTTTCGAGAATTTCTTTGGGGTTTTGATGGTTAAAATGAGTCTGTTGAATAAGTACTATCATTCTAGCAATCAAGCGTAAGACATTTTGAATGGAACGGAAACGAACGAGGAAACAGGAAAGGTGCTCATTTCTTTTTTTCATTATGCTTCAAATCATGCTACAATTTTTGTTTTCTTTTTCCCAGTAAGAACTACATCCTGCAAAATTTATTCTCAATGAATAAATTGTTATTTATCCTAGATTTCTAAAACCGTGGTCGAAACTAATTCCCTCATCCAAAATAAAATTGGGATGTACCAATTTATTTTCTTTATTTTCTACCAAGGAAGAAAATACAATTTAAGTGATGATGGTGTCTCCTCAAATAATTGATCGGAATCGCGTCCCTGGTATAAAAGGGCAACCTTTGTTTCGGCCCGGGCGGTGAGATTGGCCCAATGACTTGACCAAACCAGGTGCAAATCCATGAAACACCGAGTTTACACTAAGAGTTTACTTTCACAGTTGAATTTTATATCAGTGTATGCATTTGTAGTAAAAAAGGGGGATGCATGCTGGTTATCCTAAACTTCAGATATGGCATAATGCGTGCTTCTACGTAATATTTAGAGCATGGAGGGATCTCATCTCAAGGCATCTATGTTATAGTCGAAGTTAAGGATATTTCGGACATAAGAGTTTGTTATTATGACTAGTACTTGGTTGTTGGTTTCGTTGGCTTTGGTAAACGAGTGTTGCCGGAAAAGAAGACAATTAAATTGACCGAGTCGAAGGCTCCTCGAATAATTCCAACTCTCCGAGATAAAAAAAAAAAAAAATCAATGACAGTTGACAAAAGGCAAATATCAAAGAGATACGACAGCAAGAAGTGCCGTAGTGCAATAAAAATGAGGCAAAAATGGGTGTGGATGTTGGCGGTGACTTCGGCTTTGGTTAACAAGTGGTGCCATTGTCATGGTTGTTTGAAGGAAGAGATGATTGGTCTCTTGGAGATCAAAGCGTGGATCAATCAACCATGGCTAGAAGAAATCCCTTTTCCTTCACTCATTTCTGTATCAATTGGTATATACAATGATTCTTGATGATTATTTGCTCTGTTGTGTTCTGTATAACAACCATGGCTAATAAAAATTGTAAAACATGATGAGCTTATGTAAAAGGAAATGAGGAAGTTTCCCTCGAGAAAAAAACATTCAGAAATCAATGTGTTATTTCCATCCACATTAATTGCTGTCATTCGAAATCCTACATATGAGATCTATGATGAAATAACCTCCACAGATGTGTTGTGTTATAAATTCATAATAAAACAGCCTACAGAAAGGCATTGCGTTAAAGACTCATGATGAAATGGTTCGTACAGAGATGTTAAGGACCCCTATAGAGTGGCTCACACATAAAAAAATATTCTTGATGGAGTACAATTTTTAACTAAAGACTAAACTCGAGAACAAGTTTCTTCTAACCCAGAGAAATTGATGTAAGAAATTTTTTAGAAAAACAAATATTTTTCTTAGTTAATTTTATTTTTTTCTATTTTTATTCTCATATTTTTTTATTATGATGCTTTTCTAGTTTTTTTTTCTATATAAAAGATTGTATTTTGGCAAATGGAGATGTGAAGAAATAAAATTAAGTATTTTAAGAATCTTTCCATAATTATAGTGTTATTATTAGTTTTTCAGGATTTTAACCTGTAATAAATCCCTTATCTTGAGTCCTTGTCAAATTTGCAAAGGATTTGACATTAGGGGATTTGTATCTCAATGCATCCTTGATTCTGCCTTTCAAAGAATGGAAGAGTGTCGACTTATTTTTGAGAATAGTTTAGTTGGTTGCTCTGAGAATCAAGGTTTCGTGCATCTTCTATTCTCGTATTTCAAAATGTCGATGTACGTGTTGTAAACTTTGTACTGATAAATGCATGGTGTATGTTGTTGTAAGTTGGGAAGTCTCATCATCAAAGTTGAGAGAACCGGATCGAGGTCCTTGCTATAAACTTAAATGACAACAATTTTTCATGTCTGGGGAGGCTTTCATCTGTCAGAACCTTGGGTGTGTCAGGAAATATTCTGACAGGACCAGCTGCTTAAGGGGAAGGCATTGCTCATCAGACGCCTTCCCTTATTTGATTCTTGCCTAAAACATGCATGTTCTGTTTCTCACAGGACTCCGTAAAATGATCAGCTTAGATGACAAGATTCACCATGATTCCTTCCAAGAATCAATCACCTTGTTTTTTTTATATATATAAGCAGAAGAATAAGGCCTAAGAAGGTGGCACAGAGCAACCCAGACGGGCGACAGAAGATACCACAGAGCCAAGATTTGGCAGTCAAAATAAAACAAAACCAGAGATTGCAGTCATTGAGTACAGATAGAGGTTTATCTTATCCCCAAAGTTCATGACTTCGTTAAGCCATGAACTTTGTATCCCATAGACTTTTAATGATTTTAAAACTCCAGCCCCTGCATAAAAGAAGCCATAGCCACAAAGTTCCCATGATGATCATAACAACATTCAATCAACCTGGAAAATATGAGATGTCAGAACCAAGCCACAAACTCGCAGAATTTTAATGGTATCAAAATCCAGCCCCTGCATAAAAGAAGTCGGAGACGCAAAGTTCCCATGATAATCATAACAACATTCAATCAACCTGGAAAGTATGAGATGTCAGAACCAAGCCACCAATTCTGTTAAGACCTTCTTTTGCAAGAGCATCTGCCATACAATTACCCTCCCTCAAGACATGAGAGCGCTTTACCGATCCCACAGCATAAGAAAATCTGGAGGCAGTGATGAAGAGCTTAATTATGGAATTCCCATGGTCTATTCAACACATTCCACTAAAATAAAGATGTGAGAAAATTAAAAGTCACCAACCCTTCGCAATTTGCTCGTATCTTTCGTGAAATTTCCTTTTGGCCAAATTAATCTTCTCCTCTTGGGAGACTCCATCACCGATTGCAGCTTTTGTCAATGTCTTCTTAGACTCGATGATTTTAGCTTTTGTGTCTATCTTTGTATCTTTACAAGCATTAATGTCCTTGTGCCTGCAGACCTCCTCTAAAACCTTCATGTCCTTGCCATTGCCATGCCTTTTCTGCTTGATCTGTACTGCATTGAGGTTTCCCGAAGATCCTCAACTGGTATTTCTGAACCTGATTAAAGCGAATCAAATCAAATTATTTGAAACAAAAACCATTATCAAATATGATCAGATCAAGCACACCAGGTAGGTAGCCAGACAGGTATGACTTACTTTTCTGATCATTGTCGATTCTACTGAAAAACACTTCTTCAGACAAGTCAGAATAGGAAGCTTTAGCAGCCATGAAATCTTCTTCATCGAAAGGTTGGCAAGCAAGCCCCACATCTTCTTCTTCTTCTTCTTCTTCCTCCTCTATAAAGTCTTGAAAATATTCTCTTTTCTCAGCCCCCCATTAATGTAGACACAGTCTGTGAATTCTTCATGTTTATATATTATCCCAACAATTACAGCAATGAGGAAACTAATCATGTCAGATCATACATAAGATCTCTTTTCAAATACTCTTGTAAGTTCTGTTTTGGAAATAAATCAAAGCTTCCATATGAACAACATATCCACTAATCCAAAAATAGGGATTGGTGGATAGAGAAGAACACTTGCAATAAATCTGGAGGTTGATAAAAATTAATCTAGGAAGCAGCGAATGATAATAGAAGGAAAAGCAAGTATACTAAGCAGTAAGTAGGGTAAAAGGATGGCTTTTGTAGAAAGAACTCAGTTTCTGAATTTGTAGGAAAAACTTAAGAGAACTCGTTTGTTTTTGTATTTTAAAAGTATTTTTTAAAAAGAATTAAAAAAAATTATCTACTTTAAAATAATTTTTTATGTTTTTCAGATCGTTTTGACGTAATCATATAAAAAAGATTTTAAAATATATTATTTTGATGCATTTACAAGTAAAAAAACACTTTAAAAAACAATCACTACCTCAATACCAAATAATCTCACCAATACCTTAATTTTAAGTTTTGTGTATATCATTAGTGGCTCTATCTCTATATTTCTATTTTCTTATTGTCTTTATATCTATAATAGATTAATTTAATAAATAAAAAATTCCAAAAATATTTAGATAGCTAGGTTTTTTTTTCCTTTTTTGCCAACATCAAAATATACCCCCATACTATTTGAATGGTATTAACTTTGCACCCAAATTGATTATCATGTCAATTTTATATCCATACTATTTTGATGTATTAATGGACCGTTTTCTTCAAATTATCACTGAAGTGTCTCTAATAAT
>Ga0307510_10010311_pt1 | contig 11098 bp, 12 predicted proteins | sample 12_EM_MG_FD_207224 | JGI IMG/M metagenome (GOLD analysis project Ga0307510, IMG submission 207224) | Populus trichocarpa ectomycorrhiza microbial communities from riparian zone in the Pacific Northwest, United States - 12_EM | ecosystem: Host-associated > Plants > Roots > Unclassified | place... | reverse complement strand
AAGCTGGTCAACGGCGAGTGGCAGAAGGTCTCGTGGGATCAGGCGATCAACGAGATCGGCGACAAGATGATGGAAATTCGCGCCAAGTCGGGCGCCGATTCCGTCTATCTGCTCGGCTCGGCAAAATTTTCCAACGAGGGCGGCTATCTGTTCCGCAAGTTTGCGGCATTCTGGGGCACCAATTCGATCGACCACCAGGCCCGCATCTGTCATTCGACCACCGTCGCCGGCGTCGCCAATACCTGGGGCTACGGCGCGATGACGAACTCCTACAATGACATGCGCAACTCGAAGACGATCGTCTTCATGGGATCGAACGCCGCCGAAGCCCATCCGGTTTCGCTGCAGCACATCCTGACCGGCAAGGAGATCAACCGCGCCAACGTGTTCGTGCTCGACCCGCGTTTCACGCGCACGGCAGCGCATGCCACCGAATATGTGAGGTTCCGCGGCGGCACCGATATCGCCGTCATCTGGGGCATGCTGCACCACATCTTCAACAATGGCTGGGAAGACAAGGAATTCATCAAGCAACGCGTCTACGGCATGGACCAGATCCGTGCCGAGGTCGTGAAGTGGACGCCGGAAGAGGTCGAGCGCGTCACCGGAATTCCCGGCGAGCAGCTGAAGAAGGTCGCCGAGACCTTTGCCAAGCAGAAGCCGGCGGCCTTTGTCTGGTGCATGGGCGGCACCCAGCACACCGTCGGCACCGCCAACGTCCGCGCCTATTGCAACCTGCTGCTGGCGACCGGCAATGTCGGCACCTTCGGTGGCGGCGCCAACATCTTCCGCGGCCACTGCAACGTGCAGGGTGCGACCGATGTCGGTCTCGATATCGTGACATTGCCGCTCTATTACGGTCTGGTCGAAGGCGCCTGGAAGCACTGGGCGCGCGTCTGGGAGGTCGATTACGACTATCTGCAGTCGCGCTTCGATGAAGTGCCGGCGAAGGCCGGCCGTCCAGCGCGCAACCGCAAGCAGAACATGGAATTGCCGGGCATCCCGTGGACGCGCTGGTTCGATGCGACGCTGGCCAACCCTGATGAAGTCGACCAGCGCGATGCCGTGAAGGGCGTGTTCATCATGGGGCACGGCGGCAATACCGTGCCGCGCATGACCGAGATGGTGAAGGGCCTCGAAAAACTTGAACTGCTCGTGGTCGCCGATCCGCATCCGACAACATTCGCCGCGATCTCGGAGCGCAAGAACGGCACCTATCTGTTGCCGGCCTGCACCCAGTTCGAGACCTCGGGCTCACGAACCGCCTCCAACCGCTCGCTGCAGTGGGGCGAGCAGGTCGTCAAGCCGATCTTCGAATCCAAGGACGATTACGAGATCATCTACCTGCTTTCCAAGAAGCTCGGCTTCGCCGATCCGATGTTCAAGAACATCAAGGTAGAAAACAATCATCCGTCTGCCGAAGACCTGCTGCGCGAAATCAACCGCGGCGGCTTCTCGACCGGCTATTCCGGCCAGTCGCCGGAGCGGCTGAAGGCGCACATGAAGAACCAGGGCAAGTTCGACCTGGTGACCTTGCGCGCCAAGGCGGACGAGCCCGAGATCGGCGGCGACTATTACGGCCTGCCGTGGCCGTGCTGGGGCACGCCGCAGATCAAGCATCCCGGCACGCACACGCTCTACAACACTAACCTGCACGCCAAGGACGGCGGCGGCACGTTCCGCGCCCGCTTCGGCGTGGTCTATGAGGAGAAGCAGCCGGACGGCTCGGTGAAGAACGTCAACCTGCTGGCCGAAGGCTCCTACAGCAAGGGCTCGGAACTGACCGACGGCTATCCCGAGTTCACCTACGGCCTGCTCAAGAAGCTCGGCTGGGACAAGGACCTCACCGAGGCTGAATTGGCGACGATCCAGAAGATCGGCGGCAACAATCCGGACGGCGTCGGCTGGGCGGTCGACCTGTCGGGCGGTATCATTCGCGTCACGCTGGAGCATGGCGTGATGGCGTATGGCAACGGCAAGGCCCGCGCGGTGGCGTGGAATCTGCCCGATCCAGTGCCGGTTCATCGCGAGCCGATCTATACGGCGCGGCCCGATCTGGTCGCGAAGTATCCGACGCGTCCGGACGGGCGTCAGTTCCGCATGGCCAATCTCGGCTTCTCCGTTCAGAAGGCGGCGGTGGATAAGGGGCTTGCCAAGCAATTCCCGATCATCCTGACCTCGGGACGCCTCGTGGAATACGAAGGCGGCGGCGAAGAAACCCGGTCGAACAAATGGCTCGCCGAATTGCAGCAGGACATGTTCGTCGAGGTCAACACGTCGGATGCCGCCGAGCGCGGCATCAAGGACGGCGGCTGGGTCTGGGTGTTCGGTCCGGAAAACGGCTCGAAGGCCCGGGTCAAGGCGCTGGTCACCGACCGCGTCGGCAAGGGGGTGGCGTTCATGCCGTTCCATTTCGCCGGCTGGTTCCAGGGCGTCGACCAACGCGGCAAATACCCGAAGGGCGCAGACCCGATCGTGTTGGGCGAAAGCGTCAACACGATCACGTCCTACGGCTACGACCCGGTCACCGGCATGCACGAGGGCAAAGTGACCCTGTGCCAGATCCAATCGGCGTGAGAGGAGAATAGATCATGGCTCGCGTCAAATTTCTCTGTGATGCCGACCGTTGCATCGAGTGCAACGCCTGCGTGACGGCCTGCAAGAACGAACATGAAGTGCCGTGGGGCATCAACCGCCGCCGCGTCGTCACCATCAACGACGGCAAGCCTGGCGAACGCTCGGTCTCGATGGCCTGCATGCATTGCACCGATGCGCCGTGCGCCGCGGTGTGCCCGGTGTCGTGCTTCTACACCACCGCCGACGGCGTGGTGCTGCACTCCAAGGATCTGTGCATCGGCTGCGGTTACTGCTTCTACGCCTGTCCGTTCGGCGCGCCGCAATATCCGAAGGTCGGCAACTTCGGTTCGCGCGGAAAGATGGACAAGTGCACCTACTGCGCGGGCGGGCCGGAAGCCGACTCCACGCCGGCCGAATACGCCAAATACGGCGCCAACCGCCTCGCCGAGGGCAAGCTGCCGATTTGCGCCGAGATGTGCTCGACCAAGTCGCTGCTCGCCGGCGATGGCGCGATCATTGCCGAAATCTACAAGGAGCGGGTGACGAAGCGTGGTTACGGCTCCGGCATGTGGGGCTGGAAGACCGCCTACAGCGATTCACCGACCGGCTGATGCCACGGCCGCCGTGCTCCGGCGCGGCGGCGCAAGCCTAATTCCGATAACCGAAAGGGCGTTGTGCAAATGCCAGGCTCACTTTCAATTCTCAAGGTCGCCGGTTTCAAACCGTTCTTCGCGGCGTTCGCGCTGCTGTTTGTTCTGGCGCATCCCGCAGCCGCCCAGCTTTCCTTCAAGCCGACCGCCGAGGCCGTTCAGGAGGACAAGCTCCTGAACGCGCTGAAGGAGGGCGACAAGATCTCCGGGCGCGTATCGATCCCCGACGGAAATGCTGCCAATCTGATCCAGCCCGCGGGGCGCGACTGGCGCGACTTCCATCGCGGCACGCTGCCCTGGATCGGTGGAATTGCCATTCTCGGCATGATTGCCCTGCTGGCGGTCTTCCTGATGGTGCGTGGCCGGATTCGCGTGCACCAGGGGCTCTCGGGGAAGACGATCCTGCGCTTCGCCAGCTTCGAGCGCTTCACCCACTGGCTCACGGCAAGCTGCTTCATCATCCTTGCATTGTCGGGTCTGAACGTCAGCTTTGGCCGCACCCTGATTCTGCCACTGTTCGGCGCGGACGCTTTTGCGGCCATGTCGGCCTGGGCCAAGCTTGCGCATAATTACCTGGCATTCCCGTTCATGCTGGGTCTCGTCATCATGTTCCTGATCTGGATCAAGGATAACATCCCCGGCAAGGTCGACTTGGAGTGGATCAAGCAAGGCGGCGGTATTTTGTACAAAGGCAAGCATCCGCCGGCCAAACGCTTCAACGCCGGTCAAAAGGGCATTTTCTGGATCGTGATCATCGGCGGGACGCTGATGTCGGTGTCCGGCTGGTTCCTGATCTTTCCGTATCTTCCGGGCAACGTCACGGCATTGCAGATCTGGACCGTGATCCACGCCGTGATCGCGATGCTCTTCATCGCCGCGATGCTGGCGCACATCTATATCGGCTCGATCGGCATGGAAGGTGCATTTGATGCGATGGGCACCGGCGAGGTCGATGTGAACTGGGCCAAGGAGCATCACTCGCTGTGGGTCGAGGAACAGCAGAAGAAGGCAGGCGCGCCGTCCGATCGCACGCCGCATGCCGTGCCGGCCGAATAGTCCGGCTCAAGTCAAAGGTGAGGAAGTGCCATGAAAGTCTTTGTTGCGGCTCTGGCTTTTGCCGTGGTTGCCGCCGTCGGCGTCGCAATGGTGCTCAACACCATTCAGGAGCCAAGCTCGGTCGCCTTTTCGACCAGCGGCGCCAGGGTCGGCGATCCCGGCCATAATCTGATCGGCCCGAGCTGACGCCAGCGGTGGGCGTGCCTGACGTCACGCTGGCGTGGCCGGTCGAAATCCGCCTCCCGAAGGATCGCCGCACGTTGCATGTTGTCTTTGACGACGGCCGCACCTTCGATCTCCCGGCCGAACTGCTCCGGGTGACCAGCCCGTCCGCCGAGGTACAGGGGCATTCCGAAGCCGAGCGCAAGACGGTCGGCGGCAAACGTAATGTGACCATTCTTTCCGTCGATCCTGTGGGCAACTATGCCGTCAGAATAGGGTTCGACGACATGCACTCGACCGGCATCTACTCTTGGGCGTTCCTGCGCGATCTCGGCGTGAATGCCGGACAGCGCTTTCAAGACTACCTCGACGACCTTCAGGCTAAAGGCCTCGACCGCGACAGGCCGGGCGTGCGCTGAGGGCCGATGCGGATGCAGCAAAGCAGTGCCGCGATCGCTTCACTCGCCAAGGCAAGCCGGTTCGCGCTTCCGAGCTTTGCGGCCTTGTTGATCGCGCTGCCGATCGGAACGACGGCCGCTTTCGCGCAACTGCGCGGCCATGGCGGGCCCGTGCGGGCGCTGGCGATCTCGGCCGACGGGCAAAGCGCCATCTCCGGCAGTTTCGATTCGACCGCGATCCGCTGGTCGCTGACGCGCAATGCGGCCGAGCAGGTGCTTCGTTTCCATGCCGACGCCGTCAATGCGGTCGCGCTGCTCAGGGATGGACGCGCGGCGACTGCCGGCGCCGATGGCCGCATCGCCATCTGGACGTTTGGCAAGACGGAGCCCGACGCGGTGTTCGAGGGCCACACGGCGCCGATCGTCGCGCTGGCGGCATCGCCTGATGGCGCAACGCTCGCATCCGCCTCATGGGACCACACGGTGCGGCTCTGGCCGCTCGCCGGCGGCACGCCGCGCGTGCTCGACGAGCATACGCAGAACGTCAACGGCGTGGCGTTTACGGCCGATGGCGGCGCCCTGGTCAGCGTCAGCTACGACCTCAGCGTTCGCATCTGGCCGCTGTCGGGCGCGCAAACGCCGACCGTCGTTACGATGCCGACCCCGCTCAACGCCGTGGCCGCCGGCGCCGATGGTGAAATCGCGGTTGGCGGCGCCGACGGCAAGGTTTACTTCCTGACCGCTGGCGGCGCGCCGGCCGGCGAGGTTGCGGCAGGGCCAAGGCCGGTGATCTCGATTGCGATTTCGCCTGACGGTGCGCTGGTTGCTGCCGCAGGCATTGGCGGCACGGTCGCCGTAATCGACCGCAAGGCACGCACACTCACACGCACGCTGGTCGGGCCGGGCCTGCCGGTCTGGTCGGTGGCGTTCCTGCCCGACAGCCGCACGCTGCTCACGGGCGGCGCTGATAACATCATCCGGCGCTGGAACGCGGCGACGGGCGAGCCGGTCGATCCGATTCTGCTGGAGACAGTGGGAGATCCGCTCGCCGCCTATACCGGCGATCGCGGCGCGGAGGTCTTTCGCGCCTGTGTCGCCTGCCATACGCTCGGCGCCGAGCAGGCCAACCGCGCCGGACCGACGCTTTCTGGAATCTTCGGCCGGCGCATCGCCACCGCACCCGGTTACAATTTTTCCGAAGCGCTCAAGCGGCTCGATATCGTCTGGACGCCGGAGACGGTTTCCAGGCTGTTCGAGATCGGCCCGCAGGCCTATACGCCCGGCACCAAGATGCCGGAGCAACGCATCGGCTCGGAGCAGGATCGCGCCGCGCTGGTGCAGTTTCTCGAGCGCGCGACGAAGCGATAGGGCCGATCGACGCGGCGGTTATCTGGGCTCCGTCAATGCTTCGCAGGGGTCGAATAGACCAGCGACATATCCTCGAACTCTTCGATCGGAAGCCTGGTTACGCCCGCGGCGGCCGGAGATTTCTTCGATAACGCCACGCCAGTGGTCACGGTGGAACGGTCGGCCGAAATGATGGAATGCGAACGCAATGTGGTTGCCACAGCGAGCAGGGCGACCGCCACGAATCCGGAAATCAACAGACGCTTCATGGAAAACTCCGTTGGCTCGATATGCAGTGCGACTTGCACCACCGCATTACGGCCAACGGTCACGCGTGAATGTGTTCTGGGTCACGTATCACGATCTTGTTCATGACATGTGAGCCGGAACGAATCACCGCCGCAAACCGCCGCACCGCGATCGTTGCGGCGCTGATGCTCGCGCGAGTTGCGCATCCGGTGACTCCAGTTATTGCGCCCGGGTCAGGTTTTGGCGGACGTCCACGCCCCGCCAGCAAGCCGGATCAGGAACCGAGATTGCCGCCGGACGTTCTCTCAAAAATGGCTGGATTTGGACATGACGGAACCGCTGCCCCTGCTGATAGAGAGTTCGATTGAAATCGCCTGGGACTATCTCAACCGTACCGGAGAATTGGGCGATGCGATGTTGGCCGGCCGCTTTCTTAGCGACACGATCGAGTTGATGGTGCGTCGTGGCGAGCGACGGCGGTTGATGTTGGCCAACAAGGCCATCGCGGCCTATCAGCAATTCAGGCGGCAGCAGTCCGTACCTCCGGTACTCGCGTCGGCTTGATGGCGGTTCCCTCGTTCGCGTCGGAACCGTTCGCGGAAGCGCAGGTTGAAGAGTCGCTTCAATCAGAGGAGTTCCCCATGAAGAAAACCATCCTGGCTTGCGCCTGCGCCCTGTTGCTGTCGACGGGGGGTGCGTTCGCACAGACGCAGCCGGCCCCCGGCGCATCGAGCGAAGGAAATGTCGGCCCAGGCGCGACCAAAAGCACGACCAAGCACACGAACATGAAGAAGGGAACGACGACCGGAACTGCTACCGGAAAAATGAAGTCCGGTTCGTCCGGCAGCCCTTCCAGCATGGACAATGCCGCACCGGGCACCAAAAAATAATTCCGGCCCGCAGCCGGTGACTGCTGGACGCTTGCGCGAATGCTGTTGTCTGCGGGCAACGGCATTCGCCTCGTTCGTGCGTGACGGGGCGCTAGTCGTTCCCGCATGACGCGGGCACGGGATACCGACTAGAATTGTGCGTGCTGCCCACCGGGTTGCGAAATTCCGCTCAACGCCGCGCCGGTGCCGTTGCCGGCTTGCGCCAGCGCGATGTCGCCCAGCGCAATGATCCCGACGAGACGCTTGTCGCGGTTGAGCACCGGCAGGCGACGGACCTGAATGTCACCCATGATCGCGCTCACCTCGTCGAGGTTCTGATCGTCGTAGCAATATCTGACCTCGGCCGTCATCACGTCGCCGACCCGCGCCTCCGGGCCGCGGCCCATGCCGATGCCACGGATCGCGATATCGCGGTCGGAGATCATGCCGACCAGGCGGTCGTTATCAGTCACCGGCAGCAACCCGACGGCGAGCGCCGCCATGGCCTGCGCGGCGTCCTTTAAGGTGTCAGCGGGGGTGCAGAGTTGAACCTCCGAGGTCATCGCATCGGAAACTTTCATGTGACGCTCTCTTTTTGGCGGTTGCTTCACGGCTAACACGCCGCGCCCACCGGCGTTCCGGCGGGCATGAAGTATTCCCAGCTCCCGCGGAGAGACTTCAGACTGAGCTGAAGTCTCTCCGCCGCTTTTTCTCGTCTGTCTTACCAGCGGTCGCTGTCGACACCGACGCCCACGCTCACGCCGGGCGCGCGGATGCCGACGCCGGCGCGCGGCTCATCGTAGTCGCGGTAGCGCCGCTGCTCGATATATCGCTCGCGCGGCTGATAGGCGTATGAATCGCGGACGATCACGCGGCTTTCGCCGCGGGTGCGATAGCAGCGTCCGCTGTCGTCGCAGACCATGCGAACCTGCTGTACCAGGTCGGAGTTGGTATATTCGCTGCTGGTGTAGATGTCAGACGCATTTGCGCTGCCGGTCAGAAGCGCGCCCGCGCCGGCCAGCAGGCCGATTGCGATCTTCTTCATAAGTTCCTCCTCCTCGAATACTGCTCATCGAAAGCTGCCCTCTCGGGCTCAAAGCATCGCGCTGGCTTTGGTTCCGAAGCGGGAAGCAATGAGGCCGGAGTTCCATCACTGCGAGAGGAGGAGGGGCGCCGATCGGGGGGCGTCATCGTCGCAGGGGCAACCACGCCGCGCTTCATGCGTTGGCCCACATGGAGGCATCAAATAATGACAAATGAATCAATTCCCCTGATCTCCCACAATGCACTCGTTCTGATCGGCGACGGCCAGAAGGCATTGTTTCTGCGCAACAAAGGCACCGCGCACCAGGTCAAGCTCGAAGTCGAGCAGGTCCTGGAGCAGGACAATCCGGCAACGCGCGAGCAGGGCACCGATCGTCCGGGCCGTTCCGTTTCAACCGTCGGTACGGCGCGAAGCGCGGTAGAGGAGGTTGACTGGCACCACATCGCCAAGGAACGCTTCGCCGGCGATATCGCAGCAGCGCTCTACCTTCATGCCCACGACAATCGTTTCGACAAGCTCGTCGTCATCGCGCCGGCGAAGATTCTCGGCAATTTGCGCAAGGCATTTCATGCCGAGGTGACGGACCGGATCGTGGGCGAGATTTCGAAGGAACTGACTTCGCATCCGATACCGCAGATCGAAAAGCTGATAGCGGCCTAGCCACATGTCGGCTGGGCATGGTGCTTGCTCGCGACGGTAGGGTACCGGGCCATCGCTATGTCACAGGGCCCGGATTGAACAGCGCCAGCGAGTTGGTGAGCTTCCAGTGCTCGGCCCAGGTCTCGCGGCCGCTCGCCACGTCAAGCATGAGACGGAACATTTCCCAGCCGACATCCTCGATCGTCGCATCGCCGGTGGCGATGCTGCCGGCGTCAACGTCGATCAAATCGTGCCAACGCTGCTTGAGTTCGCTGCGCGTGGAAACCTTGATGACCGGCACGGCGGCAAGTCCGTAGGGCGTGCCGCGGCCGGTGGTGAAGACGTGCAGCGTCATGCCCGAGGCCAATTGCAGCGTGCCGCAGATAAAATCGCTGGCCGGCGTTGCGGCAAAAATCAGCCCTTTTTGGCTTACCCGCTCACCCGGCGCCAGCACGCCCGCGATCGGGCCGGTGCCTGACTTGATCACCGAACCCATCGCCTTCTCGACGATGTTGGAGAGGCCGCCCTTCTTGTTGCCCGGCGTGGTGTTGGCGCTGCGGTCGGCTTCGCCGCCGGCGAGATAGCGATCATACCAAGCCATCTCGCGCACCAGCGCGTCCGCAACATCCTGGCTCGCCGCGCGCGGCGTCAGCAGATGGATGGCATCGCGCACTTCCGTCACTTCGGAAAACATCACGGTGGCGCCGGCGCGAACCAGAAGATCTGCAGCGAAACCCAGCGCCGGGTTGGCGGTCACGCCCGAGAACGCATCGCTGCCGCCGCATTGCATGCCGACCACCAGCGCCGACGCCGGGCAGGTTTCGCGGCGTCGCTTGTTCAATATCTGCAAGCGCGCGTCTGCCATCTGCACGATGTCCTCGACGATTTCGCCGAAACCTGTAAGGCCCTCGTCCTGCATCCGCATGATTTCGTCGTCGGCGTTCATCCCCTCGGGCAGCAACAGTTCAGGCTGAAGCTTCTCGCAACCGAGACCAACGATCATCACCTCGCCGCCGAAATTGGGATTGCGGGCGAGGTTCTGCAGCGTGCGGATCGGGACCGCGGCGCCTGGCGCGTTGATCGCGACCCCGCAGCCATAGGCATGCGTGATCGCCACTACGTCGTCGACGTTGGGATATTTCGGCAACAGCTCCTTGCGAATCCGGTCCAGCGCGAATTCGACCGTGCCGGCGACGCATTGCACGCTGGTCGAGATCGCGAGGATGTTGCGGGTGCCGACCGAACCGTCGGCATTGCGATAGCCTTCGAACGTGTAGCCTTCCAGCGGCGGCAGGACGATCGCGCCGCCGTTTGGCTGCGGCAGATTGTCGAACGACGGGGCGTCGGGCATCTGCACCAGCGATTCCTTGACCCAACTGCCCCTGGTGATCGGCGCTGCGGCGCGACCGATGACCTCGCCGTAGCGCCGAATGATTTCGTCCTGTCCGATATCGGCGAGGGCAACTTTGTGGCCTTGCGGGATCTGCTCGATCAGCCGTAAGCCGCACGCGAATTCAGCGCCCGGGTGCAGACCGCCGCGGTTCGCGACGATCGCGACGTTATCGTCCGCGTGCATGCGGATGTAGAGCGGTTTCGCGGTGACGGGCTGCATGTCGAATCCTTAGTTCGCTGGCGGCATCAGGCAACGCGTAGCTGCGCCGCATGATTGAGGCAATCAAGGTCAAACCGCGCGGCTGATCAAGCGGCTCTTCGGACAAGGCGCGGGCGGATATGATCTCGACGGTTGGCTCAATAGGGAAGGAATCCTAACTCGACGATGAGGTGATTAGGGAACCTAATAGTCAAATAATATTACTAGTCAGGACCGATCTTCCGTGAAATATTCCCCGCGCTGCCATCAATGGACAGCTTTTAAGGTGCCTTGATACCGAATTCGGGCATGCAGGCACCCTGAACAACATTTGGGAGAATGCGCCTCATGACCACCAAAGCCCTCCTTGCGGCCACCGCGCTGGTCGCCATCACCCTTTCGCTTCCCGCAACCGCCGCTGAACTCACCGTCGGCTTTTCCCAGATCGGATCCGAATCCGGCTGGCGGGCGGCGGAGACATCGGTTTCCAAATCGGAGGCCGCCAAGCGCAAGGT
>Ga0307510_10010310_pt1 | contig 11098 bp, 6 predicted proteins | sample 12_EM_MG_FD_207224 | JGI IMG/M metagenome (GOLD analysis project Ga0307510, IMG submission 207224) | Populus trichocarpa ectomycorrhiza microbial communities from riparian zone in the Pacific Northwest, United States - 12_EM | ecosystem: Host-associated > Plants > Roots > Unclassified | place... | reverse complement strand
CGGGCGAACCGGCCGCAGCGCCGTCCGCACCGGAATCGGCGAACGCCGGCATCGCCACGGCCAGCGCACCGGATGCGGCGGCGACGGCGATCACACCGTTTCGGGTAACCCGTTTCATAGGGTCCCTGCCTTCCAGAGATGTAGCGGGCACTCACCCGCACCGGATAAAACGCGGGCGCACCATCCGAGTTATGGCTTATCGGCCTTTCACTCCATCGAGCGTCACGGTTATCGAACTACTCGTAACGAATCCTCATCGGCCGGAAACCATTAGTCGGAAAACCTCTTATGCCTATTGAAGGGGCGCAGAATACGGCACCGCTCACCGTCCCGCCCGCCCGGAGGCGGGGCTCGCGAGGCCCGCTTATCGTGATCGCAGGCGCTGGTCACGGCGCGTTCTTGGAGGCATTGATGCTGGCCAAGCTGTCATCGCGGCCCGCGCTCCGGGGCTGTGCGGTCACCGGGGCCCTCACGCTGGCACTGCTCGGCGCGGGGCTGCCCGCGCTCGCCACGGCCGACAACCGGCCGGCGCCCGACCTGTCCCGGTTCTACCGGCAGAAGGTGAAGTGGGCCGCGTGCACGACCCCGGACGCGCCCAAGGACCTCCAGTGCGGGAAGGTCACCGTGCCGCTCGACTACGCGAAGCCCGGCGGCGGGACACTCGATCTCGCGCTGGCCCGCTACCGGGCGACCGGGAAGTCGAGGGGCTCGGTGCTGCTGAACTTCGGCGGTCCCGGTGGCGCGGGTGTCAGCGAACTCGCCTCGGGCGGCAAGGAGTTCATGGATCTGACGAACGGCTACGACGTCGTCACGTTCGATCCGCGCGGCGTCGGCCAGTCCTCGCCCGTGAGCTGTGGCGAGGGCTCCGATCAGGGCTCGGCCCCGATCGACGAGGACGCCACCGACAGCAGCGATCCGAGGATCCTCCTCAAGCAGCTACGGAAAGCGGCCGCCACCTGCGCCAAGTACTCCGGCCCTGTCCTGCCCCACATCGGCACGGTCAACGCCTCCCGGGACCTGGACGTGATGCGCCAGTCCCTCGGCGACAACAAGCTCAACTACCTCGGTTTCTCCTACGGAACGCGGCTCGGCGCGGTGTACGCGGCCCAATTCCCCAAGAAGGTGGGCCGGTTGGTGCTCGACGGCGTCGACACCCTCACCGAACCGCTGTCCGAGCAGGGGATCGCGGGCGCCGAGGGGCAGCAGACGGCGCTGGAGGACTTCCTCGACTGGTGTGTGCGGGACATCGCCTGCCCCTTCGGGACGGACGCGCGATCGGCGCCGGACCGGGCCGTACAACTCGTCCGCTCGCTCGACCAGGACCCGGTGCAGACGGACTTCGGCGACCCGTTCTCCGGTCAGGACCTGGTGGGTTCCATCAGTCAGGCGCTGTACAGCAAGCAGTTGTGGCCGACGCTGGAGCGGGCCATCGCCTCGCTGGTGGAGGACGGTGACACGCGCGCCATCATGGCGTTCTCGTCGGGCGGCACCGGTCTGCCCCACCTGCGCGGGGGCGGTGGGATCGTCGACGCCCAGGACGTCCCGCTCGACAACCTCCCGGCCGCGCTGATGGCCATCAACTGCGCGGACGACCCCGACCGCCCCACCGCCGAGCAGATCACCAAGCACCTGGCCGGCCTGCGCGCCGAGTACGAACAGGCGTCCCCGGTCTTCGGCCGCTACCGGCTCACCGAGGTGCTGATGTGCTACGGCCGCCCCAAGGGCACCGACTACATCCGCGACGACGTCAAGAACGTGGACGCGGCGAAGATGCTGCTCGTCGGGACCCGGGGCGACCCGGCGACGCCGTACCGCTGGACCGTGGAGACGGCCCAGCGGCTCGGTTCGTCGGCTGTGGTGCTGGACAACAAGGGTGAGGGCCACACCGGTTACGCGTCTTCCAAGTGTGTGCACCACAAGGTCAACGACTTCCTGCTGTACGGCTCGCTGCCGCCCAGCGGGAGTTCGTGCCAGCCGGACACCTCCGAGGTTCCCTGAGGGACCGCTCAGCCCAGCACGATCTCGGGCTTGTAGAGGTCCGTCCAGAGCGCCAGGTCGAGGGCGCGTTCCAGGCCGCGGCGGCCCGCCTGGGTGCTGATGGGTGCGTCACGGTGGGCGACCTGCCGGAGCCTCTCGCGGTCGACGAGGTCGAAGACCGGGTGGGAGGGCCGGGCGAGGAGGTCCTTGGCGTGGTCCTGGAGCGCGACCGCGTACTTGGGGTCCTGGGTGGACGGGTAGGGGCTCTTGACCCGGTCGTAGACGGACTTCGGGAGGACGTCCGCGGTGGCCTCCCTGAGCAGGGTCTTCTCCCGGCCGTCGTAGGACTTGAGGGACCAGGGCGTGTTGAAGACGTACTCGACGAGCCGGTGGTCGCAGAAGGGGACGCGGACCTCCAGGCCGACGGCCATGCTCGCGCGGTCCTTGCGGTCGAGCAGGATGCGGACGAAGCGGGTGAGGTGGAGGTGGCAGACGCGCCGCATGCGGTACTCGAAGTCGCTCTCGCCGTCGAGGCGTTGGATGCCGGCGACGGCGGTGCGGTAGCCGTCCGCGATGTACGACTCGGTGTCCAGGGCCTTGGTCAGGTCGGGGCGCAGTACGTCCGCGTCGTCCCCGAAGTGCCGGCCGAACCGCACCAGCCAGGGGAAGGTGTCGGCGCGCCTCGCCTCCTCGTCGAAGAACTGTAGGTATCCGCCGAAGACCTCGTCGGCGGACTCGCCGGACAGGGCGACGGTGGACTGGTCGCGGATGGCGCGGAACAACAGGTAGAGCGAGGAGTCCATGTCGCCGAAGCCCAGGGGGAGATCGCGGGCGCGGAGCATCTTCGCGCGTACGTCGAGGTCGGCGAGGGCGTGTGCGTCGAGCACGATGTCCTGGTGGTCGGTGCCGGAGGCGCGGGCCACGTCGTGGACGTACGGCGTGTCGGGGGTGCCGCGCAGTTCGTCGGCGACGAAGTTCTCGTTCTGGCCGGCGAAGTCGACGGCGAAACTGCGCACCTTCTCGCCGTGCTCGGCGAGTTGGAGGGCCGCTATCGCGGTCATGGCGGAGGAGTCGAGACCGCCGGAGAGCAGGGTGCAGCGCGGTACGTCGGCGACGAGTTGGCGGCGCACGATGTCGTCGAGGAGCGTGCGGACGGCGGCGACGGTGGTGTCGCGGTCGTCGGTGTGCGGGCGGGTCTCCAACTGCCAGTAGACGCGCCGCCGTTGGCCCGAGCGGTCGACGGTGACGACGGTGCCGGGCTCGACCTCGCGCATGCCGTCCCAGACGGCGTGTCCGGGTGTCTTGATCATGGTGAAGAGTTCGCGCAGGCCGTCCAGGGTGACCCTGGCGCGGGCCAGCGGGTTGGCGAGGATCGCCTTCGGTTCGGAGCCGAACAGGACGCCGTCCGGGGTCGGTCGGTAGTAGAAGGGCTTGATGCCCATGCGGTCGCGGATCATGACGAGTCGGTCGCGGCGGCCGTCCCAGATCGCGAAGGCGTACATGCCGTTGAGGCGTTCGGCGACCGCGTCGCCCCATTCGAGATAGCCGCGCAGCACGACCTCGGTGTCGGAGTCGGTGGTGAACCGGTGCCCCCTGTCGGCGAGTTGGCGGCGGAGTTCGGTGAAGTTGTAGGTCTCCCCCGAGTAGACGAGCGCGACGGCGCCGTCCGCGGTGTCGACGGTCATCGGCTGACGGCCGCCGGGCAGGTCGATGATCGCGAGCCGGCGGTGTCCGAGGGCCGCGGGCCCCTGGACCCAGCTGCCGCGGTCGTCCGGGCCGCGGCAGGCCATCGTCTCGGTCATTGCATCCAATGTCGCGGCCTCGGTGCGCAGTTCACGGTCGAAGGAGACCCAGCCGGTGATGCCGCACATGCGTTACCTCCTGCGTTCGGTCCGCCGGAAGTTGGTCATCCACCTGCGCCTTTTCCTTGGGCGCGACCCGCACCCCGCGAACCAGTTGTATCGAGCACCTACATGACGAGCGTGTGTCACCGCGCAGGGCCGGTCAACACAGCCGTAACCTGAACGGCCGTCCCGTCCCGGCACTTTCAGCCGCGTTTTGCGTACCCGGGATCCATGGACCGGCGTCCCACCGGGCGGAGATCGTCAGGATTCGGCCAACGGCAAAGAGTTGCCCAACATCCGCGACCCGCGAGGAACTTCAGAACTGCACCGGGTCCCGCACGATCGGGCAGGTCATGCAGTGCCCGCCGCCCCGGCCGCGCCCCAGTTCGGCGCCGACGATGGTGATGACCTCGACGCCCGCCTTGCGCAGCAGGGTGTTGGTCTGGGTGTTGCGGTCGTAGGTGAAGACCACGCCGGGTTCCAGCGCCACCGCGTTGTTGCCGCTGTCCCACTGCTGGCGTTCGGAGGCGTAGATGTCGCCGCCTGTCTCGACGACCCGCAGTCCGGGCAGGCCGAGCGCCTTGGCGACGACGTCGGTGAAGGGGGTCGAGCCCTCGTCGACGATGTCGATGCCGGGGGCCTTGTCGCCGGGGCGCAGGGAGAAGGTGTGGACGGCGTCCATGATGGCCGGGTACAGGGTCACCAGGTCGCGGTCGGCGAAGGTGAAGACGGTGTCGAGGTGCATCGCGGAGCGCAGCTTCGGCATGCCGGCGACGACGACGTGTTCGGCGGCGCCCAGGTCGAAGAGCGCCTTGGCGACCTGGGTGATGGCCTGGCGCGAGGTGCGTTCGCTCATCCCCATGAGGACCACGCCGTTGCCGACGGGCATGATGTCGCCGCCCTCGAACGTGGCCTGCCCCCAGTCGAGTTCGGGGTCGCCCCACCAGACGACGGAGCCCGCGAAGTCGGGGTGGAAGGTGTAGATCGCTTTCATCAGGAGGGTCTCGTCGTGCCGGGCGGGCCAGTAGAGCGGGTTGAGGGTGAGGCCGCCGTAGAGCCAGCAGGTCGTGTCGCGGGTGTAGAGGGTGTTGGGCAGCGGTGGCATCAGGTATTCGCGGACACCGGTCGACTCGCGGACGAGGGCGACGTAGTCGGTGCGGTACTCGTCCGGGAGGTCGGTGGTGGCGAGGCCGCCGATCAAGTACTTGGCCAGTTCGGCCGGTTCGAGGCTCTCCAGGTAGGCGCGGGTCGCGTCGATGAGACCGAGGCCGACCTCGTTGGCGACGATCTTCCGGTCCAGGAGCCAGTCCTTGGCGGCGGGGATCGTCATCGTCTGGGCGAGCAGTTCGTGCAACTCGACGACGTCGACGCCGCGTTCGCGGAGTTTGTTGACGAAGTCGGCGTGGTCGCGCTGGGCGTTCTCGACCCACATCACGTCGTCGAAGAGCAGGTCGTCGGAGTTGGTCGGGGTGAGCCTGCGGTGGGCCAGACCCGGCGCGCAGACCAGTACCTTGCGGAGGCGGCCGACTTCGGAGTGGACGCCGTACTCATGTCGGTTCGCGCTGTCCTGACTGGTCACGGTGCACCTTTCCGGGGGTCGGGGGCGAGGTCAGAGGCTGATCCAGCCCAGCGTCAGGGCGACGATCCCGACGGCGGCGCCGGCGATCGAGACGGCGAGGATCACCAGTTCACGGGCCGAGAAGGGCGAACGTCCCTGTTCCCTGCGGGCCTTGACGAACAGGAAGGTGGCGGGCGCGTAGATGATGAACGAGACGAGGAGGTACTTGAGCCCGGCCGCGTAGATGAGGAACGCGGTGTAGACGGTGGCGAGCACGGCGACCACCAACTCGCCGCGCCCTGCGCGTGTTTGCTTGAGCGCGATTCGTACGGCGAAGCCCGCCGCGAGCAGGAACGGGATCAGCGTCAGTGAACTGGTCAGGTCCAGCGCGAAGTTGAAGGCGTCGTCGGAGAAGTAGGTGACCACCAGAACGACTTGGCTGAGCAGCGTGGTCATCACCAGGGCGGGCACGGGCACGTCGGCCGCGGTGGACTTCTTCAGGAAGCGCGGCATGTCGTCGTCCTTGGCGGCGACGAACAGCACCTCGGCGGCCATCAGCGTCCAGGCGAGATAGGCGCCCAGCACGGAGACGATCAACCCTACGCTGACGAAGACCTTCCCCCAGGTGCCCACCGCGTGTTCCAGCACACCCGCCATGGAGGGCTGCCGCAGTTCGGCGATCTCGCCCATCGGCATCAGGCCGTACGACACGATCGTGACCGACGCGAAGACGGCGAAGACGCTGAGGAAGCCGAGGACGGTCGCACGGCCGACGTCCTCGCGGCGCTTGGCGTGCCGGGAGTAGACGCTGGCGCCCTCGACGCCGAGGAACACGAAGACGGTGGCCAGCATGGTGCCCTTGACCTGTTGGAACAGGGAGCCCGCGTAGTCGGCGCCACCGAAGTTCTCGGCGAAGACATGGGGCTTGAGGTAGCAGAGCGCCAGGATGACGAAGACGAGGATCGGCACGACCTTGGCGACGGTGACGATGCGGTTGATGGCCGCCGCCTCCTTCACCCCGCGGCTGATCAGCAGGAAGAAGAGCCACAGCCCGGCCGAGGAGAGGACCACCGCGAGGACGGTGTCGCCCTCGCCGAGCGCGGGGGCGATCGTGCCGATCGTCGACATGATCAGCACCCAGTACGTCACGTTGCCGACGCAGGCGCTGGCCCAGTAGCCGAACGCGGCGAAGAAGCCGAGGTATTCGCCGAAACCGGCCTTGGCGTATGCGTAGACACCGGCGTCGAGGTCGGGTCTTCGGACGGCGAGGGTCTGGAAGACGAAGGCGAGCATCAGCATGCCCGTGCCGGCAACGGCCCAGGCGATCAGGGCGCCGGCCACGCCCGTCTCCTGCGCGAACCGGCGGGGAAGGGAGAACACCCCGGCCCCGACCATGGAGCCGACCACCATGGTGGTCAGCGTCGGCAGGGTCAGCTTGGCCGCTGTGGTCCGGGGGGCGGTGGTGGCGGCTTGCGTCACCTGAGGGACGTTAGCAACCAATTGCCCCAATTGCCTGGCGGGCTTCCCCCATATGCCCCATCGGTGAATCGGCCCTATCGTGCTGTTATGGAGCACGCACTGAGTCCCGCCACCCTCACCGAACTGCGGCGCCCGCGCCCCTACCCCGCGGTCTCCGTGCTCACCCCGACGCATCGTCGCGAACCCGACAACACCCAGGATCCGGTCCGGCTGCGCAATGTGCTGGCCGAGGCCAAGAAGCAGCTGGAGGCCGATCCCGCGGTCCCCCGGGAGCGGCGCATCGACGTCTCCCGTCAGCTCGACCAGGCCCTCGCCGAGGTCGATCTGGCGCATGCCGAGGACGGTCTGGTGATCTTCGCCGCGCCGGGCGAGCACCAGGTGTGGTCCCTCGCCAGGTCCGTGCCGGAACGTGTGGTGCTCTCCGACACGTTCCTCACCCGCAATCTCGTCTCCGCGCAGGCCTCCGAGCGCCCGTTCTGGGTGCTGTCGCTCGCCGCGGACCGCGTCACGCTGTGGAACGGTGGTGTCGACCGGGTCGTCGAGGCCCACACCTGCGGCTTCCCGCTGACCCGCGACCACCGGGACAACTTCGACGCCGAGCGGCAGGAACGCATCGGCGACATCCCGAGCACCTTCCGCGACGAGGACACCCGCCACTTCCTGCGCGAGGCCGACACCGCGATGGGCAGGATCCTCCGCGAGCAGCGGCGCCCGCTCTACATCACCGGCGAACAGGCCGCCCTGTCCGCCCTCGACGAGGTCGGCGGCGCCACCAAGGACGCGGTGCACATCGCGCACGGCGGCCTCGCGCACGGCACCCCCGACGCCGTGTGGCAGGCCGTACGGCCACTGGTCGACGCCGAGGCCCGCAAGAGCACCGTCACCGTGGCCCGCGAGCTCGAATCCGCGCGTGGGCGCAAGGAGTTCGCGGCCGGCGTCGACGAGGTCTGGCAGAACGCCCGCGAGGGCCGGGTCCGGCTGCTGGCCGTCGAGGAGAACTACCGCGTCACGGTCCGCGACGACCACGGCGACCATCTCGTCCCGGCCGACGGCAGCGACCTCGACGCCCGCGAGGACATCGTGGACGAGATCGTCGAACGGTGCCTGGAGACCGGCGCCGACGTCCGCTTCGTCCCCGACGGCACCCTGAACGACGCGGACGGCATCGCGGGCGTGCTGCGCTACTGAACCCCCTCGCCGCCGAGCCCCGCGCATTCCGGAGGCCCCCTCCCCCTACGGCGTACGCTACGGCGTGATCGTCGACGGAGAGGGAGTGCACACGTGGGTGACCTGCTGGGCGTGGCCGTGCTGGGTGCGGGACACATGGGAGCCGACCACATACGACGCCTCGATCAGGTGGTGAGTGGCGCCAGGGTCGCCGCGGTGGCCGACCCGGACACGGATCGAGCCAAGGAGGCGGTGGCCGGTCTGGACGCTGTCACGGTGCACGAGGACGCCGTGGCCGCGCTGGATGCCCCCGGCGTCGAGGCGGTGCTCATCGCCTCGCCGGGTCCCGCGCACGAGGAGGCGCTGCTCGCTGCCTTCGCGCGCGGGCTGCCGGTGCTGTGCGAGAAGCCCATGGTGCCCGACTCCGCCGGAGCGCTCCGGGTGGTGGAGGCGGAGGCACGCCTCGGGCGACGGCTCGCGCAGATCGGGTTCATGCGGCGCTACGACGCGGAGTACCAGCAGCTCAAGTCCCTGCTGGACAGGGGGCAGTTGGGGCGCCCGCTCATGCTTCACTGCACCCACCGCAATGTGTCGTCGCCGCCGTACTTCACCTCGGCGATGCTCATCGACAGCTCCGTGTCGCACGAGATCGACGCGGCCCGCTGGCTGCTCGGCCAGGAACTCACCGCGGTGAGCGTGCTCAGCCCGCGCTCGTCGGCGAACGCGCCGGAGGGACTGCTCGACCCGCAGCTCGTGCTCTTCGAGACCGACGGGGGCGCTCTGGTCGACGTCGAGGTCTTCGTCAACAGCGGGTTCGGCTACCAGGTGCGCTGCGAGGCCGTGTGCGAGGCGGGCAGCGCCCGGATCGGCGAGGACCGCGCGATGGTCGTCACCACGCGGGGCAGCGCCCATGAGGACGTACCGCTGGACTATCTCGTCCGGTTCGTGGACGCCTACGACCGCGAGGTGCAGTCCTGGGTCGACGCCACCCGGCGGGGCCTGGTCACCGGCCCGAGCGTCTGGGACGGCTACGCGTCCTCCGCGATCGCCGAGGCCGGGGTCCGGGCGCTGGAGAGTGGCGGCCGGGTGACCGTCGAACTCGCCCCGCGCCCGGACCTGTACGCCGACGTCAGCCGCTGACACCGGAGTTGTACGCCGGCATCAGCCGCTGACGCTCGCCGCTCCCGACTCCAGGTGTCCGGTGAACCGGCGCGACCAGGTCGCGTCGGAGTCGACGGTGACCGTGAAGTCGTACCAACCGCCTTGGTTCGCGACGGCGTTGAAGAAGTCCTCCGTCGACGCGCCCGCGGCGGCCGTGTAGGTCCATGGCCCGTCGCCGCGGTAGTGGTTGGAGGTGATGGTGAACTTCACCGACGCGGCGGACGAGTTGGTCATCTTGAAGTAGACGGCGAGCTTGCCGGTACCTGGCTCGACGGCGTAACGGGTGCTCACCTCCACGGACTTGCCCGCCTTCGTCGCGTCGCCCTGGAAGCGGCGCAGGAAGCGGTTGGGGCCGACCATGGTGATGTCGTACTTGCCGCTGCCGTAGCCCGTACCGATGTTGAAGTAGTCGGAGGCGGTGCCGCCCGGGTCGATCGTGTACTGCCAGGGTGTGGTGTCGCGGTAGGCGTTGGGGTGGATGGAGAGATGGGCGGCGCTCTTCGCGGCGCCGCCCTGGTTGGACATGGCGAACCAGGCGAGGATCTTGCCGCTCGACCCGAACTCCAGGCGGTCCAGGTACCCGTTGGGCTGGTACGGCAGCGCGCGGGCGGGCCGGGTGCCGGACTCCTGGACGGGCAGGGCGTTGTTCGTCGGCACCGGATTGGGCAGCGGTCCGCAGGTGGAGAGGCCGATGACGCTCGTCGCGGGCAGGGACACCGCGCCGTAGACCGGGTTGGCGAAGTCGAAGACGCCGGTCAGGTCGCCGCTGACCTTGCGCCGCCAGGTGCTGATGTTGGGGCAGGCGGCGGGCTTGCCCAGGGTCGAGGTCCAGGTCTCCAGGAAGCGCAGGACCGAGGTGTGCTCGAAGACCTCGGAGGAGACCCAACCACCGCGTGTCCAGGGTGAGATGACGATCATCGGGACGCGGAACCCGAAGCCGTAGGGCACACCGTTGAGGAACTCGCCGTCGGTGCCGGCGGGCGGTGCGGGCGGCGGGACGTGGTCGAAGTAGCCGTCGTTCTCGTCGTAGTTGAGGAACAGGACGGTCGAGTCGAAGACGTCCGGGTCGGCGGCGAGGGCCTGGTAGACGAGGCCGACGAAGTGCGCGCCGTCGCCGGGCGGGGCGTAGGGGTGCTCGGAGAAGGCCTGGTTGGGGACGATCCAGGAGACCTGCGGGAGGGTGCCCGCGAGGACGTCGGCCCTGATGGCGGCGGCGATGTCGTCGGAGGTGGAGCCGGTGGCGGCCGGGACGGAAGACATGCCTCGGTCGTAAAGGGCGCTGCCCGCCTTGGAGTTGGCGAAGTTCTTGAAGTAGGCGCAGGCGTTGTCGCCGTAGTTGTCGGCCGCGTTCTGGTAGACCTTCCAGGTCACTCCGGCGTTCTGTAGCGCTTCGGCGTAGGTCTGCCAGGTCAGGCCGGACTCGTCACCGCCGTCGTAGCTGGAGGAGTCGACCTTGCCGCTCCACAGATAGGTGCGGTTGGGGCCGGTCGCGCTGAGGGTGGAGCAGAAGTAGGCGTCGCAGATGGTGTAGTTGTCGGCGAGCGCGTAGCGGAACGGGATGTCGGAGCGGTCCAGGTAGCCCAGCGAGCGGACGTTGCCCACGCCGGAGACCCAGTTGTCGAGGCGGCCCTTGTTCCACGCGGAGTGCTGGGAGGACCAGGAGTGCGGCAGGTCGCCGTTGCACTGCGCGAGGGTCTCGCCGTCCTGGCCGCCCGCGGCCGGGGTGGCGCTCAGTTTCCACGGGTACTGACGGCCGCCGCCGTCGGGCTGGTCGAAGACCGGGTATCCGCCGCTCAGCGTGATGCCGCTGCGGTCGTCGAAGCCGCGGACGCCCTTGAGGCGCCCGAAGTAGTGGTCGAAGCTGCGGTTCTCCTGCATGAGGATCACCACGTGTTTCACGTCCGAGATCGTG
>Ga0307510_10010309_pt1 | contig 11098 bp, 5 predicted proteins | sample 12_EM_MG_FD_207224 | JGI IMG/M metagenome (GOLD analysis project Ga0307510, IMG submission 207224) | Populus trichocarpa ectomycorrhiza microbial communities from riparian zone in the Pacific Northwest, United States - 12_EM | ecosystem: Host-associated > Plants > Roots > Unclassified | place... | reverse complement strand
ATCAAGGAAGATGATAGTGATCAACAAATGGAAACATCTCCATACACGATGATATGTACAAAATAAGGTGTGTAGTTTGATTATAGATAGTGAAAGTTGCACTAATATGGCTAGCATTACCTTTGTTAGTAAACTTAATTTGTGTACTGTTAAGCATTGGCTAAATGATAGTGGTGAAGTGAAAGTAACTAAATAGGATGTAGTTCTGTTTTTTTTTTTTTTGGAAGTATGTTGATGAAGTTATGTGTGATACGATACCCATGCAAGCGAGTCACATCTTATTGGGGAGACCATGATAGGAACGCAATTCATGATGGGGTTAAAAATAGGTATACGAGTGTAACAAATGATAAAACCATTACTCTTATACCTCTTCCACCCAAACAAGTGTATAATGATTAAATAAAGCTACAAGGTGAGCATGGGGTTACGGGGAGAGAAAATCAAGGTGAGGAACAGGGAGAGAGAAGACCATCAGAGTTGGCCAAAACCCAAAACACTACTGCAACCCATTCAGCCACCCATCCAAACACAAACAAACATTCGACCAACACTCCAAACAAATCAGACCATTCTTCCACTTCCTAAAAACACCCAAATTTGGTCAAGAATGGAGGTAAGATAAGAGGGTGAAGAAAGTCAGTAAGTGTGATGAGAATTGTGTGGAAAAACTAAAAAGACAACCCAATTTTTATGCTAAAAAGGGTGAGGTTAGGTCTGTATTTTTCACTAACAAGCCAATTATTTTACTTGTGTATAAGGAGGCTTACTTAATGCTAACGATCAAGGCTGTCAAAAACGTATTTTTGACACGACACGAAAAATACAAAATAAACTCAGATCGTAAAAACGAATCGTGAAATCGTAAAATCGTAAGGAATTTTTTCAAGAGAAGCCTATTGTCCCAAATTCAAAGAAGATGATACAAACAAAACAATGTTCTGGAAAGGAACATGCATTACCAGTAATGCTTTCATAATCACAAAGACACCATAACACCATCCCACGCAAATTCAAAGAAAGTCAATACAAACAAAACAATGTTTTGGAAGGAAACAGGCATTACCAGTAATGCTTTCATAAACAGGGACATTGATGACCAGTTCCTTCGCACTCAAACGTTTGCACAACACCGTTGTAAAATTCATCATGTTCAATCACCAAATAGTTAAAAAAACCTGCAAAGGAAAAAAAATCGCATCAAAACCCACAAACCACACTTATCAAGAAATCCAAATTCACCTCAAATCGGCCTATATACTGATTTTGCGAAATAAATTATCATAAGAAAAATTGGTCTCATTTCACAAGTTCGATTACCAAACTTTGCTTTTACTGTAATGACACCTAACCTAGCAATAATAATCTACTACAATTTGCTCCAACAAGAGTTCAAACATTCTGACAGCCTAACCAATTATATAGACCGACCTTCAGCTATGAGAATATTCAAGAAATTGATAAAAGCTAAACAAATAGCTAAAATATTTTTATGATTTGGGGATATATCATATGAAGAATATGAAGAAGATTTTCTACGAAGAATATGAAAAATATAACATATACTTAAAAAAACCGAGACGTATAAGGATAAATAAAACTAAGTACACACATATGACATTTGATGATATATATACTAGTGGGGGATTATGGGACAAAAAATAAATCCACTTGGTTTCAGACTTGGTACAACCCAAGATCATTATTCTCTTTGGTTTGCATAACCAAAATTTTTTTTTGAGGGTCTGCAAGAAGATCAAAAAATAAGAAATCGTATAAAAAATTATGTACAAAAAAATATGAAAATTTCTTCTGGTGTTGAAGGAATTGGACATATAGGATCTATAATTAGTGTTGTCTTTAGGGTTTTTGCTTTCCAGCTAGCAAGCTAAAGTTAAGCTTAACATACATGAGGACAAAGTGATAGTATTCTTACACGATTTCACCATTATCTTCCAGACTTCCACAAACAAATGCGCAGACAAGAAAAAAAAAACAAAAATCAAAATTTGAAAAGAACCCAACCCATCATTTTTTTCAAGTATGTTAAAAAAAAGGCAAATAAGGCATCTCAAATACTACTTTCAGCATGAAGCTTGCTTATGAACTACGGTTGAAATAGGAGATGCCATGCTGCACGCAAGGATCTGAAGACCACCCACTCATCTTTGCGGGAGCAGATCATTGAGTTGGAAAGGAAGCTCGATCGCTTTCTAGTATGAGTCTCTGCTCTTTCCCTATCAGATGGTGCAACCAACGACTAGCTCTATGATCTGCTGGTTCTTCTCGATATGGCTAGAAGCTCTTTCCTATCTATTATGTGGGACTGCCTTTCTTGATTCAACTGATCTTATTGAACAACCTATTTCAACAACTTATTATTGTACACAAATCAGTTGTTGTTTGAGTTTTGCCTATGCAGAGACAAGACTCGATGAGTTGTGGAGGGAGAGCACGCTTGAAGAACCCTTGAGATTTGAGAAAGGAGAAATGGGAAAGGGGAGAGTGACGGTGTGATGGGGAGGGGTGACAGTTAATTATTTTTTTCACTCTTTGTCAAACTCGTTAACTCGGTCTGTTTTTACCGAGTTTGGTCGATTTTGACCGAGTTTGATATTTTTCGAGTTTTTAACCCGATTTTGCACGTTATATATATGTTGACTTGTAAAATCGTACAATTATACAAGTCAACTCGTGATTTTGACAACATTGCTAACGATCTTGATCATGTTGTGCCTAGTGTTGTTGTTTTTTTATTGTAAGAGTTTGAAAATGTGTTTCCTTAAGATATCCCGAGCAGATTATCATCCTTGAGAGGTGTTGATATCTTAAAAAAAAACCCCACACAAAAATTAGAGAAAAAGAAGAAATAAAAAATATATATACAAGAGAATACACATGAAGAAAGCCTAAGAAGGACCGTTTAAGTTTGTTGGTGAAAGACCAAAGCTCCAAGTAAACGTTAGTAGACCAAAATGTCCAAGATTGGTAAAATTAGAAATTCGATTTTGATTGACAAAGGGCCTTATTAGTGAAAATGCTTTATTTGGGTGTTTAAGGGCTCAATTGGAATTTTAAAAGGTTTAATTAAAATTTATTGAGGACTTAATTGCAAGGAAAATAAGCTTTTAGAGCTAATTTGGATATTAATTGAAACAAATCAAAGTTTGGGGACTGAAATTGGACTTTAAAAACTTTGATCAAATCAGGGGTTTAATTGCATAAAATTCAAAGTCTGATAGCAATTAGGGACTTAATTGAACAATTCGTGAACCAAGGACCAACTTGCAAAAGGCACACGACTTCGAGGACTGAAATCGGTAAAATCAGGGGTCAAATCAAAGGAAATTGAAAGTTTTATGGTCATCTAGGAGTCCAATTGAATAAATCATAGATCAATGATCAACTTGGAAAAGGCGCTCAAATTTGAGGCTGCCAGTTGAATCTGGCAGGGATGCAATTACATCAAATTAGGGGGAGATTACGAGTAAAATTAAACAAAGTTGGAAGAATAGAGATCAAATTGAAGATTTCCAAATCCCAAAACGAAAAACCCTAATTTGTATGGTTTAACCAAAACAACGCTATTCAACATACTATGCATCTTTTTCTTCAGTTTTTGGTTAATCAAGTAGGCACTTTCAGACGAATGAATATGGCGTTTCCTACCACTTCGGAAGCTGCAACCACCACCATTCAATTGAGAAACACCCCCCACAACCTCATGTCTATGAAATAAAAAAATTTACATCTCCCATATTCTCCATTGATCTCCACAACATCTTCTCCCTAGTCAACCATCACTATAGTTTCAGTTGCTACGTTGTTCAAGTTGCCACCTTTAAATGAATGAATGTGAAGCTATAGATCTTTAAATTAAGTAAGAATGGATCCGATTGAAAGGTATGCACCCATCTACCAAGTTCAGGTGGTCTCAGGCAACGTTGACATCAGTGTTGCTCCAGCGAAGCCATAAAAGTGACCAACCCAGTCAACCTTGATTGGGACACTTATTTGCAGAAAACCACCCACCTCTTTCGTGTGTTCCCACTTAAAACTCCATAGAGGGTTCCTATCAAGGGTTTAAAACCCTTCTCTCTAGACCTAAAGGCCAAAAACGCCTCACCTTAGCTTTCAAGTTTGTTACAAAACCACATAAACCCAAAACCATTGATTCTATGGTAAAACCAGCTTAGTTTTAGATTGTTAGAACCCTAACAAACCCATCTAGAAGCTCTAAATCAACCTATAAAAAGAGAGATAACTAGGAGGCAAAGGGAGAAAAAAAAAAAAAGGGGGAAATAACAGAAAGGAAAGAAAGAAGAAGAAAGAAACTTTGGCTAAAGTGCAAGAAATCCAATCCAATAGGATTTTAAAGCTTTAGTTTTGTTTGGTTAGGTCTTAAGATAAAGGGAAAGGAAGTGTAAACCCCCAAGATTTTGATTTTTTTTTAAAAGAAAAAACATATACTTGTTTTAAAAATGATAAAATGACCCCTAGGGTTTAGAGGATTAATGTATATGTTTTATGAAAGGGTTAAACAAGAACATTTGAATTTTTTTGTGTAAAAATCACATACTGACCAATTTAGCACTATCAGGCATAACATTTAATCCGACCGTCTGATCGGGCTGAAAAGTTATGAGGACCTCCTTCACATATAGTTTCATATAAATTTAAAATTTTAGAGCTATTAGAGTTCGGTAAGGCTGTCAAATAATGTCGACAATTAGACTGAAAAATAGCATGAAAATCATTAATGGTAGTTTTGTAAATATGCTTGATGAGCTGGAAAATTTCCAGCGGCTCTCTTCTTCATTAAACCATGGCTGGACAGAAAAATAGGAAGAGAAAAGGAGAGGAAGAGAGCTTAGGAGAGGAAGAGAGAAAAAGGCAAGGAGGAACCCAAAAATTGTGTTAGGAAAAGTGTTTTTAGCTAGAAATCAACAAGAAACAAGAGAGAAAAGAAGGAACAAGGGAACTTAGGAGACAAAGAGAAATTCTAGAGGGAGAAAGTGGACTTTGAATGAGGAAGATGATGAATAGGAAACAAGGGTAATGTAGTAAGCTTTGATTCTTGCTTAATACACTTGGGTAAGTTGTTTTAAAGTGATAATTGCTTGATTTGTTATGTTTTACACATGATTATTTGAAATTCCTAAATTTTGAAAAAGTTAGGGTGTGTGTTAATGTGGGTAGAATATTCTTTGAAATTTTTTTTTATGGTTTATGTTGATATTGTGAAATTAGATAATGGTAAAAAAAAATGATGGAGGAGAAAAATTGGGCAAGATGGTCGGCCATGGGAGAAGGAAAACTAAATGAATGTGGGGTGTTATTATTTCATAGAATTAAGAAAATGATATAACAAGGGAAAGAAAGGGGAAGGTGGCTATGGTATAAATGATAAAGGAAATGAGGTTATGTGGTTTTGTTTAGAAATGTATGTTATGAGTAATGCATGTTAAGGTTAAGATTATTAATAGGAAAGTATACGAAAGAAATATTGTGTTTAGCATAAAAGTGAATAATGTTATATATGGTGAAAATATAAAAAGGACTAATAGAATTGATGAAACATAATGTAGGTATGGGGTAATGAAAATCATGCAGAAGAGGGACATGTTAAATAAATGTTATGATATAAACATTGTGAAAATATTATGCGAGAAAGGTAAATGGGCTTAAGATATTGTTGATTTATAGGTTGGTACTAATATGAATGTCTTTCGATAGATGTTAGGAGTAGCATTCAGAGTCGGGACATCGACGGACGAAGCTTGAGCATTAGGAACTGTAGGTAAGTGTTGCTACCTTAAACTTGTTTACCTTACTTGTTTAATTTTCTTGTTAAATTTAATGTTGTGAATTAAATGGAAATGAAAGGTTGGAACTAAGACTATGGTTTTGACAAAAATGATTCTTGGAAGAATATGATTGAAATCGAGTTGTGATGGGTAATGATTGATAAAGGTATTATGGAAAATTTAAAACTTAGTTATCCGTAGAAACGAAAGCTAAGGGCTAATGAAGTGACTTATTTGTCCACAAAGTGAAAGATTAAGGGAATGGAAAATTTAAAACTTAGTCGTCTATAGAAACGGAAGATAAGGGCTAGTGAAGTAACTTATTCGTCCACAAAGTGGAAGATCAAGAGAAAGGAAATTTTAACCTAGTGGTCCATAGTTATGAGTCCATGAGACCTCTTTAGACATTACCTTGTTTTTAGTTATTTTGTAATTTTTTTAGGTAATGTAATCTTTTGTAATTACTTTAATAGTGGAGTCCATGAGACCTGTTGGATTGATTTATTGTGTCTAAATACAGTGTTTTGAATGTTTTGACATGTTAATAATTACCCTTATACATTATATTACATGTTTGTTTGATTTGAAAAATGCCAAATATGGTAGCAATGAGAGGTATTTTATGTTTAATGAAGGCATGGTTCCATGTTTTGGAGTTTTGGTTTTAGTCCCATGGAATGGTGAAAGATGAATTTTAAAGCCCAGATTATTCAAGCATGCCTTTTGTTTTGAGTTGGCAATTTTGAGAATGAAGATTAATGCATATGTTTTGTGTTTTTTTGTTCCAATTATACTCATCATTGACAATGTGGTTAGTGGGAATAAAGGAAGCATGGCCTAAAATGACCATTCTTGGATTGATTTGATTTTCTGGGTTTTCTAGCAATGTTCTGGGTTTTCGTTTCTGTAGATTCATTCAATGAAGTTTGTCTTGGGTACTAGTTTTAGAGCTCATTTTGATTAAATTCTAGTTTATGCGAGTTCAGCTGTTATTATTAGTAAATAATCTGAGTTTTATGCATCAATAATATGTTTTTGTGGATTTTTATCTTATGGTTTCGGTTTAAAACCGAAATCTATTATTGACAAAATCGTGACTTTTAAGGAATAATCGAAGCAAACTGAGACTTGAGTCTTGATCTATGTTCAATTGCAAACAAAACCCTACCTTTTATTGTTCAAGATCAGGTCTGGTATGGGATTTATGTTTGCTGGGCTTACCTTGGAGTGTTCTTCATTTTTCCATGCTTGATTTGTTTTGTTTGAAAGGTTTTTATGTTTTTGTTAAAGTGAATCTATTTTGATTTCGGGTCTTTGTTTTGGTCTATTTTTGGGTCAATCCAGTCGGGTTAAAACTGGGCCAATCCTTAGGCTTTGTTTGGTTTAAGGGTGTGTTTGAGAAACACTTTTTAAGTTTGTTTTGGGTAACCTTCACTTCCAAGAAAAAATTGTTTCTTTTGGCCAAATATGGTCTTACAAAAATTACATAAAAAAATAAAAAAATATATATGTTCTTGTGTGTTGCATATAGTCAATTCTCTCAAACAATATACAGAAAAATCATATCTTTTCAAGAAAAAATAAAATACATGGTATTTTTTGTGTTTTTAGCATGCATTTTGGATTTAATAACTAGTTTATTTGATCCATGAGAGTTTGACCAATATTAATACCTAATTTTTTTAATTCATGAGAATTAATAGTCAATATTCTGGTATAGAATGTAGGACCTATGAGCGAGACTTGTATTTGAATATCAGAAGTTAACCAGAAAATTTTTAGAGTTATTCTAAATATTCACCAATTTTATTTGGGGGTATTTTTTTACTACAATGTTAATTACAAAAAAAAAAAACCTTTTTCATATGAATTTGTTTGGGTACACAGGTCCATAATAAATTCTTAATACCTGATTTATTCACACAAATAAATCCTAATTTTATGCCAATAGAGATAGACCACCGGTTAAGAACCCATCAAAACCTTTAAACGGCATTCAAAACCACACAATGCAACTTATCTTAGGTAAGATGCACTAGGGGTGCTAATACCTTCCCTAGCCACAACAAGTTCCTTACCCTTAGAATCTCTGATAAAACCAATACACCCGAGTTTTCTAGCGACCCTGAAATAAACAACTAGGTGGTGACTCTAACACCACCCCCCCGACGCCTCTTGCCCACGTGCAATAAAATGGTGACTCCACTAGGGATAAATTGTTTGTAATAATATCATACTAAGTTTTGTGTTTTATGTTGTTTATTTGTTTGTGATATGTTTGAATTTTTACATTTCTGGCTTATCTCATTTTATTTACGCTTTAACATATGTTAGCCTGCTAGAAGAAGTATCACATTGCAGGACTTTGGACTGGTAGAAGAAGTATTCGAAAGAAAAAAAAAGTATTGATGGATTGAAGTGGAAAATAACAGAAGAAGTATTTGAAAGAAGAAAAAATGAAAAGCAGAATACTCACATTGAGAATCTTCGGATTAGTGTTATTTTTGAACCCGATGGGAATAATCAGTTTAGAGGCAGCTGCGGCTTTTGTTGAAAATGAAAACAGTCAAATAAATCCCACCGTGGCAATACTAGTAGAAACTATCCTGACACTCAATCATTGCAGAAAAATTGGCAAAGGGTTAATAAGATGTTGTGAACAACTGCTATACATATAGTTAATTAGCCATATAGAAACCAAGAAGCCAATATTTAATAATTTATAGTACTTTAGTAAAAAACCATTGGAGATAGTTAAAGAGAAAGAATGGAATGATCTAAGTGAAGAGAAGTGGAAAACAAAACTGCATGGAATTTCGCAAGGAGAAGTTAAGTGGAAAGCTTTGTGGATGAGAGCAACAAGTTGTCTGATGAGTTGTGGACAAAGACAGTGGGTGCCATTGATTGGGATAACCAGATATGTCAGCTATGCACCCATTTTGGTTGTTAGACAGCTTGGGGGCATATAACATGTGCCAAAGACAGTCAAATTATCACAATTCTAGTATTGAAATCATTGAACAAGACTAGTCCACTTTAGAAGTCATTGAAAGCATCAAACAAGACTGGAAGCTTCTGGTATTGATCAAGAAGGAATCAGATGGTTTGAGAGATCCAATCACTAGTGAAAAATACCTAGGTGGAGAAATCTATCATTGGTGATTATCCCCATGAATCTCAAACTCAAAACCGAAACTTCATAAGTTGCTGAACTAAATAAAAGAAAAAAGATTAACAACGAGGAAGAGCTGAGAGAACGATTAGAAAAGTTCCCGGAAAGCCAAGTAAATCAGGTTTGATAGGAGTGTGACACAAAGATAACTTGTACCTAGGCATCAGCACTATTGAAAATGAAAAACCTCCACCCAATGAATATTGATTCGCGAACTAGAGGTATAAGGATGACGCCACGAAACCAGTTGCTCTTCAATAAGTCATTTTCAATTCTTTAGAGAACCAAGAAAGGGATATTATCTCACCAACACACACACACACACAAAGTGCAGCAAACAAGAAATCTTATTAATCTGAAAATTGTGTAACCTTACATGTTTGGTTATGCCTTTATTTATACTGACTAAATAAGTAATAATAACCCAAAGACTAAGAAGAAAATAATAAAAATAATAAAAATCCAAAAATTATCATCCTAAATATGCTAAAATCAGATTTGTCACCCTTAAGAAGTCCCAAATAAACTAGGAGAAATCTGATTTGAAAAATTTGTGTTGCTGCCCCCTTTGATGTCCATGATTAGCTTGGATTTCCTTTGTTAACTTGGACAAATAAGAAAACAAATTTTCTCCTTTATTGCTGATTTAATTACTTTCCTTCCTAGGTTAGGAAAAGCATTAAATAATCCTTCCCTCTTTAGGAACAAGATCTGGCCAACTTCCTTACTTAATTAGGAGAATAAATTGCTGACTTTCTATCCTTGTAGCATTAGAAAAAAAACAAGCCTAACAAAGCTGGTATGGGGTCGGATGCATCAGCTCCTTGTTCCACACGAATTGGGCTCTTCTTGGACCTGAATTAGATGAATTATAGGTTATCCTTCATGCTCCTTAAATGTCCATTTTGCTCTATATGTTCTGAACAAGCTCATTCAATGCTTCTATAAGCTTCTTTACCCTAGCTCTTATAATTGGCCCAATTGGCACCTTCAATGGATCGTTGGCATGATTACGCTTGGTGTTGGGCTGATCTTCATCATTCCCTCTCTCTTCAAAAGGATTCGATCTCGAATCATCACCTACATCAAACAGAGTAAGATCAGAAACATTAAAGGTAGCACTAACACCATACTCACCTGACAAATCAACTTTATAAGCATTGTCATTGATTCTCTCAAGGATTTGAAATGGCCCATCTCCTCGTGGTTGTAGCTTTGATTTCCTATAGGCCGTAAATCTCTCCTTACGCATATGCACCCAAACCCAATTGCCGGGCTGAAACACAACATGTTTGCGCCCCTTATTGGCTTTGGTCGCATACACACGATTCCTCTTTTCAATTTGTTGCCACACACTCTGATGCGAACCCCGTGATCACGTGGTCACGTAACCCACAATCAAGATTGAGATCTGATCCCGGAAAGTCGAAATAGGTATGATAGGAGTGTGACACAATGGAACCTGCCCCAAGGCACCAACACTATTGGATTGAGTAGAATGACACCACGAAGCCAGTTAATCTTCGATAAGTTAGATTCAGTTCGTTCAAGAACTGAAGAATGTAAGGATCACTCTCACACGTTAAAACTGAAAAATTCAGAAGTAATTATCATCAAAGCTGTCGAAATTTTGGCTTACATGAGTTTAAATAGTTCTTGAAAAATTAACCCTAATGGACCCCTTATGTGGACTTATATGAGGTCCACTCAAAACTGACCCAAAACCCTAAATTGAAAAGCCCATAACTTAATCCAAACAAGCCTTGGATCCTAACTGAAAACAAAGTATTAATTAAGCCCAAACAAGCCTTGGGCTGTAGCTAACAAAATAAAATAAAGCCCCTAATATTAAATCCATGTTTTGTCATGAGAAGAAGAGAATGAAGTAAAATATTATAGAACTTATTCAAGGCTTATTTATAGCCTTCCATGCAGCCCCTTAATCTTAGAAACAAAAGGAATAGGTAGCCACCCATGTTGTTTCCAACTTGTAGTAGGATTCTTTTGTTTCCTTTGCTGTCCTCACCTCATGGCTCAAATAAGGTTGTATTGGACCCCTCTTGCACATGGATAAGATGTACGAGGGTCTCCTCTTGATACTCTAATGGACCTTTCAATT
>Ga0307510_10010307_pt1 | contig 11099 bp, 5 predicted proteins | sample 12_EM_MG_FD_207224 | JGI IMG/M metagenome (GOLD analysis project Ga0307510, IMG submission 207224) | Populus trichocarpa ectomycorrhiza microbial communities from riparian zone in the Pacific Northwest, United States - 12_EM | ecosystem: Host-associated > Plants > Roots > Unclassified | place... | reverse complement strand
TATGTAATAAATATTTTCTTTATTATATGAATCAAATCCTTAAATATAGATAAATTATAATATTCTTAAAAAAAAAACCCTAAAAACTCTAAATATTGAACTAGTTCGATCCCCCATGCTACGCTGGGAGATTGAGCATTTTTTGTGGTAAATGTTTTTTATTATTATGAAAAAGTTTACTATAAACAAAAAATTTTATATGTTATTTAATAAAATAAATTAAGAATTATATATGCTAAAAAATAATAAAAAATTTATTGATTATAACTAAAGATTAAACTGGGAAGCTGAGATAAAGATGTTATTTTTTTGAGAAAAAAATGAATATTTATTTTAGTTTGAAATTGGATCCAAAAGTTTTAATTGGTTTGAATAAATAAACTTAAATTTTATTTTGTTAAATTAAGCATGAACACAACGTCAAAATTTATTCTAAACATTGTGAGAGCCTTATATAAAATCAATCAATACAAAATATCAAATTCAATCACAAATCAACTTAATGTAAAAGGATTAAATTGAGAATAAAAAAAAGTCAAGCGACAAAAAATTATTAAAAAAAAAGAATAACTGCAACTTATAGTTGACTATGTCTTTCTCCTATGTAGCATTTTCACTGTTTTTTTAATATTTTTTTATCTTATATTGTCTCGTGTGTTCATAATTTTAAATACTATTTTATGGTTTAAACCGCACTATATTTATTAAATAAAAAGTAAAAGGAACTAATAAAATAAAAGTACGTGAATGAAAAAAAAGAAAAGGGTAGAGGTTTGTTAACTGGGAAGCAAAAGATAAAAAACAAAAAAAGACTTAAAAGAAAAAAATATCCTATAAAAAAGAGCTTGAATAAAAAAAACATGAAGGTGGTTGATTGTTTATATAAACAGTGTTTTTCATCTCAAATATTTTAATTGTAATGATAGTAAGTTTTAAAAGCAATTATTTTTTGTTCGGTTTGATTTTTATTAAAAATAAATAGCTAAACCGAATTTTTTTAATAAAAAAAATCGAAATCGAACCGAAACCGGTTCAAACCGACCGGTTTCGGTTTGGTTTGGTTTTTTAGGACAAAAACCGGTTTGGCTTGGTTTTTTGGTTTGGCTCGGTTTTTTTCCTGTTTGGCTCGGTTTTTTTCCGGTTTTTTTTGTTTGGATTCGACTCGGTTTTTTCGGTTTCAGGCTTATCAAACCGGAACTGAACCGGTCGGTTTTTTCAAAATTTTAATCGATTTAATCAATTTTTTTTAACAGTTCAATTTTTTCAATTATTTTTTTTTTCTAGTTTTCTTGATTTAATCAATTTTTCAGTTTTTTTCTCGCATAAGTTTTATACTTATCATCTGCACCAACAATTGAGCCCGTGAAAAGAAATTGTATCTTTAAGTGATGTACGCATATTTTCATGATTTACATTTGTCACACCTCACGTCTTATTAAATGTTGTACTATATTGACCAAGAGGTTTGCTTCCTCTGTGGTCTCAGGTTCGAGCCCTGTAGTTGCTCATATGATGGTTACTGGAGGCTTACATGGTCGTTAACTTCAGGACCCGTGAGATTAGTCGAGGTGAGCGCAAGCTGGCCCGGACACCCACGTTAAACTAAAAAAAAAATATTGTACTATATTTATATGAACATTTGCTTTCACCTTTTCATCACATGTATCCAAATAAAGCAACACATCCTTTTCAAGTGGTTGCTCATATGATGGCCACTGGAGGTTTACATGGTCGTTAACTTCAGGACCCGTGGGATTAGTCGAGGTGCGCGCAAGCTGGCCCGGACACCCACGTTAAACTAAAAAAAAAAAATATTGTACTATATTTATATGAACATTTGCTTTCACCTTTTCATCACATGTATCCAAATAAAGCAACACATCCTTTTCAAGTGATAGCTCTAGAGAGTTTCATATAAGCTTCCATTACTCCAAGAAATTGCATTTGTTATGAGAAACAAATTACCGACAATGGACTTTGTTGTAAAAAACATAGTTAATAGATATATATTAAGTCAAATTTAAAATGGAATCCACTTATTTTATTTTTAAAATTTTGTTGAAAATTAAAATTTAACAAAAAAAAAATTTAATATTTGACATTAGTATGATTAAAATAAATTGATAAATAAGAAACTTGTCTTAAAAAATCATTGATAGGCATGTTTTTATAAAATTTAAATTTTTTTTATCCTATATTGAAAAAATACAAGATTATTTTATAGTTTTTATATTAAAAAATTAAAGAGTCATGAATGAATCTTAGCAAAATAGTTTGAGTCTCACTCACGTGTGCATGCTTCACTTGGCTCAAGCATGAGCATGAACACGAGCTTAGGCCATGAGTTACTAGCCACGGGCCTTAGACTCAGATTTGAGTTTTGCTTAATCTATTTTGAATTTAGATTTGAGTTTATTATAAAATAATTATTTGACCAATAAAGACTTTTTTACTAACCCTTTTATATATCTAGCTTAAGAATAAAGAGTCTAAACAATTTTCTTCTTCTTTTTTAACAACCTTTTCAAAGAAAAACATTTGGTTTTCAAGATTTTAAAAAAAAAACTATCAGGTTTTTATTCTTTTTATGGTGGGTGTGAGTTAATTATGGTAATTATCAAAATTAATTCTGCATCATTTTTGTTTTAAAATTCACTATAAAAAAAGTTGAAAAATATTTGTTTTACATAGATTCTAGACACCTTTCCACCTCAATTTTCATATTATCTTCCTCTGTTTTAAGCTTTGTTCCTTTTTGAGTTTTTCTCAAACTCTAGAGCTTATGTTCTATTATTGTAGAGAGATACCGAGTTATATTTCCTTGAGTTTGTGGATCTTAATTATAAGTATACATAAATATGAAGAAGTTGTTAGAATCATAAGAGACTAATTGTATACATTCTGTTTGCACAATGTGAGAAGCAATAAAATTTTAAAAACAAATGATTAATCATTGACAACAATAAACTACTTTTTGATTTTGATTCTAAGGTCTTTAGCAAGTAAGTATATTACACTAGTTTTAACTTAATTATAATATTGAATTTGTATGTGATGGTATGTATGTGGTATAATTTTTTATGGTTAAAGTGTTCAATTATAAGCTTAGTATGCATGTTGGGTTTTTGACTTTGATATCTTTTACTAGATTAACTTGAATGCAAAAAATTGCATGATTATCTAAATTAAACTATAAACTAGGAACAATAACTAAAATATCCATCAAAAGGTTTTGAATTGAAGAAATATTCTCCACGAACTCCATCATGTTTAAAAATGCAAACAACCAGATTAATCAATTAAAGTCTTTGAAAATTATTGGGTTAAATACAAAAAACTAATATATGATAGACTATACTCTCGAAATCCACTATGATTAATTTTTAATAATAAATCATGCCTATTTAATAAAAATTATTCATTATATTAATTTTCAGAACTTCTATTTATGACTTTTATATATGGTGTTTAGGAATTATTTTGGTTAAAACTTTGTTGGAAAACATTAACCAACATGAATACTATAATATGAAATATTATAAAACCTAAAATCATATTTAGATAAATAAGAAATTGATTTTAAATTGATCTTAACCATAAAACATTATCCCAAATTGGATAAATAAAACTAAAAATAAAAACTCTTCCTCTCTTCCAAAAAGCCATGGCTATTATAGTTTTCGTGTGTGTGTGAAATTGATCTTATATGAAAAATCAACAAAAAAAGTATTATTTTTTAAATATCTTTATTTACTTATGTCTTCTATGGTTATTCTAGTTTTCATGTAGACAAAAAACAGATTGATCTTTTTAAAAAAAGTTTTCTTAGTCTTAATGTTGATGTGCATCAACACTAAGTATATGATTCTTGGATCTTGGTAGGCAATTTGCATCTACTGCTTGCACCAATTGACAAACAAAATTTATCTTAAGGACAAAGGGTATAACTTTTGCAACAATCACCTTCATTTGTTGTATTGTATAATATGCGCTTAAACAAGTGTGATTTAATTGGTTAATAATTTAAGTTTTTATTTTTTTTGTTGGCATGCTAGTTTAATTTTTTTATATATTGCTTTGTACGCTTTCCCATTTTATTCTTTATAGTTTTTAATTTGTTATATGATCTAATATTTAGATTTAATAATAGATCAACTTTAGTTAAATAAATTTACTTTTATTTATCTTTGTGAAAATAGATTAAACTTTTTATTTATTAAATCCAACAAACTTAAGACAAATTTTACGTTTAATTATTTTAAAAGCTAGTTAAGTTAATAATTTATGAAAAAATTAATTAAAGAATATTTTATTTGTGTAATTATTATTTTATATATATTGCTTTTATTATTGTTTGTTTATTAATCAAATAATTCTTAAATTATTTGATTGAGAAAAAGAAAAAAACTACTACACTTATTGCTTATATTGCTCCAAGATTTTAATTTAGTATAAAATTATTTATTGGTTATATGTTATAAAACTATATAAGATGAGTTTATTATTTTTTTATAATCAAATGAAAAAAAGTTTGTGACATGTTACTTTCTCACTTGAAAAAATAAAATAAAATGGGAAATTAAAAAATTGGTTAAAGCAAGACTAGTCAATCGGCCTGAGTAGCTTCTAGTTTTTTTTTTTTGAAATATTACTTTAGTAATATTAAATGTTGTAATGTTGTTTTAGAAAGTATTGCTTTGGCATAGAGGATTCTACCATCATATTTTATGGTGCACAGTGAGAAACTTGAGAATATCATGTTGGTAAGGAGGATTTGTCCTTCACTTTATGTGGTGCATGATGAGAAACTTGAGAAGTTCAATGATGTGAATTCTAAAAGGTGGAAACAGAAGATGCTCTTCTATCTCACAACCTTGAATTAGGTGAAGATCTTTATTGAAGATGCACCATAACTGTCAGATGATGAATCTAATCTTACCATTGTGGCAGTTATGGATGCATGGATACATAATAATTTCACATGTAAGAACAACATTTTAAATGGTTTAGAAAACATATTACATGATATGCATAGTTCAATCAATATTGCAAAGGCCCTATGAGAAGCTTTGGATCGAAAATATACAAGACTAAATATGTTTTCATGAAAAAGCTCATAGTCGATAAAGTTTTGGATTTTAAGATGGTAAATTCAAAGATAATAATAAGCTAATACAAGAGTTTCAATTCATCTTGCATAACATTCATATAAAAGGGATGGTTCTAAGTGAATCATTTTAAATGGTTGCAATTATTGAGAAAGTGCCACCATTTTAAAAAGACTTTAAGAACTATCTTAATCATAAGTATAAGGACATGAGAAGTGAAGACATCATTCTAAGATTGATGATAAAAAAGAATAATAAGTTGTTTGAAAGAGTAGCCAATACTTCCTCTATGGTCCTCAAAGTAATATTGTTGAAAAGTGGTGAGAAACCATAATAAAAACCAAAAGAAAAAGCTAGTTGTGAAGGGACAAAGTATTACCAAAAACATTCGATAGTAAGTGTTTCATCTACAATAAAACTAGACATCAAGCCAATGATTATAGAAATAGAACTCAACAAACAACCTTGAGAGAGGAATGGCTACTCAATACAATGTCATAGAGGTTCAAAACCTGTCAAATAAAGTTTTGTAAATGAGCTTGTCTATTATTGTCTTCAAAGTCAAATTGATCAATAATCTTTAGTGGTAGTTGATTGATATTGGTGCTACATGATATGTTTGCGTCAATAAAAGGATTTTATCAACTTATAAAGAAGTGGATGATGAATATTTGTATATAAGAAATTCATCAACCTAAAAAGTGATGGACATTAAAAAGGTCATTTTAAAGATGACTTCTAGGAAATTTCTTATCCTCAACAATATATTTCATGTTTATGACATTGTCAAGAATTTAGTGTTTTACTTATTATTAAGCAAACATGGTTTAAAAATGGTCTTTGATAAAATTTGTACTCATAAAGAGTGAGATATTTATAGATAAGGGGTATATGTGTGGTGGTTTTTTTAAGATGAATGTGATGATAAATTAGATGTCAGAATTATAATAAAATTGTTGCTTCCTTTTATTTGCTTGAGTCAATGAAATGTGGCATGAAAAATTAGAACATGTGAATTATAATTATATATAAAGATTGGTAAAACTTGATTTACCACCAACTATGTTTTTTTAAAAAATCAAAAGTGTGAAATTTATATAGAATAAAAAAATTACAAAGTCTTTATTTCAAACAATTAAAACAAGTAGTGAATCTTTAGATTTAATTCACTCTAATATTGATGATTTATAATTTGTTTAAACTAAAGATAGAAAATAGTCTAAATGATTGCACAAGATATTATTATATCTTTTTGCTAAGAAGCAAAGATAAGACTCTTGAGATGTTTAAGCATTATAAGAATAAAATTGATAATTAACTCAATAAAAATATAAAACTTGAGTTATTACCAAATATGCTTTTTAGAAAAATCATAAGTTGAAATTTATATAGAATAAAACATTTAAAAAGGGTATATTTTAGATAATTAAAAGAAGTAGTGAGTTTCTAGATTTAATTCACTTTAATATTGGTGATTTATAATTTGTGTAAACTAAAGATGGGGAAAAATATAGATGATTGCACAAGATATTGTTATATCTATTTGCTAAAAGTAAAGATGAGGTTTTTGAAATGTTTAAGCTTATAAAAATGAAGTTGATAATTAACTCAATAAAAATATAAAAGAAATAAAAAATAATATAGGTGGTGAATATAAGATACCTTTTGATAAATTTGGCTCTCAAAATGATATTATCCACTAAACTACTGCTTCAAACTCACTTTAATAAAATAACACTGCAGATCTTAAGAACTGGACTCTAAAATAAATTATGAATATTATTTTAGTAAGTTTAGGAGCACCTTAGAGCTTGTATAGGGAAATTTTAAATGTCAACTATATACTTAATAAAGTACCTCATAAAAAGTTAGAAAAAATACCTTATGTGAAAAGATAGAAGATTTTCTCACAAATACTTCAAAATGTGAAGGTGTCTTGTAAAAATTGAGATTACCTAATCCAAAAAAGGTCAAGATAGGACCTAAAATTATAAATTATGTATTTGATAGATTTGAATACAATGTTAAGCATTGAAGATATTGATTATTTACACACAAGTCAAGCATTGAAAATATTTATTTTAATATAATAATGGAATCGAGAAATGCTATATTATTTGAAAATATATTTTTATTTAAGAAAACACATGAAATTCATTCACTTAAAAGGACAAATAAAGTTAGCTCAAATAGCCATCATCAATTAGAAGATGATAAAGTTAAGCCAAGAATGAGTAAGAGGGGGAAAGTGATAAAATATCTGGTCTTGATTTTCTATCATATTTATTAGAAAATGAACCTTAAAACTACTCGAGACAATATTCTATCTTGAAGCTTTATATTGGAAAGAGGTAGTCAATAGTAAAATTAAATCCATTATACATAATCATACATGAGAATTATTGAATCTTTCACCAAGAAATAAGCCATTATATCATACACGGATCTTCAAGAAGAGGATGAAAGCTAATCGGACTATTAAATAAAGCAAGACTTCTTCTTAAAGGATTCAAATAATAAATAGAAGTGGATTATTTTGACATATATTCATCTCTCTCAAGAATTACTTCAACACAAATATAAATAGTCATCTCAACTATTAACAAGCTTGAAATGCATTAAATGGATGTAAAAAGAGCTTTCTTAAATGGTGACGTTGACAAAAAGGTCTACTTTGTATAAGCTGAAGGGTTTATTGTTAAATGGTAAGAAAAGAAAGCATGTAAATTTGTTAAGTCATTACATAATTTAAAACAAGCAAATGAACAATGACATGAAAAAATTGACAATGTTTTGTTGTCAAATGAGTTTAAAATCAACAAAGTTGATATAAGTTTTTATATGAAAAACATAAATAAAGGTTATGTTATTGTATATCTTTAAATGGATGACATGTTAATTTTTGACAACAATAATTACATAATCAAGTCTATCAAGAAAATATTAACTAACAAGTTTGACTTGAAATATTATTGTCCTAATCTAGGTCATTATAGGTGTTGTAGATGTCATTATAGGAATAAAAAAAATCTAGGTCATTTGATGAATTATTATTGTCCTAATCTCTTTATATTGAGAGAAATCTTGAATTTGTTTTTTAAAGCTGATAATAGCATGGTAATAACACTAATTGAAATATTCTTAAATAATTGAGAGTTTGATGTATGTTATGAAATGTATAAGATAAGATATTGCATACTCAATTGGCAAACTAAGTAGATTTACAAGCAATCAAAGTATATAGGGTACTCAAATATTTGATGCACACTTTAGAAAATGGGTTATACTATACTCGATATCTAGTGGTATTAGAAGGATATAATGATACAAATTGGATATCTTTTTATTAAGGATTTAAAATCCACTAGTGGATATGTTTTCACATTTAATGGAGCAACTATGTCGTGAAAATCTTCTAAATAAATATATATCACACAATCTATGATCAAATCAAAGTTTATTGTTCTTGATAAAAGCTTAAGAGAAAGTCAAATAGATTTGGAATTTCCTAGAGGGTACTCTATATTGGCTAAAAACAATACTAGCAATTTATGTTTATTGCAATAGTCTGTCAATAATTAGAATGACACAAAATAATATAATGGTAAGTGTAGATATATATGTCATAAACATAATATTGTTAAAAACTTATACTTAAATTGGATCGTTTACATTGACTATGTAAAGTTAAAGAAAAATATTATTGATTTGCTTACTAAAAGCTTGTTTATAATTCATTGAGGGAAATAAGCTTAAAGCCTTTAAATATGAAAGAGTTTCATGATGGTAACACTATCTATTTGATTGAATATCCCAATATCTAGGTTCAAAGAAAAAACTAAGTCATGTAACATTTTTAATAGCACTCAAAAATAATTATTTCTTGCTTCTTCCTACGATGAAAAAAGGAGTCAGTTGCAACATAATAATGTGAGTTATAATAAAGAAAAAAGGATTTAGTTGCAACATGATAATATGAGTTATATTCTCAATGATTTTCATATCTTTGTATATTAAATGAAGTATAACAAAATAAATTTAATTATATATATATATATATATATATATGAGTGAGAAATTTGTCGGTTTTTTTTTATAATTTCAAAAAGATGGAATTCTTTAGAGCACTTAGAAAATCAGGAGTTGTTCAAGGTTAAAATGAGCACAACCATGAGAACTAAAGAAAACTCGATGTATAGAAGAATACGAGTCTATTATGTTAGTTTACATGAAAGGCTTAATAGTTAAAGATATCATGTTTCCTAATTCGCTGAATAAATTCAATAGTACTTCATAAGGAATGTTCAAAGCCAAAAGTTATCTATTTATGATATAATGACCTACCAATTCACTTTCTCCTTATAATTCTATATTTCTTCATATATTGGTCAATCAATATCCATTCATATGGGGGATTGTTGAAAAAGTTATCTTTTAGACATGGTTTAGGCACATTTAAGGCCTAATTACAAGTGAAATCCATCTTTCTTTCCTTTTTTTATTAAAACTTTGTTTGAAAAATGTTCTTCAACATAAATACTATAACGTCTAAAACCAATTTTAGGTGAATAAAAAATTGATTTTAAATAATCATTGGTGGAGTTTGAAAAATACCAAAATCCAATAATATAATTTTCCCACATTAGAAAAATTAGAAATTCTTCTTCTCTTTCAAGGCCTACATGTACGTGTATATTATCTTTATCCCACATTAGAAAAACAAATATTCTTCCTTTCTTCCAAGACCTATGTGTGTGTAGCCTTTCTCCCACATAAAAAAAGAAACTCTTATTCTCTTTCAAGGCTTATATATAGAGGTTGTTGTTGGTTTCTGAAAAATCAACAAAAAGAAATTATTCTTTCTAAATTATCTTTCTCTACTTTTATATTTTATGGTTATTCTAGTTCTTATATATGTTGAGATAAAAGCAGTCAGTTTTCTTAAATTTACCTAGCCTTATTGTTTTTTATTTGAGATACTTAGTCTTAGTGTTGAAGTGCATCGATTTTAAGTAGTATAATTATTGAATCCCTAGAGAAAATATGCATTTACTACCTTGGTTAGAAAGTTTTATCTAGCAACAATAACATCTTTTTATTGTATCGTATAATATGCACTTCAATAGGTAAATATGATTTAATTTGTTAATAATTGAAGTTTTAAAATTTTTTGTTGGCATACTAGTTTAGTTTTTTTATATGTTACTTTTTATCAATGCTCATTTTACTTTTTATAGTTTATAATTTGTTATTTGATCTAAAACTTAGATTTAACAATTAAATTTTAATTAAATAAATTTAGTTTTATTTCTTTTTAAAAATTGGGTTAAATTTTCTTTTATTAGTAATGGATCAAGATTTATCAGTAGTTTTCAAAACAAAATTCTTTATTGTTCTGAGCCTAATTTAACGATAAAAACCCCCGAAGACCTAAAAAATTAAGAGTATATGCAACGTGTCTAGGCCCAATGCCCATGGGCCCATGCAACTTTTAGAGGCCTATTTTGGGAACATCGGACCCCATGCAGCCCTCTCGAGATTTTTTGTAAACCCTGGAAAAATAAAAATAAATAAAAGTTACTTAAATTGAAAACTAAATACATGAGAAATAAAAGTGAAGAAATTCATACTTATGGTTAAATAAAAGATAGGAATTCAAAAATTTAAAGGAAATGGAGCCTAAATGCAAATAAGGAAAAATATAGAGTATAAATACTCTCTCCTCACCAAAAATCTGTAGGAACCATAAGGAGAAAAAATAGGGAGTTTTATACCCATTCTTGCAAAATCAAGAGAGAAACACTAAAATTTCAAGAACCCATCCAAGATTAAGGGTTTATAGATGGGATAAACACTTGTGAGCAAAGGGATTAACAAGAAATTGAACAAGAAGAAAAGAAAGGAGGGAGTTGAAAATCTTCAACTGGTTGAAGATCAAAATCTTAATTCGTACCGGGTAAGGTGTTCTAAACATGATCTTAAAAATTCATT
>Ga0307510_10010306_pt1 | contig 11100 bp, 12 predicted proteins | sample 12_EM_MG_FD_207224 | JGI IMG/M metagenome (GOLD analysis project Ga0307510, IMG submission 207224) | Populus trichocarpa ectomycorrhiza microbial communities from riparian zone in the Pacific Northwest, United States - 12_EM | ecosystem: Host-associated > Plants > Roots > Unclassified | place... | reverse complement strand
AAAGAACGGCATCGGGGGTGTTGCACTGTGTGAGCTTCTCGGCGAAAGGATTTTGAGAAAGGTCTATTCCCGTGAGGTTGGCGTAGTCATTCAAGGCATCGATAATCAGTTGAAAGTCAGAACGGGGGGGTCTTGCATATCCAGTCGATAACATGGAGTCAGTGGCAGTTCGTCCTTTCTGAGGGGATTGCGATCGAGTGGGGAACGGGGTTGAGGGAACGAAGCGATCGCCACGATTTGCAGATGGCAGACGGCATTTGGACCATCACGTGATCGACCCCAGGCTTTCGCTCTGCCGAGCACGGGCCGGTGCCCGACGCGTTCAGCACGCACCGCAGCTAACTTACTCGCACACGACGCGGTTGCTCAACAACTTGCAGAAGCAGCTACAGACAAAAAGCAACGAACCTGGCAGGAACTGGTTCCAGAGCGGTATCACCGTCATGGCAAAGTCTTCTCCGAGAAGGCTTCCGAACGCTTTCCGGATCGTCGCCCTTGGGACCACACTATTGAATTAAAAGACGATGCACCTACCTCTATAAACTGTCAAGTCTACCCGTTATCGCCTAAAGAAAAGGAGGAACAACGAGAGTTCCTCTCTCAAAACCTTCGTCTCCAACGAATTCGTCGATCGAAATCTCCCTACGCCAGTGGCTTCTTTCTGATTCGCAAGAAAGATGGCAAATTCCGCCCGGTGCAAGACTATCGAAACCTGAACAAGTGGACAATTCCCAATAAATACCCACTCTATCCCTTTGTCCTCCGCCTCCGTTGCCTCTCGATCGATCCCTCTTTCCCTCTCATCCAAGGCCCCCCTCTCGCCGTGCCTCAATCCTTGCTGCTGAAGGTCGCCCACCCGGAGCCGGCCGATGTCACAAGCACGCGCCGCATCGAAAGCTGTCATTTCATGTCAGACACGATGTGCATGGCACCTCGCAAGACGGGTCCTTGTTCGGGACCATATTTTTGCTGGATACGCATCTTATTGTATATAGGCTCATTCGACCCTCTTTTGTACGTTCTTTTATCGTCTTTTCGTCGTAGACCTCTTGCTCCCTATGCCAACTTTCCCTGTAACCTTAGCTTTCTGCCATCGAACGTCACCGCACCCCCTTCGACCCCGCGCCCGCCGCCTCGCTTCTGGATACAGTTAACAAAACTGCCTTCAATTCGGACACCGAATTTTTCTGCCAACGTCGCCACGCAGGTGTCTCCGGCAAGACCGACTTCACATTCTTCTCTTTCCTTCTCATTTCTCCCCTCTACTCATTCTGCGCGTAGCGTACTTGTCCCCACTGCTTTAGACTCGCGTATCAAATACCCCCTCGCCTGGCCTCGCCAAAGGCAGGCAATAGTGGCCCTACTTTCTCCCTCCTTTCTCGTTTGCGTGCGTTCGACTCTCGCCCGACCGATAGATGACCAACCGAGCCAACGAGCCATCGTCCGTCTTCCTGTTTCGCGGTTTATATGTACCCCTTCTCTCGCCATCTTCTCATCTTCGCAGATCGTATCGTGTCGCTATCGCCTCAAGTGCACTCACCAGCGGACTTGTAACATCGACGAGCTTTCCGCCTCTTCTCGTTGTAACCGTTTAAGTTCTCCCTCGCGCGTTCTCGAATCTTCGGGATCGCGGCCTCATTTCCCTCTTCTCTTAAGTTATCCTTCCGATTCCGAACTTACATACGTAGACCAACCGTCTACGTTACAATAACATAGCAAAACCGTATAAATGATGACTGACATCGGCGGCAGTGGCCAGTGAGAGCGCCATATACAGTAAGACCACAAAGCGAGATGGAATAGGGAATACACATGGATGGATACAGACAAGCAGTACGATAGAAATAGCAGGTGTTGGAGAGAGGAGACAATTAGTAGAAGTACATGTGTGAGGGGAGAAGCAACGGAAAAAAGACCAGAGAAAGGTGGGAAGGTGTGGCATGACGGCAGCATCGTAAAACGGGCGTAGTCATGAGGGAGATTTACAACAACGAAATTGTCCCTGCCCCGTTACGAGGTTGCAGTGTGCCAGCGATACCTGAGCCCAAGTAGAGTAGACAAACGACAAGAGAACAAAAAAAAAGGAAACGCAAGAGATAAAAGGAAACAAGACAGCTTCGTTAAGCATGGATGTAGGCGTAAAAAGAAAATGCAGAACGAAAATCTTGGTTATGGGGGCAAGATGAGGCGATGCGATCAAGCGTCTAAAACGTTGGTCATGACTTGACCCTTGTGTACGCGCATGTGCTGCCCGAGGTTATTGTGATGACTGAAGTCCTTCCAGCATCCTTCGACGGGACACTTGTGCGCTACGACGCCCAAGTCAGCCCGAAGCCCTAACGAAGGCAAAGAAACAAACGCACGCTTCTCGTTGGTATGGATCGATCGCACATGTCACTTCAAATGTTCGCCGCGAGCGAAGGACTTGTCACATCCGTCGACAATGCACTTGTACATCCGCATGCTTTTTGCACACCACCCTGCACCGGTGTCGTGGGCACACGGCGGGCGTGGCAGTTCTGTGCGATGTTCGGGACGGGCACGGGCGCACTCAGATGACAAGGCTAGGTAGGGCACCCGCTGCCGCTGCTGCTGCTCACGCCCACGCTACTGGTGCGTCGTGAGCGAGTCCGCGAGCGGGATGTCCGGTTCGGCAGAAAGTCGCCATCTGGGCTATCCGACAGCTCGGCAGTATCTCCCTCGCCAGACTCGCTCCCCAGGTCTTCGTCCGACTCGCCCATCAGCCCTGTCGGGCTCGATGATCCCTGAAGACGGGGGTAGGGTACGTGGGCTCCGAAGGCGGGCGGTGACGGCGACATGACGCCGGACGTGTGGACAAAGGCGGGAGCGGATGCGAGTAGGCCGTGAGGAGGGGAGGGACAGGGACACCGCAATTTGAGATCGCCTTCCATCTCCATCTCGGGCTTGGCCTGCTGTGGGGCAGGCGAGAGCATCTCCGAAGGCGGCTGCCGCTGCGGTTGAGAAGCAAACAGCTGTTGAGCACCGACCGCAGTATTGCCGCTCGAGTCGTTGTCGAAAGCGTAACTCACAGCTGTGTCGGCGTAGAATACTTGGTGAGGGGTCGGCGACGACTCGAACTTGAGATCGGATTTCGACTCTGACCACAAAAGTTGGCGGGGGTCCAAAAAGGCGGATTGCGACAGGTCGAGGTCGGCGAAGTTCATGCTGGGGCCGGTGGCGAAGCCGATGTTAGAGGGGTACTCGTGCGATCGGCAGACATGGAAGGGGTATTCTGGTACGAGCTCTCTGACGGGGTGTAGACGAGAGGGTACGTGGATAAGAGAGAAGGGGAGACATGACGTGCGAAAGGGGCGCTAGCAGTGGCTGCCGTCATGTTGGTGCGTTGTTGGTGCGAGTAGTAGGGGTAATGAGGGTGGGAAAGAGTGTGGGGGATGTGAGGGTTCAAGGAAGATGGTTGGGGCGGGTGGATTGACCTATAAGAGCGGTGATGGAGATCCATGCTGGAAGGGAAGATTGAGACGGAGACGGATATGCATTGCAGGTGGAATGTTGGCGTCGAATGACGGGGACTGACCTTGGCTGATGGGTGACAATGGTGGGCATGACTTGATTTTCCTCTCTCTTCTCTTCTCTTCCACTCTTTTTCCTTTTTCTTTACGCGCGCTCGAAACTCGAAATGAAGAAGTAGGGCGCGGTGTGGGGCCTACAGCGAGTCTGAATTGGATTGGTGCAACTGGCTGATGGTGGAGGCGGATACGATCGTAACTAGTCGGCAAATGGAACGAACAGAGTTGGGCGGGCGTATCGAGGGTCGTCTCAGGCTTCTGATTTCGGGATTTGGAGGGACCGGATGGCTCCCAGAAATGTGCGTCGGTGGCGTGTGAGTGCGTGGCACGGACGGATAGTTTCGTCGGGACGGAAGTCGTAGAGCGAGGCGGTGGAAGTGCGGGGTGGTGTTGGCCGCTGGAATGGATTTTTTTTTTTTTGAAGATTGTCTGGACACTGTCTGGACCCTCTTTTTATTCGAGGGGTCGCCAGGAAACTTGCCCAGCTCCTGGCCCTCGCCTTCTGTTATGTGCCCTCTCCGCTAGGAGGACTCCCTCCTCTCCTAGAAGCCTCGATGCTGACTTGATACGAATCGCGCGTTCACGGCGAGGTGTTTACGGAACAGATGCATGAGGCTACCCTGCCAAGGAGCTGGACACACATTACGTGGCGTAATTATAACGTCATATGACTCTGTTGACATACAGTATCGTGTATCGTCGAATCCACTGAGGCTCATGCCAGGCCCTACATACGTCCACCAATTTGCAGCCCCTCCTCCTCCACCCTTTATTCCACCCCCTGTGCAGTTCTTGAAGCGCACACTGCAGCCGCGCCCACGATGACATCGAAATTCGCTCGTGCGTCATTGGCGCGTTGACGGGTACGCAGTCGTGTCCCATCAGCGATTGCCAGCTGATCGGGCGCATGTTGTCCGCGCAAGTTCCCGAAACAACAGCGTGGCATCAGCGATTGCGCCGTTGGGATTTGCCATGAAGGTGGATTGGTAGAGGATGTGCTGCAAGATAGAAGACGGAATGCGGGAAGCGCAGAGGCATCCTTGGAAGTACATGGGGCGGCCCAGAGCTTAAGCCACGACTTTGATGCAGGAACCATGGGGTTGCGTAGTTGGGAAGTGGTTGAATGTGAGGACAGATAGCAACAGTGAGGAAGCAAGTGATCACCTTTTTGGCGGTGTTGTAGTCATGGGGCTCGAAGGAACAAGAGGTGATCTGATAGCGGCGTTGCTAAGGAAGCGATGTAAGTTAGTTGGGACGTGTAGCTGGGAGTATTATCCAGGACCAATGCAGTAGTCGAGAATACGACCGAAGGTCAGATCTAGGTCACAGCCCATCGATGCTCCACAACACATCAAGGTTGCACGTGGAGGGCGCAGCGTGTACGTGGAGGCGGAGGAGCGACAAGGTCAAAGGACAGACAGTCGTTCTATGACAAGTTGACTGGGCCCTGGGGTGTATGAGTCGATGTGGGCTCAATGGCCAAGGAATTTGAAACGGTGGTCGCTGAGGTGATTGTAACACCGGGGCTCATGCCAAGGTTCCAAGGGGGGAGACCCGGCCAGAGTGAATGGGAGAGAGATGGTCCGAACTTTGGAAAAGGCGAGAAGAAGGGCGGATGAATGTGCAGCTGGAGTCTGGCTGCCAGATGGCTATAAACTCCAGAACATTTCTTGTGCGTTGGGGGAATAGTATATGACAGTGTGGAGCGTATGTAGGGAGATTGCCCGACTCGGCTGCGACAACGCGAACTACTGCGAGTATTTGGATATCTTGCCCTAACGAGTTGGCACTGGGAGAAGGACCAGCAGTCAAGCGGCCAAGAAAGGGATCACCACCCTTATCCTGCGCTCTTGAGGTACGGTCAAACATGCCCCAAATCATGCGAGATGGTCAGTGCTGTAACGCGGGCACATGCTGTGGGCTTGCAATGCCCGAATCCAGACGCCTCCGCCTCACCCGATTCGACCGACGCCACAGGGCAGCGCGCGCGCTGCTGTCATTCCTCTTCCTTACCACCACCTTTTCATCGTTATGGACAAGTAGTCTAGTCCGTAAGTAGCTACAAACCGAATATAAAGACCCGCGCGCAGCACCGTGAGCGAGGGGCGAGTAGTGCCTCAGCCGAGCCACAGTTTTGCGTTGCGCTTTTCCCCCTCCTGTTCGCGTTTTGCTATCGTTGAAGTGGCTCACGCGGAGTCATCACACACACACACACACTCACTCACTCACTCTTTCCTTTCCTTTCCTTTCCCTCTTCTGCAGCGGTAGAGCGACTAACAATCGCGGCCCGCTTTATCTTTTCGCTCCATTGCACGATCTCGGATCGACGTGCATTGGTTCTAACCGCGTTCTCGGCTTCCCATTCCCCGAACTCGCGTGTGGACCATTTGTCCATTGTACAAAGTGCAACTAAATGAAACCAAACAGGCTCTAAAATGGCGTCTGTGAGTCGTTGTCTGAAGTCCCGATCGGGTCACAGCAGGGGTCACAGGAGCCTGATGGTGGGCCGCGGCATGGATGCGTGTATGGACTATGGAGGAGTGGGAATGTGTGTCATGGACATTGGACACTGTCTCACCATTCCCCTCACTTCCGTCGTCACGTCACCAGTACCGACATCGCCGTCACCTAAGAGGCCACTCCCTTCGTTCTTCCACCAATACGCTCTCGCTTACGGCGTTGCAACCCAAATCGGCTTCTCAACAACCAATGTTATGACTCTTGTGAGTAGGAACGTGCGAGCTTTGAGGCAAGGGTAGACAAGTCCCGAGTCATGTCTGAAGTCGGTTGCTTATCAAAGCAAAGCCATTCGTTTCTGAGTCGGGTCCTGTGTGTGACTCTATCATGGGCCACATTTGCAACCGGAGTCAATAGATCAACTCACCTGGTCTGTGCCCTCACAGGTTTCAGTGACTGAACATTTTCACTACCCGGTAAAGTAACTCCACGCAGCGCTTAACTTGGATATGCTTTTGATCAAACCGTGCGCGCGAGAGGTCGTCAGAAATTCTCAGAATGCGCCACGTGAAGCGCCATCAGTCCATTCGCCGTCCATTCGCTGACTCCTGTTCAGAACTCGGAAGGGTCTCTGAAGGCCTTGGGTAAACAGCGCTGTCCAGAGCGCTTTGTGATACTATAAATTGTCATTTTTTCACACGCACGGCATCGAGCGTACAGCATCCAGACAGCTTCACAGCCTTTGGGCTTCCGCATATCGTGCTCATCAATTCGTGCCTCCAACTTTCCTCGCTCTCACTCCCCTCTGGACGAACGAACTTTCTGTTGATTTTACGTCCTCCGTTATCCATACAATGACCTCCGAGACACATTCTAACTCCCAATCGATCATCGATACTCTGGGTGACTACGCCAGTCTCACCGGAGTAGACCTCTCTAAGAATCCCTTTGCTGAGGAACTCCAGCAATGCAACACCCCCGATGTCATCCTTCAACTACTCCAAGAACGGGAAAAGGCCTTCAAAGAATATCGCGATGGTGATCGGAGGTTGATAAAGTCCATCAGCCCAGGAGTTCGTGTCATTCATGCATTATCCAACTTTCTTGGTGAGGCAATCAGCCTGGTGAGCTGCATATTCACAAGTCCTGTCGCGTTGGAATTTCCATGCCAATGTTTTGATATTATCTTACTAGGTCCCCTTTCCACCAGCAAGGGCTGTCTTTGTCGGCATCGATGTTCTCCTAGTTGTACGTCCCTTCAACACCATCGGATCTCATCTGACACATCATCATTCCAGGCTGCCAGTGGAGTCAGTTCAAGCTATGGTGCCCTTCTTGAACTCTTTGAGTGCTTGGGAAGTTTCCTCAAACGCCTCGAAATATATACGAGCATTCCGCCAAGCCAAATAATGACGGACATTATTGTCAAAATATTACTTGAATTGCTATCAGTGCTGGCCCTTGCCACAAAACAGATTAAACAGGGAAAATTCAGTGAGCCTGTTACCGTTTATAAACTACCGTTTCTCACTGCATTTTAGAGAAGTTCGCAAAGAAACTGATGGGGGAAAGCGATGTTGAGGCTGTGCTCCAAAGACTAGACCGATTGACACAGGAAGAGGCTCGAACAACGGCTGCACAGACCTTGAGCGTGGTCCATGGTCTTGTAAATAATACGAGAGTAGTGATGGAAGGTGTGTAATTTCCCTTGATTGGCCACCAGCTTGCTGCTTAGCGTTCTGTCCGTTAGATGGCAGGGCGTCAATAGATAGCATCCGACACGCTTTAGGTATATCCCTCGCACGAAATTCGTTATTACCCCAGCTCACTTCGGGGTTGTAGTCTCACTTCAGCAGATGACAAATGACGTGAACAAGATAAAACGTTTGTTTTTCTCTTTTCTGATCCATATCCACCGAGACCGACACCACTGTTACAGGTCATCAATTCCAAAGGGACGTCCGACTTTGGCTCTCTCCTCCTAACCCTTCGACGAACCACGCCATCGTTTCTGAAGGACACCATGAAGGATCCGGAAAATGGTTCTTCGAGAGCGGGGTAGTGACGGATTGGAAATCGAGGGGGTCACTATTATGGATTCACGGGAAACGTATGCTTCCCCAACTGCCAGCGCGCCAATTAACATTAATGGCTCCCTTATTTCATAGCGGGTTGCGGAAAAAGCACGCTCATGTATGTTGTATTTCCATCACTTTATTCGTTGAATCCATTCATCTGGTCAATTAGTTCGGCAATCATTCACGACATAGAAGGCCTGCGTAGAGCTGGATTGGCCATGATGGCCTATTATTATTTCGATTTTCGAGATGTCAAGAAGCAAGACCACAACGGCCTCCTCACTTCTCTCCTTTCTCAAATTTCCGCCCAATCGGATACATGCTACGAGGTTCTCTCCCAACTATATTCAGATAATGACGGCGGTGGACGAAACCCTACCAGTAGTTCGCTCGCACGGTGCATGAAGGACATGTTAGGATCGCCGGGACGGCGCGATTTATATCATCATTGACGCTCTCGACGAGTGTCCTGATATCTCTGGGGTGCGGTCTGCCCGCGAAAAGGTCCTGGACCTCATTGATGAACTCGTTAATCTGAGCCTTCCAAATGTACATATATGCGTGGCCAGCCGTCCCGAGATCGACATTCGAAATGCGCTTGAGCCTTTGGAGCCACTCCAAATCTCGCTCCATGATCAAGATGGACAAAAGAATGACATAATCGAGTACATCAAGTCTGTCGTTCGTTCAGACCGAAAGATGAAGAATTGGAGAAAGGAGGACAAGCAACTCGTCATCGATACGCTTTCTAACAAGGCAGATGGCATGTGGGTTTTCTGTCGATCTTCTGGTACTTCGCAACAGACGCTCAAATGAACTCATAGGTTTAGATGGGTCGTCTGCCAGATTGACAGACTGCGTCGCTGTCTTCCCTCAAGTATTCAGCGTATTTTGGATGACTTGCCAGAGGGTCTGGATGAAACATATAGCCACACACTGCTTGGAATCGATAGGGAGAAACGAGAATTTGCTCAACGTCTCTTTCAGTGTCTCTCTGTCTCCATTTGCCCTCTTCGCGTCGAAGAACTTGCAGAGATCTTTGCAGTTCGTTTCGACGAGTCAACGCGCCCCACATTCAACCCGGATTGGCGACTAGCAGATGCGAACGAGGCGGTCTTGTCTGCTTGTTCTAGTCTTATATCCATCGTCAGTGTTGCGGGTTACCGAGTTGTTCAATTTGCGCACTTTTCTGTCAAAGAGTTCTTGACATCGGAACGACTCGCAGACAAAAGGCCCCCTCTTTCATGCTATCACATCCTCCCCGAGCCCGCACATACCACCCTTGCGCGTGTTTGCCTCAGCTTTCTTCTCCATCTCGATAACAAAATAGACAAAGATGCCATACAGCGCGCTCCCCTCGCACTGTATGCGGCTCAATACTGGATCGATCATGCCCGATTCGGGAGCGTGTCATCACCGGTTCAAGTCTTGATGGAGGATCTCTTTGATGCATCGAAGCCACACTTTGCGGCATGGGTCTGGTTATACGATATCGACCGCCACTGGTTGGACCCGATGTCTGAGAGACACCCGACGCGGCCTTCAGCGGTGCCTCTGTACTATGCATCATTGTGTGGTTTCCGTGGTCTCATCGAGCGCTTGGTCGCGGCCCGTCCACAAGACATTAATGTCAGGGGCGGATTTTACGACACTCCGTTGCATGCTGCCTCTGCCAAGGGACATCTCGAAATCGTACAGCTCCTTCTTAGCAACAAGGCAGACCCTCATTTGTGTAACTATCTCGGTAGCGCCCCGTTACACTCTGCATCACAGGGTGGACACGTTGGAGTTGTGAAGGTATTACTGGACTGTGGCGTGGATGTGAATCAGGGAGGAAAGGACGGACGGACTGCTTTACACTTCGCATCAGAGGGTGGGTGGGTGGAAGTGGCCCAGTTTCTTATTCAACACGGTGCGGTGGTTGATGCATCTAATGACAAGAAAGAAACCGCTTTGCACCGGGCGGCGTTCAGCGGCCGGCTTGAGCTTGCGGGGCTCCTCATTAATTCTGGCGCAAGCATGGATGTCGCAGAAAAACGTTGTTGGACCCCACTACTCGCGGCGACGCAATCGGGGAATTGTAAGCTTGTGGAGCTGTTACTTGCATCTGGGGCAAGTCTCGAAGCGCGGAGTAGATCTCAGGAAACGCCATTGGCAGTGGCCTGTGGTTATGGGAGGCTTGAGGTCTCACGGTTCCTTTTAGATCGTGGCTTAGACGTTAATTCCTGCGACGAGTATGGAACCACCCCCCTACATCTGACGTCACAATATGGGCACCATGATGCCGCACAGTTATTGCTAGAGCACGGTGCTTATGTTGATAGCCGGAACGACAAACAGCAGACTCCCTTGTTCCTGGCCTCATGGTACGGACACGTCGAATGTACCCGCCTTTTAATCGCCCATGGCTCAGGCGCCTCTTGTCGGGATGAAATCGGCTGGACACCCTCCCACTCAGCGTCAAGAAATGGGCATCTCCCTGTTGTCCAACTGTTGATCGACGCTGGTGCTGCAGTAGATGTTCTGGACAGGGAACAACAGACTCCATTGGCCCTGGCGTCGAGCAAAGGGAAAGCTGAAGTCGCGAACTTGCTCATCGAGCGAGGGGCCAACATCAAGGCGCAGGACGACGAGGGCTGGGTCCCCTTACACTTCGCTTCGCGTTACGGACATGTTGACACGACACGTATGTTGCTAGACCGCGGCGTCGATCCGAATGTCCGGAACGGCTACCAATCGACACCATTACATCTGGCATCGGCTAATGGCTACCTCCAGGTCGCCGAGTTATTGGTTCAGCGCTGCGCAACTATCGGTGTGTCTAATGACGAGGGAGAAACTCCCCTCGACCGAGCAGCATTCGAAGGGCACATTGATATCGTGCGTTTTCTGATCGATCAAGGAGCGAATATACATGCCACGAACGGCTATGGACGGACACCATTACACTCGGCGTCACAAAGTGGCCACCTGGAGGTCGTAAAACTGCTACTTGCGCGTGGAGCGGATGTCGACAT
>Ga0307510_10010302_pt1 | contig 11103 bp, 17 predicted proteins | sample 12_EM_MG_FD_207224 | JGI IMG/M metagenome (GOLD analysis project Ga0307510, IMG submission 207224) | Populus trichocarpa ectomycorrhiza microbial communities from riparian zone in the Pacific Northwest, United States - 12_EM | ecosystem: Host-associated > Plants > Roots > Unclassified | place... | reverse complement strand
ACGACTCACTTCATGAACGCAACAATGGGTCGAATGAGTGCATTCGAACTATAACTGAGCTCATTGGTCCAAATGGGCACTGCCGCCTTCAAGTCCCGGAATCGCAGGTCAATGTCGATGACGACTTTGTCTTGTCCTTGATCTTCGTCTTCAGGGTGCTTTTGTGGCACGGACAGAGGCGGTTTGGCAAGCTCTCGTTGACCAGGGATACGCTCTCTGACAACTGCAGCAGCCGTGGTAGCAAGCGTATCTATGAGCACGTTGAGTGTATCGTCATCGTCGGCGTTGCGCGGGAACTTGATATCGAGCACTGCATCCAATTTTCCGGATGTAATCCAGGAGATCGGGCCTTCCTCAGAAGTCATCGCTTGTAGATGGTCGATATTGACTCCATCAATGCGGAACCGGGACTGATATTTGTTGTGGTTATCACGAAAGTGAAGAGGGAGAGATACTCACCATCGTAGACCAACCACCATCTTTAGCGTCCTGTTCATTCGTTCTCCCCATACTCTGCGGACGGTGCAGACTGAACAAGCAGTTGTCAAACTGTCCTACGATACCCTCCGCTTTCATAAAGTCATGGAACAGCCACTGCTTGCGCAGGGTGCCAATATCCGCACGGAAAATCGAGAAGGTATAAGGACGAAAACCTCCTGGTTGGTATACGGTGATAAGAACGTCCTCCAATACAAGCGACTCGAGTTCAAAATCGCCTTGCTGGGCAACGTGACGAAACGAGGCAGGATCGAGGTCAGGAGACCACTGAATCGAGCGACGATCTACAGACAAAAGTTGGTGAAAAGACACGAAATGTTGACAAGCGATACGCACCAAGACCTCCGCGCACACCCTTGACAACAGCATCCTTCACGAGCCCCTTTCCATCGAGCCACTGCCACAGACTGAGCGTGACATCAATGCTGTCGACATTGAGATCAAACATGGACCACTTGAAGTCTTCGTCCGCATACTGGTGCTTATTGGCATCGTCCTCTTCGTCATCTATCGTATGGTTGGCGGGATGGTTGCTGACATCATAACCCAATGCCGCGGTGTGGACGACCCTGCCGCTTTCGTCAAGGTTGTTCGAGCCAACCTTGGGTCGCCTTGTGATATGCACGTTCTTGAACGATATACGAGAGTCCTTCCACTTGGGCACAATAGCCGACTCAAAAAAGATGGTGACGCCCGTTTCAGAAGTAAGATAGTCACTGATAGCACGAGCGACCGAGGCTATGCGATCAATTCTCAGCACTGCAGTGTCGTGTGAAGAGCGAGTCCGAATACCTTGTAGGCGAAGGCTATTCGCCACCGCAAATACAACAGAAAAGAACGTTGTTCTGGGGAGGGAATAATGAGGACTTGGGTGGACAACACATTGCTATCTCTACTGACGTTCCAATCAAGATCCACAGCCCTTGTCCGACCAAGAACCAAGTGACAAAGGCGGAAATGTCGTCGGCGTTGAATTTGCGAAAATTGCGAATGAAGAACCAACGCACGCGAACGCGCATGCGCTGAACAATGCCATTTGCGGCATTTAGGAAGTCATCACGGGAAAGTCTAGCAACGTGCGTGTGCGGAAGCGATTGCGCGAGCCTACGAAAGAAGCGTGGATAGTTGTTGTCGTAAAGGTGGGCGGGTGAATTATCGGGACGTGAACTGTCATGGTTTGGGTGCGAATTGGGAGCAGTTTTCTCTGACTGTTCTAGTGGTCTAGGGCGTTCGGGGGCAGTATGTTTGGACGAACGATTGTCGCGCGTACTGCATGGAGAATGGAAATTACGATGCGGATATAGGGGAAACGTGGGTGGGGAGAATATCGGTGCAGGGCGTCGTGTAAGGGGGAAAGGGGGAGGGGGAGACGGAGACGGAGGAATCGGGCGAGTGAAGAAGGTGCGGATAACGGAATAGCGGTCGGAATGGGCAAACTGAGCAGCGCGGCTGGAGTGTTTCAGAATGATAGCACTGCGAGACATTAAAGATGGCCACGGAGTGCCGCAGGCTTGAGGAGGCTGAGCTGAGGCTCAAGCGCTCAAGCCGAGGCGTCAAGGCGTGGGAAGATTACATGTGCACCGCCTTGACGTTGCCCCATACAAAAAGTCAGCCTGTCATTCCTCTTTCAGTCAGCCTTCATCATGAGCCAGTATCCAGTCGCACCACCCTCTTACGGTTCCACCTCTCCTTCTCCCAAATCTCCTAATGCCCCACTGTTTTCCGGCAGTAGGTATCAGGGCGAGCCTGGTCCCAGTGCCGGTATCTACAACCAACCGGCACCAGGAGACCTTCCTGATGATTTCAAGGTTCGTCTGTCTTGATCTCATCCTCTGACCTGGTGCTTTCTTTGACCTCCTACATAGTACGGTGTCACCGTCGTGGAGAGTTCTATTGAGATACGACTTGCGTTTGTTCGAAAAGTGTACACTATCCTTTGTACGTCCCAAGCTTGATCTCCGTTGTCCTCCGTCTCCGCATGGCTGATGCTCCTGTCTTTCGCTACAGTTGCCCAAATTGTGGGTATTTCTTGAACCCTTACATGCTCTTCCATTTCACTTTTAATTTACGTCTCCACCTTAGCTGGCCACCACTATTGTAGGGGGTATCCTGTCTCAATCCAGCTCGGCCGTCGACTGGGTCCGGACCCAGTAAGTGCTCTCCCTGGCTCTTCTTTCTACACCCACCGACGTCGTCACAGCGTATGGTCCTTCTATTTGCCCCTCTTTGGGACCCTCATCGTCTTGGGGTTGCTGTACTGGAAGCGCCACAGCCATCCTGCGAACCTCGGTCTCCTGGGATTGTTCACTCTTATGGAAGCCTTCACTCTCGGAGTAGTCACTGCTTCCTTTGATGATGTAATCGTCCTTCAAGCACTACTCATCACGACGGGTGTATTCCTTGGCTTGACCCTCTTCACAATGCAAAGCAAGGTAGGTTTGTTAATGTGCATTCTCCTGGCAGCCCCAATGACATACATTTCAAGTATGACTTCTCCGGAATGGGGCCATGGCTATTCGGTGGCCTTCTCGCTTTGAGTAAGGTCCTATGCTATCCTATCCTGAACATCTGATCTAAAATTGTGACAGTTATGACAGGTCTCGTCGGCGTATTCATCCCATTCAGCTCGACTCTCAACCTCATTTACGCCATTGGAGGCACTCTACTGTTCAGTGGGTATGTCGTCTATGACACCTATCTCATCAACCGCCGCCTCTCCCCCGACGAGTATATCATGGGAGCGATCAGCCTATATCTCGATTTCATCAACCTCTTCCTTAGTATCCTCCGCCTCTTGAACAGCATGCAAGACCGTTGAAGAGAGCTGAATGGGGTCTTGTTTCCACTTATTGTTTCCTTATGTGTTTTCCAACGATGAGGCCTTTGTAAATACAGTACTGAAATGTGTTTTTGCCAACTTTTGACTATCCGTGGAATCCGCGCGCCTGCTGCGGATAATAGTCGGCGCTCTGATGGCAGACGTCATAACCTAAAAGCGATAGCAAGGTTTAAACACAATTGGATTATATTGGATTTGACAAAAAAGTGAGGAATGGTGCCAGAGATCTGGCCAGATAGACAATCACGTCAGATGGACACCGCGATAAAGCACTGCACCATATGGTCCATCAGGATATTATACACGCACGCTGCCAGACTGATCTAACGAGCCCCGTTTTATGGATGTGTTGGCGCACGTGATCGACTCGGAGGCGACGTACTTGTGACCATCAGACACTACCAGGTGCGCAGTTTCGGCGGTCGATTGCTTTCCATGTCACGCCCCCAAAAAGGAAGGTGCCCACTACTTCGGAACCGCTGTCAAAAACCTGTCAAACATTCGTACTCAGACAAATAAAGAGATCTTAGAATAGTTGATGTAAGGAAAACAAACATAAAGCACGTGTTCCTAAAACACGGCGGCAAAAAAAAGAAAAACACAAACAAAACAAACATAAGGCACGTGTTGCTAAGGCACGTGCCTCTAAGAAAAATCTGTCTAAGTAAGTCGAGTGGAGCCCCGGGGATAAACACGCGCGCGCGACTGCATTCCCGCGCATTATGACAAATTAATAGATGTCTCGGGGGATATCCCCGCATTTCCTAACCCTAAACCGGTAGCGGAAACGCGCGGAAATGCGTTCCCGGGCGATGCGGCGGAAAGACGTGAAAACGCGATCCCGGGCGCACCGCTTGGGGGGGGGATGTGCGACCGGGAACGCCGCGGATGTGCTCGCGCGAGTGGAATAACCCTCAGCGGGGCCGGCCGGTGCAGCGGGAGGGGGCGCGCGCGAGGGCACGCATAGCGATACGAATGCGCATGCGGCCGAGTGCCTGGCGATGCCCCAGGCGGGACCGCCGCGGACGGGTTCGCGCAAACGAAATGACCCCCAGCGGGGCTGGCCGGTGCAACGGGAGGGGACGCGCGCGGGGGGGCACGCACGGCGACGCGAATGCGCACGCAGCCGGGTGCCTGGCGATGCCGCGCCATTCCGTCTTCTCAATGAAAAATCGACTTACACAAATGTTTGTGTCTGCGCCACCCGCCCCGATGATCGGTCCGCTTGATGCCGCAAATTGTTATCTACCTCACGTGCTCCTTTTTCTAGATGAGATACCTGGCATGAAACGGGCCGATCATCGGGGCGGGCGTAGACGATTTTTCATTGAGAAGACGGAATGGCGCGGCATCGCCACCCGGCTGCGTGCGCATTCGCGTCGCCGTGTGTTGCCCCCCGCGCGCGTCCCCTCCCGTTGCACCGGCCAGCCCCGCTGAGGGTCATTTCGTTTGCGCGAACCCGTCCACGGCGGTCCCGCCTGGGGCATCGCCAGGCACTCGGCCGCATGCGCATTCGCATCGCTATGCGTGCCCCCCCGCGCGCGCCCCCTCCCGCTGCACCGGCCGGCCCCGCTGAGGGTTATTCCACTCGCGCGAGCACATCCGCGGCGTTCCCGGTCGCACATCTCCCCCCAAGCGGTGCGCCCGGGATCGCGTTTTCGCGTCTTTCCGCCGCATCGCCCGGGAACGCGTTTGCGCGCATTTCCGCTACCGGTTTAGGGTTAGGAAATGCGGGGATATCCCCCGAGACATCTATTAATTTGTCATAATGCGCGGGAATGCAGTCGCGCGCGCGTGTTTATCCCCGGGGCTCCACTCGACTTACTTAGACAGATTTTTCTTAGAGGCACGTGCCTTAGCAACACGTGCCTTATGTTTGTTTTGTTTGTGTTTTTCTTTTTTTTGCCGCCGTGTTTTAGGAACACGTGCTTTATGTTTGTTTTCCTTACATCAACTATTCTAAGATCTCTTTATTTGTCTGAGTACGAATGTTTGACAGGTTTTTGACAGCGGTTCCGAAGTAGTGGGCACCTTCCTTTTTGGGGGCGTGACATGGAAAGCAATCGACCGCCGAAACTGCGCACCTGCTCACGTGGGGGGTGGTCACGCGTGACGGGAAAGCGAACGGGAGCGGGCGAAGGCCCACTTCCCAGAGCACAAAAGGCATGATCACGTTGTGACTCATCCAATTGAGCTACAGTAGTGCCAATGAATCGGAATCATGTGCGCGCACGGAATGATGACTGCAGGCAGAGGCAGATCTTACGCTACTATAGTTGGAAATGAAGATTTAAGAGGGATTAGAAGGTAAGGCAACAAGGATAGAGTCAGTGACTCGGCGAGCGGATGTATATGGCGTGAGGAAGAGAATCGGTTCAATTCGACAAGTAGTATGGCCTTCGGGACTGTGTTTGTCACAATAAACAGGGAGGTGGCAAAAAGCTTGGCACACATAGCCCCTTATCAAAAAAAGAATATGCGCATTAATTCGTGGGAAATCAGTATGCTTTAAGTCACCCTCTGGGCATAATTTCAGGTTAAAATGATTGTTCCATGGAAGTCATTTTCCGACCGTGGTGGATGGGAAAATCAGACCGTGATCGAGTGATCCATACACCGGGTAATGTAATATGTGCATCGACAAAAAACGAATACGCACCGATATCTTCCCGGTTTCCCGGGACGACAACATGTGACCACCCGGGCAGTGCCCAATCATCCCACGAGCCTGATATCGCCTTCTCACTCACCACGAACAGACCCTTCGCCCATACATTCATGTCTCACACTTACTCGAGCTCTAGCTCATCCTCCAACTTCCAACTAATCTTCAACAATGCCTTGAGAGTATACCAGAAACGTACAAAAAACGATCTTCTTGCCCATCCACTTGCCGCACAGCTCCAAGCCTGCCAATCTCCCAGTGCCATCCTCGTCATCCTCCAACAGCAAGTGCAGCACCTAAATCAGTCCCGGAAGAGCGATGATAGGTGGACAAAGTGGCTCGACCCCACCGTCAATGTCCTATATGCCTTCTCGGCGACTCTGGGAGAGGGCGTTGGTCTTGTATGCCTCAGGACTTGAACTGGTATGAGATGTTCACCCTGATGTCCATTTTACAGGTATTTTCACCAGCGAAAGTGATCTTTGCTGGCGTTGGTGTCCTCCTTTTAGTGCGTTTTCTGTTGCGTGCCTTCGTCCGGGCCATCGTAACACCAGCATTTCTTAGGCAGCAAAGGATGTTCGCGCAAGCGAAGATACGCTCGTCGACATCTTCGAACGCATGGAATGTTTTTCCGACGTCTCGAAATCTACACAGAGGTGCCGTCGACGCCGGAAATGACAGATATCATTATGCAGATCATGGTAGAGGTACTCTCGATTCTTGGGATTGCCATAAAAGAGCTGAAGCAGGGGAGGACGAGTGAGTTATACCTGTTATCTATACTCCACGATCGACTAAGGGGCGTTTAGAAAAATATTTGAAGAAGTTGGCCGGAAGGACAGACATAGAAGATTCGCTGAAGAGGCTGGACAAGTTGACGCAAGAGGAGGCTCGGATGGCTACTGCACAAGTTCTGAAGGTGACGCATACTATCGATGAGGGAGTGCGAGGTGTCGCGGATAAGGTGGTTGCGGTCGATGATCGAGTAGCTGGCGTTGATCGCAGAGTGGAGGGTGTCGACAGTAGAGTGGCCGGCGTCGACCACAAATTGGAGGCCATCAGCGATAGAGTGACGATCATTGATGACCGAGTGGCGGACGTTGGTGACAAAGTGGGGACAGTCGACAACAAGATTGCTGTGGTAATCGAAGGTGCGCAAACCATTTTCAGTCAGTCACTTGATGCCGTTATTTATTCACTATCAACCAGATGGAAAAGAGGCTCGGGTCATCATGAAACAAGCAGCCAACGACGTAGATCAAATTAAACGTTTGTCAACGCCTAGCTGCGCTGATATCAGATTTGCGGGCTCATCCATTCTTGCAGGAAACCAATTACGACAGGACCTCCGAAGATGGCTCTCCCCTCCGGATCCGTCCACGAATCACAACATTGCGTGCAGTTCCCACCATGAGGGAACCGCGGCGTGGTTCTTTCAGGGGAGTATTTTCAGGGAATGGAAGACCACCGATTCAATTCTCTGGATTCATGGTAAACGTATATTCCTCGATTGCTTCTCCTTGGCGTTATCTGGTATTAACGTTATATCCGAAGCGGGATCAGGGAAGAGTGTTCTCTGGTTCGTCCATTTTTCACTCTTTCCGTCATGGTTTACTGACGTGGTCTGACAGTTCCTCGGTCATTCAAGAAATTGCAACTATATGCGAGGCCGGACAAGCATCGATGTGTTACTTCTATTTCGACTTTCGAGATATCAACAAACAGCACTGGTACGATCTAGTCCGTTCCCTTCTCATTCAACTTTCTGCCCGCTCGGGTCCTCGTTGCGATATTCTATCACATCTATACGCGGATCACGACGATGGCGCTCAACAGCCTAGTGATGGCCTTTTGGCGAAGTGCCTAAAAGAGATGCTGTCACTCCCAGAACAACATCCCATCTATCTAATAATCGACGCCATCGATGAATGTTCCAACTCCTCTGGGATTCCTTCTTCTCGCCAATGGGTTCTCATGCTTGTCAAGGAGCTTGTCGAGCTTCGCCTCCCGAATCTTCATATTTGTGTCACAAGCCGCCCAGAGATCGACATACGAGATGTCCTCGAACCTTTGGCCATTCACCGAATCTCTATTCACGACCAAACCGGACAAAAACAAGATATCGTCGACTATGTTAGGTCCATAGTTTACTCGAATTCGGAACCAATCATGAGGAGATGGAGGACGGCCGATAAGGAACTCGTGATAGAGACGCTCTCTGAGAGAGCCGGTGGAATGTGAGTGAATTGCTTTACACTTGCAATACTTGTTTAATTCGTCAAGCAGGTTTCGTTGGGTATTTTGCCAGTTGGAGACCCTACGTCACTGCCTTCCATCAAGTGTCCCGCGTACGCTGGATGAATTACCGGAGTCCTTGGATGAGACATACGAGCGTGTACTGCGAGAAATCAAGAAGCCGAACATGGACCACGCTCTACGTCTGTTACAATGCCTTGTTGTGGCTAATCGGCCACTTCTCGTTGGAGAGCTCGCGGAGGTCCTGGCCATTGACTTTGGTAATCCAGATGGGATCCCGAAGTTGAACACAAATTGGTGTTGGGAGGATCAAGAACAGGCACTTCTGTCGTCACGCTCCAGTTTGATTGCTATTATCACCGTCAACAATGACAATGATGACGCGAAGCAATATGTCTCTCGCGATGACGGCGACCACAACCACGCACAGATTGTGCAGTTTTCTCATTTCTCGGTCAAAGAATTTCTGACCTCGCCCCGCCTCGCTACCCCAAGTCGGGATGTCTCGCATTATCATATCGTTCTTGAGACTGCGCACACAATCATGGCTCAAGCTTGCTTGAGCGTTTTGCTACGGACGGACGATCGCGTTGGTCAAGCTGTCGTCGGAAAGACCTCTCCTCTTGGTGGTTATGCTGCTCGACACTGGGTCAGCCATGCGCAGTTCGAGAGTGTATCGTCTCGCCTTCAAAACGCGATGGAATGTTTGTTCGACGTGGACAAACCATATTTTTCTGGATGGCTCCGTTTGTATAACATGGATACCCCCATGTATGACTCGGACTCACCTCTTCGCCATTTCACATCGCAACCGCTACTTCAAGCTTCTCCTCTATATTACGCCGCGCTGTGTGGATTCCAAGATCTAGTTGAACACCTCATTGTCAAATACCCGTAGCAGGTGAACGCTAATGGGGGAGAATATTCGACACCGGCCGTCGCCGCATTGTCAAGGAGACACTTCCAACTAGCTTACCTCCTCCATCGCCACGGTTCATCCGTGGATCCCCAGGACGTCGACCTGTGGACCCCACTGCATTGCGTAGCTCGGTCTGGAGACGTCGAGTTGGTTCGGGTACTAGTCAAACTTGAGGCAGATATAAGTGCCCGGGGTAGAGGCGCCTTTACTCCGTTGCATCTTACATCGAAGGATGGCTCCCCCAATGACCCTAAAGTAGCTCGGTACTTGCCCAAGCACGGCGCAGATGTGAATGCACGGACGGGTGAGGACAATACACCATTACATTTTGCATCGGAGGCTGGGGAGGTTGAGATAGCACGCATGCTGATCGAGCATGGTGCAGATATAGACGCGCAGAATAACCATGGCCGCACTCCTTTGCGGATTGCATCAGAGAATGGGTTTGACGAGGTTGTGAAACTACTTTTAGAACATGGTGCTAGGTGAAAGCACTCCGAAGATTGTAGTACAGATCTGCTGTACAAGTACTACGGATTTTGCGCCCCTTCATGCATGTCTACTCTGTTACCACACTTAACTCGGAGCCCATCGAGGTGTTCTGACTAGGGTGCCGCCTTCTCTTCCTGGTCATTCCCTCCACCCTTTAAGCCTACATCGATGAGCACCGCGATTCTATTCAGCAGTTTACAAGTCGGCTTGCGGGCCCGAATGGCATGCATACTCCCACTTCGACTGTCTTTCTTCAGGAGCGTCACTGGCCGCGGCAGCGGCAGTGCGTCCCCATTCGCTCGTACCCATCACGAGCATAGTCGTCAACTCAATCAGTTGTCCGAAAAGTTTTTCTGCCAGTCTTTTGGGAAGAAGTATATCTAGTGATCACCTCTATAACCCTTAGTTCTTGTATCGTTACGGTCAGACGATCCAAGTCTTGAAATCTTGCGCGCTTCAAATGGATGATCTTTGGCAGTCCCACTGCCAGTGCAGGGAAACCCAAAGCGGAATTCATTACTGACTCGAACGTGCCTACCCCCTGGCCAACATCCTTGTACTTTCTGCTGGAGAATGGCGAGAACAGCGCTGGGAGAGTCGCAGGTCTGGCGCTGTGAGGCGAGTGGATGCACACGAACTTGAAGATCTTAGGCCTTAGGCCTTAGTAGGACCCGCCACCCCGCCTCTTCCACCCTAACACGGGCTCGCAAACACCCAAAGCCGGCACGGACTCTGTAGCCTTCTCGTCGCTCTTCCGTTGCTGAGTTCCGTAGTCCAGCGATTCTGTCTGTCCTCCATAACGAGTCCATATTCAAGACTCCGCCTTCAACGCCCCAAGGCAAGGGATTTGATTGTTCATGCACCCCGGCTCGGACGGGCCGGCAGGTTCGTGATACGAACTGAAGATTGGCGATCTCATCCGATTTCTAGAGTCGTCGTTACTGTGTGTGAGTGTGTCCCGCTTGGGACTACTACAGTAGTAGGGTTGACGACTGCTTGGGCGGCATGGTGCTCCATTTTGCGTCGAATAGCATTGCCGAAGGGTCATGCCCCTACCTGACAGGCAGTGACAGCTGCGGTACTTATCAGGACTGCGTCGGCCGCCGGTCGGCGGGCCAAAGCCTGGCGAAGTGGAAGAACCTCCGTACGCGAACCTCACGGAGTTGTCCCACCCTCGCCGAGTCGGTAACCTGGCGCGTTATCTTCGCGCTCGCTATTAGCACTGCAGTTGACGTCACGCAACAATAACTTAACTTTTGTTATGGGGGAATCAGCACAGTTACAACCCCCCCTACAGTACAATGATGTCCTTACCAGAAGTGGTACATGGGGTTCTGTACCTCGAGGCGCACAATAATCGAATTCAAAAAAAAAAAAAAAAAAAAAAAAAAATAAAAAAGGGGGGGGGGGGAAGAAAAAAAACATTGGGTAACC
>Ga0307510_10010301_pt1 | contig 11104 bp, 9 predicted proteins | sample 12_EM_MG_FD_207224 | JGI IMG/M metagenome (GOLD analysis project Ga0307510, IMG submission 207224) | Populus trichocarpa ectomycorrhiza microbial communities from riparian zone in the Pacific Northwest, United States - 12_EM | ecosystem: Host-associated > Plants > Roots > Unclassified | place... | reverse complement strand
TTTTATTATAATTAATATTATTAATAAAATTATTAATAAATTTTAAAAATATTATTATTATTATTTTAAAAAATATTATTTGTGTTATAATTATTTTTATTTTTATTATGATTAAAAGTATTAATATTAAAAATAGTATTTTTTTTTAATATGATTAAAAGTATCATTTTAAAAATAATATTATTTGTGTTATAATTACTTTTATTTTTATTATAATTAAAAGTCTAGGCGCGTCCACGACCAACACGAAGTTGGGCCTTGACGCTTCCACGTCTATCCCCAAGTGGGGCTGGACCCTGCCACGTCGACACCCAAGCTGGGTCTGGACGCATCCACGCCCACATCCAAGTTGGGCCTGGACGCGTCCTCGCCCAAACCGAAGGTGAGTGTGGACGCTTCCACGCCCAACCCCACGTTGAGCTGGACGTGTCCACGCCCAACCCCCAGGTTGGGGTGGACGCGTCCACCCCCAACCCCAAGTTGGGCTAGAGGCGTCCACGCCCACCTTGGGGTTGGGGCAAACAGCCACACCCACACCCAAGTTAGGTGTGGACGCGTCCACACGCAACCCCAAGGTGGGCGTAGAGGCGTCCACGCCCAACCAAGGTTGTCAATTCTGTTCCGTTTCGTCCGTAATGGCCGAAACATTTCATACCAATTCAAAAAACAGAACAATTTTCATCTCATTTCAAATCTCGGTCCATTCTGGATTTTTTGGCTAAATTTTAGTCGGAATGTTCCGGTTTCATTCCACATGTTCCGTTCCGGTCTTGAAAAGTCGTTGAATCAAATTGAACCTGGTTCAATTTAATTAATTAAACCACCCAAGAATAAAAATCTCTTTTTCATTACTATTTTCAATAACAATGATATTAATAATAATATTGAAAATTACTATTATTATTTTCATTAACAATGATATTAATTTTTTAAAATTAGATTTATCACTAATATATATGGTTTATATTCATGTTGTTTTTTTCAAGTTTATACTTTGTAGGAATTTGAGCAAAACAAGGGATGCTTTAGATCCTATTAGCCTTGATAACATTGACCTAGCTTTATATTTAAAATATTTGTGTTAAAACATTTTACTTTCATAATATTTTGATATTTTGTTTAAGTTGAATTACTTTAAGTTAAAGATCTATTTAATCTTGAATATTTAGAAATATTTTAAATTTTAAAATTATATTTGTTTGACCTTGTGTTTGTATTGCATAATTTATTTTAGTGATAAAGGGCCAGATCAATCATAAAAGTGATCTGTCATCAGTTGATTTTAGCTAGCTATTTGTGAAATGCTGTGAATCTGAAGTGAATCTCAAATTCTTAATCTTTGAATCACATGTTAATTTCCTTCTGTCAGTGAAGGTGAAGAGAAAAGTTAACATGGGCAAAGCTTAGGCTGCTGCAAGTATTGCACTGATCCTTGCCATTGTTTCTAGAATTCAATAGATATTTGACTTGCAACGCCATTCAAACTATTGATAAAATGTTGAAATAAATTTAGCTATGCAAAGGGGTTCTATTGATCTCTTGTTAAAAGATTTCTTTTCCAGTTTCTTATTTTTGTTTACTGTTCTTAATCTTAACAATTTCCCCTCTGACTCCTTGTTGCTACATGTTTTCTCTAATGCACTATAGCAGAAACCTTAGGAAGTTTGTTGATTGAACCCTAAAATTGGTGTTATTTTGCCAAGCAAGGAAAACCTCAGGATATACATCAGCTTGAAAATTTCCCCCCCTCAAAATTTAGAACAAAGCTCCTACATATATGACAGCTGATATGTGCATGAATGACTTTTTTTTTTTTAATAATCACCCACTTTCATGGGATTTCTTGCCCTTTTTTCTTGATTTGGCTTGCATATTCAATATCTTTTACACCTGGAAATTTTGTACTAGACATGATAATGCTCGGCACAATATCTAATAACGTTTCACACCTTCAAGACAAAATGTTGCTTGATCGATGCAACATATATCTACTCCTGCTCTATCTATGTGGTTGTACCATCCTCTGTACTATAAGATATATTTGAGAGAGAATATATTTGTATGGTTCTAGCCCAAAACTAGCTGTGTGTGTGTAATCTTGTATCCTCAATTCCTTACAGACAAGTTTTGATTTTACATAATTTTTTATATCTCCAAATGATCAATTCTTCTTTTTTATCTCACTGCTGTTTGGAGCTGTACTTAAATTGGTTTCAAATCTTTCAGGCTGAATGTTATCACTATCTGTTTGATGCTGCTATAAAACTTCATCAGATGGGCCTAGATTGGTCCACCCCAGACCATGGCCCCATTCAAAAGGTCAAAGGAGTTTTAGGTTGTAATGGAAACGTAAAAATGGTGGTTAAGGCAGGCATGAACAATTCAGATAATGGAACTGGACCATTGCCAGTAAGTTCTTAAAACGATGCCTTCATCATTACTGATATTCTCTGCATCTTGATTTTGATGCATGTTACACTGGATTAACAAAAACTTGTGATTTATGTTGGCCCCAGACCCTTGTGGTTTGAAATCTGCAACAGTTATGAATTTTTTTCTGTTATCAAATATTTTTATCGTATCAAATAAACATTTTTATTCTTCAATTGTTTTTGTTGCAGCGTTGCATTGTTCTTGACATTGAGGGAACTACTACTCCAATAACATTTGTTGCTGATGTTCTCTTTCCATATGCCCGTGATAATGTTGGGAGGCATCTGTCTGCAACATACGAGACTGCAGAAACTCATGATGATATAAAGTTGTTGCGCGCACAAGTAAGAATCATTATTAGAAGTTTTGGTATGATAGCAATTAATATGTTGTACCAGATTGATTATGGTTTCTATTGCATGCTGCTGGTGGAATTGTAACATTGATCTCTTGAAATTTGAGTGCAATGGTGGTAAAGATTGCTATTCATTTGCGGGAAGCGTGTTAAGAAGTTAGTTGCTAATAGTTTTTGAAACTTAACGCTCCTTATTCCTTTTGAACGTCAATGGTAAAATGTCTTGGTTTGTTGTGAACAAGAAAAGAGAGAGAGAGAGAGAGAAGCACACCAAAAGGTAGAACTGGAGAGAAAGACGGCAACTCTTTCTGTATTGGACAAGGACTTGTTAGGAACATAATCACAATAGATGGCCCTAGAATTTTGGATGTTCCAGAAAAAGTGCAAATATGCTGTCAATCTTAGAAAATGGAAAATTCAGCTAGTAGAGATGGATATCCGGACTTGTAGCATGTGATTGTGATGTAGTCCGTAGCATGTGATTGTGATGTAGTCAATTGGCTGATGGAAACTCTCCCTTGCAATGCTTGTATTTTTACCATGTCTAGTCAGCGCCCAACAATTTCTACTTGAATTCCTTTTGTATTGCTCAAAAAGGTATAAAGTGGATTTGGATGGCCAAGCTTAGCACTTCTTGGTCTCTTTTTTGCTCAAGGAGTTGATCGTTGCCCTTAATTTATGAGTTTAGTAGTTCAGGGACTTTGGAAATATGTTGACATGAGCTGTTAAATCTGTTTTTGTAGGTTGGAGATGACTTGAAACAAGGTATTGATGGCGCTGTTCCTATTCCAACAGATGATGCTGGGAAAGAGGAGGTAATTGCAGCTTTGGTTGCTAACGTGGAAGAAATGATAAAAGCAGATCGAAAGATCACTGCATTAAAACAATTACAAGTAAGTATTCAGAAACATAAAGTTGGTAACCAAAAAATATGCTTGGTATAAAGTTTATCTCTGTGACATTAAAATTTATTGATGCAGGGTCATATATGGAGAACTGGATATGAGAATAATGAACTGGAAGGGGTAGTTTATGGTGACGTTCCAGAAGCATTGGAGAAGTGGCATGCTTTGGGCATAAAGGTTCTTCCTATTTCTATTTTTCAACATTTATCTATTTAGTTTTTGTTTATGCTAGCATGAAATGTCACAGTTGCAGTTTGGTTTCCACCTGTCAATGTAGCTAAATACCCATCAAAGCAAATTCTCACTTCTCTTTGAATGATTCAAACAGTAATTTCTAAAGATCACATGCTAATTTGCTGCCCATTTTTATCCTGAAAACTCCATTACTCTGAACTGTTACTGTTGTAGACAGAAGAGGATGTTAGTGCTGCATGTCAAATATTTCTTATTAATAACTGGTCCCTAATGGTATTTACATCTGAAGTGATATTGCAACATAATGGCTCCTTGGACTCTGTGTTAGATAGCTATTCACTCAAGTTGTAAAGAAGGTGTTACATACAGTCACAGTCTATCAAGCTAAATATGAAGTTCCTTGTATGAATAGCTATAATGGATATTATACTGTGTGTAAAAGTTTTGAATATTAAGCAATCCGTTACGTGCAAAACACAATGCAATTGCTATCTGAACGTAAGGGATGGAAAGCCCGCCCAAAAGTAGAAATAGACAAGTGAGAATTGGAATATATGAATAATAGTTGTTAGTGGTACTGAAGAGCTAGAGATCCATTGTATAAATGCATGAGAAGGGATGGCCCTTGAAATACAAATACCTAGTTCCTTGAGCTGATTGATTGTGACTCAAAGGCTTTCTGTTTTCCGGATTGTAATCAACTCCTTGACTATGTATATTCTCTTTGTGCCATTATGTACCGTTTCTATGTTGCCTCAGGTGTATATATATTCTAGTGGAAGCAGGCTGGCGCAAAGACTTACATTTGGAAAGACAAACTATGGAGACCTGATAAAATATTTGTCTGGATTCTTTGACACCAAAGTGGGGTAAGTTTTATAGATGCTTCCCAAGTTACATTTCCACTTAAAATTTGGACTTTGATAACACTCTTTACTCCTGTTTCTTGCAGGAATAAGAAAGAGACACACAGTTATATTGAAATCTCAGAGTCACTTGGAGTTAATAAACCATCTGACATTTTGTTTCTGATGGATGTCTTTCAAGAAGCTGTAGCTGCAAAAGCAGCAGGTAACAAGTTGCTTTTAGTTTTCTATTTTATAACGTGCTGCAAGACCAGTAGCAAAATCCTCCTAGTGCATCGTTTCACTACAAGTCTCGAGTTACTTAACCAGTTCAATGGATTTCCTTTCTTTTTGTCACCATCGTTGTTTTGAGCATTAGGAATGAGACAATGTTAGTTGAACCCCTGATAGCCCCTAATAACAAACCATGTCACTGCCAACAAGTTGTAGCTGAATTGCTCGGAGTGTCCCAATTTGCAAAGAAAACACTTTCATGCTGCTTCAGCGTGTCAAAAAGAAGCTAATTTACTCCGGTGCTAAGTGTTATGAATTGGCATCTGTGGAAGTTTACTCATCTCCAGCAATGAATCTTGAGCTAAGAGCAGATATTTGTTCTGTAAACTGAGTTCTGGATCTTCAGCGCCATGCTTGGAAAAAGAAAAGGCCATCCTTTTCTTTCATGCTATTATTTGCGTTGATATTTGAATTTTCATGCGTGTTTCAGGTTTGGAGGTGATGATTTCTATCCAACCTGGAAACGCGCCTCTTCCAGATGATCAAAGTTTCAAGACGATCACCTCTTTCGCTGAAATCTGAACAGATTTCAAAACACTTATCATGCTAAAAATCAAGTTTTGATTGGAAATCTGAAAGAAGATATGCACTAGTATTGTTGCAAATGTATGATGTATCATTCGTTACTCGAGCGCATAAATAAAATCAGTTGTTTTTAAATCAAAGGAAGTAGTTTCCATTGCATCATCTCTCTGCTTTGCATCACCATGTTTCGCCCGCCCGCGCCTGCCCGAAGGGAATGTCCTGCATGATCTGACTGTTTTTCAATAAAGGAAAACAGGCTTGAGAGGTGAACTTGGGTATCTTAGATAATGTCTCTCGTTATCAAAGCTGCTGCTAGCACGCAGTAAGATGAGTTTTAAAATTCCCAGCAGCGCTCCACCAGCTGGTTTCATCTCCACAGCTCGATTTTGCACATTGCCATGGTTAGCCCTTCAACTGCAGGTTGAGGGAATTGATTTTAATTATTGAAACTGGTAAGAGCTGCAAATTGAAGCCTGTCATCCGGAAGGAAATAAAAGAAGTGCAGATTGTGTTGGAAAACAAAATTTATTATGAACTATTTCAGAAATTAACATACCTAATTGAACACAATTCATATAAGAAAACAGCAAATGGATCATTTGATCTAAGTTTTCTAGCCAATTATATAAACCAGATTAGAAATTATGTTTTGTCCTGGTTTGCAACATCTGTCAATCCACCCCCAGATAAATAAATCAGCAACTGTTACTAAAAATCTACTGAATTGATCATTTGATCCAAACATATGTACGAATTCAGCGGCCATAAAATAGAATATAAAAATAGAATTTAATTACTATGTCGAAATAGAAAAATAATGCTTGAGAAAGCTGCCATCATCTCAAAGATTTTTTTTATTGCAAGTGCTAAATTCAATTTGTTTCTAGCTTTGATTCTAATTATTATTGTGACCACTTGATTTGTTAGATAATTCAAAAGGGATATAAAAACATATAATAATATTATTCTGACGACTAGGCAAGCATGATCCTTTACCAATGCCAAATACTGGATTACGACAAATTCAAAGTTCTTAGAAGATTGGAAGAAATCCAGACCCTTTAAATTATTAAGTCTGTCACCATCTGTGAGCTGAGGTCATTCCCTTCGTTGTGATCGCAACTTCCTGTTGAAGGATTCAAAGAATGTTTTATTAATCTACATGGTGGTCACACATTTGCTACATTAATTTCTATCTTCTTCAAGATTAATTTTCACCTTTTTTTCTTATGAAATAAATATAAATAAAGGTTACTATGAGATCATAATAGACACAGGTCACGACTGTATATTGCTGGCCCTTGTCACATGTAGGATTCTAAACACGGATGTACTGTAATGCCGGACAAAACCTAAGTCAGCAGCGACCGGAGAAATATGAGTAAAACAGTTGGGAGTTGGGACCATAAATTTTAGATTATTTTGTAGCTGAAGTGCTCAAAGGTATGGTTGGCCTAAGAATTCAACGGTGCGCTCCGGTCAACCACAGCCAAGAAAGTAATTATTTTGCGGTCATGAACTACACCATGCACAACATGTCTTGAATACCTTTAACAATACACAACATGCCCTGAATACCTTTGTGCTCTGTGGTGGCCCAAAACAGTGACGGCACACAACCACACAGCAGCACGCAATTGACACCACCACCGAAGAGATGCGGGTACAGCTAGTGTATGAATCTGCACTTGGTGGGCCAAAGGGTGCTCATCTGAAGTCTTGATCAAATAATTATCCACCATTCAATCATACATGTGAGAGGGAATGGATGTGTTCTGCTAGTTTTTTCAAAGAGACAAAATCATTAAGACCTGTTGACGAACACCGTGGAAAAAAATCAATATCTCGTTGAGATTTCTCCTTTCCTTTTGTCCAAGAAATACTACTAGCCTGGAGGCATTATAGACGTATAGTTTTTCCAAACTTTGAAAACTAGGCCAAGAAAAGTGGACTCGGCGGTCTGATAATTGCAGATATTCACCAGCATGCATGAGTGGTGCAAGCTCTTATTTTGCTTTCGCGGTGAACAGGATTTGAGTCTTTTATGGCTGGCCGGCCAGTCACAAGAACTTACATCTTAAACTGATGTGTATTTGTATCTTTTGTTCGAAATTAATATCAAGTTTGAATTTACGATGAACAGCCACAGAAGCTGCCCTTTGCCAGGCACCCAAAGAAGGTGCCAAAAGTTGCTCAACTTGCAACAAAACCAGTACAAAAAGATCACGGCAGCTCTTTGTCAAATAATGCCCTAACTAGACCATACAGACATAATGAATGACTAAGTAAAACTTTAAGAGAAAGTCCCTCACATTTTCTCTGCTTTTCTTTTGTTGTTCGGCTCATACTCCATCTTTCCCTTCCTTTTCAATCATCATCATCATAACCAAGTCCACTTTCTCTTCCCTTTTTTCTATTTTTTCTACCCTTTTCTTATGCTTTTCCCCCACCATAATAACAGGGTCTCTTCTTAAGTCAAAAAACGACTACACCTTAAGCTCAACATATTCAAATTTAAAAAAGAGTAAGAAACGAAACAATAACATTGCATGATACCATATTTGCATAGCAATTGAAAGTTCTAGCTAAGGACAATGACTTCACTTCCTTCTTGAAAGAAGCAAACTGAGATAGTTCATTAAACTTGTCTTGTTCCCTTACACGCACTTTACAAATTGTGCTAGATACCCAAAATATCTAAGGATGCCTCGAATTCATTATCTCTCAGTTCTCTAGGTGGGGGTACTGATCAAGAATCTGAGCACTCAGACTGCAAGAAAATCTTATACCAAGTAGTAGTTGGCCAAAGGATCCAGGGCAGAAATCACTGTGTCCTATAATGAGAGCATGCATTAGACCAAAGAAAAAGAAACTAGAGAAGGAAAAGAACAGGAGACCAGTAAAAAAATAGCATGCTGCTGTATTTATGACATTAATGGTAAATAATTTGAGCTATTCAGCTGTTCTGATCTCAATTCTGATACCACACCTTCTCTTTGTATAAGTTCCTTTTCCACTGTGTAATCTCTCCCTTGTACTATTTGTTTTTTGTTCTGTCAATAATATAAATGTTCAAAAAACTGTGGGTGAACTTAATTGTTGAACATCTAGTTTGTGGGCCATTTTAGGACAAAAATACCTTAATCTAAGAGAGCTTGATCAGCATCCCAAAGTGGAAATCGACCTGATTAACTAACTTGACAGGACCAAATCAAGCATTACATATAAAAAATTGCAGAACATCTTTATACTCTATCTCCACGCAAGTTGATTAGTTTGCCACTAACATTGTTAAGCAGTCTGCTCCAACAATGATTGAGCACACCACATACTTTTTTCTTTTTCAACTCTCTTAAATATTTCAGTGCAGCTTGTAAATGTTTACCCTATTTTTGGTGATTAAAGTTTAATTTTATATCTACTATTCATGGGTCAATAAGAGAGAGGAAAAGCGAGCTCATATATACATATGTAAAAGAGAAGAAAGAACACTATAGTTCCTATAAAAATTCTTGAAAATCAGTAATGTACGCACAAATACATCCACAGTCAAATTCATTTACCCATGTTGATAGTCCTAAGAAACAAAAAGGGAAGAAAGGAGATTCACCTAAATAATTTTATATAATGATATAGTCCCCAGTTATTAGAAAATTTACCTGAAAAAGGAAAGGAAAGGAAAGGGAAAGGGAAAGGGAAAGGGAAAGGGAAAATGGTTAAACAAATTAATTAAAGGCTTTACCGATATATGATGAAAAGAGAGATCAAATTGTATAATTGAACACAAAGATTTCTACCTCTCCCTCAAAACCATCCATAGCCCATCATCAATCCTTTTGACTTGAATATTTTCATGAAGAAGAGCCTGAGACTTTCGGTGAGGTTACAGGAAAAAGCGACAGCAACTGGGGCTCTGAATCTCTAGGGGTAGAGATAGGCGACGGATGCAAATAAAAACCTTTCTCTGCTATTGCTCTCTCCTCTTCTGATGATGAATTCCCTAAAGAAGGTGAGCACTTGTTAAAAGGGTCTTCATTTAATGGGGTTACAGGGCTAAGTGTAAGTTTAGGGAAGTCAAGCAAGCTTGGAGACAAGATCTCTGGTTTGTTTCTTGGCGAAAACCCGGTAACTGGGGAAGCGTTACTACTGTTTGCAAAACTAGGCAATAGAGTGTTGATCATGAGACTGTTTTTGAAGCTGTTGTTTCTTCTTTCATAAAGTTTGAAGCTGTTTTGTTGTCTCTTGGCCGGCATGTTCTTGATAGGAGGGATGGCGTAGTTTCTTGAAGTTTGAGTCGGTGTTGTTGGTGGATCTTGGGTTGTCTTCGAGGAAGCCTGTTTTGCTGTCTCTGTTGAGCCAGTGAGCATCTGGACAACTTGTTTGAAAGTAGAAGTGTCTGCTTGGACAAAGGTTGTTGGGTAAGGGTTAGTGTCAGATCTGGAGATGGGTATTGGAGTGACTGTTGAGGTGTGAACTTGGACCCCATTGTTGCTTCCATTGCCATGAGGCGAGTTTATTGGAGATGGGTTTCTGGTTTCTTGAAATCTTGCTGAGGTTTCCATCGAGGATTGTTCTCCTAACAACCAAGCTTAGCTAGCTACCCACCTCCCTCCCTTAGCTCTCTTATTGATTTCCTCTTCCACCACCACAACACCTTTAGAGAGAGAGAGAGAGAGAGAGAAGGTTTGAAGAGAGAGGAGGAGGGGGAGGGGGAGGTAAAAGGGCTGGTTTCCTTTCCTTGCAATGAGTTGGTGTTGGTGTTGTTGTACTTAAAGAGTCAAGACACGAAAAAAGAAAGAGGATGGATATATCTAGTACCTCTCTCTCTAGACTTTCTGTTTTCTACCTCAGGGTTGGCTATTTTCACTCAAATCAAAATGTTTTGTATGCTCTTTTTTGGGATTGATTGGCCATGGCCTGGGAGAAAATGGCCAAGTCTGTGTTTTGGGATTATAAAAAGATTGCAAGGGTATTGGTTGTATTTGGAACTTTTGGGCAACAGCATCAGTGCCAAGTTTTCCTTTGGAATCTCAATGCGCAAAGCTCAGGATAGTTTTATATATATATATATATATATGTGCGTGGCATTGACTTCAGCGCCCTGACTACAAGGACTCCTTGTGTGATGGGATTGGAGGTGATGGCTAAATTTCAGCAGGAGCAAACAACTGTGAATTCAAGACATGTAGCCTCTGCGCGTGTCTTCACGCTCCGCCCAGATGGGTTTGCATTCTTTTGCGCACTCCAGGTAGTGCCTCCACTTGATCGGGATCCTTTTCCCTCCTGTCAAGTGTGCGCTAGCTGGTAGCCAAGCTAGCTGGTAGCCAAGTACTTAGCTATCAATATATATCTCTAAATTTGTGTTTTTCCGTTTGGATAAAGTTTTGGAAAAAAACCCATAAATTTCGTGGTTTTCAAATGCAATTTTTTAAAAAAACGACGCTTGAAACTCAAAGAAGATTAGAAAGAATAAAAGAATGATATACATAGACGTATGGAAGTTTTAATGATAAAAAAACTCAACAAAACAAATCTACAAATATTAAAAAAAA
>Ga0307510_10010300_pt1 | contig 11105 bp, 7 predicted proteins | sample 12_EM_MG_FD_207224 | JGI IMG/M metagenome (GOLD analysis project Ga0307510, IMG submission 207224) | Populus trichocarpa ectomycorrhiza microbial communities from riparian zone in the Pacific Northwest, United States - 12_EM | ecosystem: Host-associated > Plants > Roots > Unclassified | place... | reverse complement strand
ATACTTTGACAGGCTAAGTGTCATGCAAATTTCTTAAGGTGATTTGTGTTAATAGGGTCAGGTTTGGTCTGTGTGGGAGTGACAACGGCAACCTTCTAATAATTATGATGTTGGTGCTTAATTACAGTATTGGTGGATCAGCCCGAATAATTATGGTGATCACAATGACAATTTTACCATGCTGCCTTGACATTTTAACTTTTAATATCTTAAATACATGTCTATAAATGTTCTGAGTTTTTTACCCGTTAAATAATAAATAAATTATAAATATTACAGAATCTAGCTGTAAAAATATGTTTGGAAACGCTCTTGAAACTATATCTTTTAAAATTTTTAATTTTTTACTTAGTTTTATTTCTATCAATTTTATTTTTATAATTTTTTAGATATTTTCAATCAATTTATTTCAACTTAAAACATTGCCATTTTACATCATTTTACTCCGCACCATAACACAAAAATACATTTTAGAATATCTAGTAGCTTTTAAAAAACCTAATTGAGATTTAGTGACGTGGGTGGAAGAATGGTAGAAATTGCGTTTTACATTGATTTTTTTTAATGTTAAAATAATATTTTTAAAATTTTATTTTTGTTATAAGCATACCAAATAATAATAAAATATTAATTTTAAATAAAAATAAATTTTAAAATTTTAAACAAACAATATTTTAACTGCAATAAATAACAAAAAGAAATTTGAGGGGTCCTCTATTTTCATTGCCTTCCTCTCTGGCTGCAGAGAAAGTTAATGGAGGACAATGTTAGGTGGTTGTGTTAATTGCGTGGAATAAAACCTTTTATTGATCCTGGTACAGCACAATATAGAATAAACGAAAAAATCGTGCCTTATTCTTGCCTTTTTTATTAAAAAACTTTTTTTCCCGGTGACAGCTGGAAGGCCGGGGACAAGCGAGTATAATTTCTCGAACTTGGAAGGGTGACTCGAGAAAGCATACGTAGTACTGGGATAGCTATTAATATTTAAAATATGTTTTGTTTAGAAAAATATTAAAATAATATTTTTATTTTAAAATAATTTTAAAATTAACATATTAAAATGATCTAGACATATAAAAAAATAATTTATTTTTAATTTAAAAAAAACATAATTTCAACCCTGTGTTCCGAACTCAAAATCCGTGAGCGAGCCAGGCATTGGATTATTCCTGGCCAAAGAAGATCAATTTATATGCAGGTCCGTGCACCCATGATGCTGCCTCAGCAACTGCAAGGAGCAAAAAAAAAAAGACACTGCAATTAGTATGTCACCTTCCATTGCCATTACAAAAACATCCATGGGGTTTTCTCAACTGTTTTTGCATGCCCAAAATGATAAAGAGTGCTATATATACCAACAAAATCATTTGTTGAACAGCCAATACAATAGAATGTTTTTACCCACCTCCTTTTTTTTTTCATGGTGAATTATTACCCCTCCCTCTAAATTCAGGCTCATAAATTGTTTTTTTAAAATATTTTTAATTTTCTAAAATTTATTGCGGCTACCTCTAAATTCAAGCCCACAGGTTTCCAGCACAGTCAAGGAAAACACCGAACAGGGAACACTAAACTTGTCAAGGAAAACACTAACAATTAAGGACAAACATAAAACACACGTGATTTGCTCTGCTGTTTTCCTTCCAAAAACCATGTAAATTACCAACAACATCATTGTTAAACAGCAAGAGCTAAGAGTTTCTCTTGTTTTTTTAACCGTGGCTATTTTTTTTTAATAAAATAACACAGTTATAAATTTATTTGTAAGAACAACTGTTTATTAGGACGCCCGTATGTCACACAGACGTCTAAATTTAAAAATCTAGCGTGCATCACGTGCATAACCTTAAAATTGCAACGGCCCGTGATTAGACATACATTACTAGGATCCGCATGTTCTTTAAATTCAATCCTAACACTAGAAGCGTATGTGATACGTGCATGTTTTAACGAATTGTGTTATCTTAAAAAAATAAAATAAAAAATTACAGTGTAATATTTTTTATTTTTATTTAATGATAAAAATACCCTCAAAGCTAATATTTAGAAGTTAAAATTCAAAGAAAAGCTCCCCACTTCCTGATGCAATCGATGGGTCAGGCTTTAATAATATGATATCACTCAGGTGCCTGTCCTTAACCATACTATTAAGGCAATCACGGGTAACATTTTAAACATTGAACCTCCTCGAAACGGCATCGTTCGACGACAAAAATTGACACTTTCCATATAAGTAGGGGAATACAGAGATTATTATTATATCCCCATAAACGCCGATCCCCCTCACTCCCACCCTCCATCCCTCTCTCTCTCTCTCTCAAGCGAAAAACAACCTTCAACAAGGCAGAGCTTACAAGATCCGATCAGATCCGTTCAAAATCATTTTCTCTCTCTAAAAACCCTCTAGCTTTCTCTCTCTAAAGCCCTCCTTTTCGTTTCTCCTTCCATGTGTCAACACCGATCGGTTTATTTCTTTCATACTCTAATTACCCTAAATCTAAGCTAGACTCTACACTTTTGACACCAGGATTTTGCAATTGTTCACCTCATTTCTTCAAATTAGGGATTTTGTTTCTGATTTTGTTACAGAAATGCACGAGATCGTTACCTAGGGTTCTTTTGTGTGTGCGCGAGTAAAGGTACTACCTTTACCTCGAATTGCATGAAGATTTGGTGTTTCTCGTGCTTCATTTTCGGTAAAGAAGAAGAAGAAGATAACAAAGCCATGAGAGAGGGCATTTCAGAAAATGAAGGCAAGACCGAGGGCAATCTTGGAAATAACGAGGAGGAGGAAGATACTGAGGCGATTGCATCGAGAGATATCCGCCGTGAGCGTTATGGCCGGGAGTCGATGAGGTGGATTGAGGAAATGATTAGGGCGATGCAACGTGCTCGTAGTGGTTTTGGTGGCGGAGGCAGCAGCGGTACGACTGATTGGGGAGAGGTGGGGCCGGGTTTCGAGGAGGAGGGTCAATTTGTGGCTCCTCCTCTTGCTTTGAGGAGGTCTGCGTTTTGTACCTCGTGGCTGGGACGGGGAGAAAATAGTGGTAGTAGTTCTGCAGTGGCAGAGGCTGCCGGGAGTGGTAATGGGGGGTGCGATCGTGATTCACATAATAAAAGGGCTAAAGTTTACTCCTATTCTAAGTGAGTTTTGAACTTGTTTTGTGTTTAATCGGGGCTGAATTTTATTTTTATCTTTTATTCTGAAATGGCATCTTTTTCTCTATTGAAGTTTCGAATTTTCAGTGTTTTTTGGATGATAATTCAATGCTTTTCTGCTTACTGCGATGTCTATGCTTCTTGGTCATGTTTTGAAATTAATGTTGTTCCACAATTTGTCATTTTGTTAGAGAATTCAAGCTAAACCACACTATGTTTTTTCCAGACCTTTTGGATTTATAGGTTCAGTTTTCTCTTTTGACTGTTGAAGTGTAAGTAGCATTGCTGGTTAACTTGTAGCAAGTGCATTTCTTTCGTTGGTCTTTAGCTTGCGAGCATGTAGTCACATTTGGACATCACATTTCAAACTTGCTACGATCACCTTCATATTTTGATGGAATGGTCTTCACCAGCGTTGTATGTAATACCTGATTAGGATCTGGTGATGTGCATGTTAAATGAGTTCTTTCAGAGTGTATGCGTGCTTCATGGTTTTAATGGTTGCTGTTCCTGCATGATGGATAATTGTTTCTCTGCAGTGACTGTCACTATGCTGCGGTAATGGCTTCAGATGCTGGCAATTCTACTTCATCAGCGGATAGACACCTTGGTTTAAGTCAGAGCTCTTCAATTCCATCCAATAATGAGATTTTTTATCATAACTTCATGTGGAATAACAACAGCGATGATAATCCCTTTGATTCTAATGGTGCAAGAGATGATGGTGATGATAGCGGCACTTCCAAGTCAGAAGACTTAGAAGTTAGGATGGATCTTACAGATGACTTGTTGCATATGGTAAAGTGCATTGTTCAGATTGTTTTAATATATGCGTCACACCTTGCTTCCATCTCAGGGTCTAATTTTGTACTTTCCTTTTTCTACCCAGGTTTTCTCGTTCTTGGACCCCATTAATCTATGTCGGGCTGCGATGGTTTGTAGGCAGTGGCGAGCAGCTAGTGCTCATGAAGACTTCTGGAGGTGTTTGAATTTTGAGAATCGAAACATATCTGTAGAACAATGTGAGTTCGACTTAGTACCCTCTGCTAAATCTTTTACTCTATCTTCCTCCTGCATATGGGTAGGGTATTGTATGAGTGTGAAGAGATGTGGTTTTGAAAAACTGAAAGGAGCTTGTCACCGTCTTCTCTCCCTCACCCACCCCTCCCAATCGTATCACCAGAAGGCTTTAATGTCAATGTTTTTTTCTACCTAGCTTAAGAATGACTGAATTTTGGAAATTGGAAACCCTGCAAATATGCATTGCAATTTCTACCCAAATTTCATGTAAAACATAGGGCACCTTATATATTTTTTTGGTCATTTTATTGCTACTGCCTAGGAAAAAGTGTGAAATAAATGTTATGCAACAAAAAGTAGTCAAATTGGGATAGTGTAGATGCAGAAGTTTTGTTTTTTTTTTAAAAAATGTATGAATGTGATGGTCCTTATGTTGGAAAATTCCTTGAGGCTAGACATGCATTTTTGATTCTGTGGGCCACACACATCATTGTCAGAATTTTTCTACATAATATTGGTATACACCTCAGTAGATGTGCAACTATGGGTATCTTCTTCATTTTTGTAGAATTTATTTGGATGACTCATTTAAAATAAGTGATTTTCGAATCATCTTTTGATAAATAAGAATGGATTTATCAGTTCAATAGTCAAACATTATATAGGTGGGATGGATTGTACATTTATAGAATAGAGTATACAAGCATAGCATTCCTAAAGTGTGAATTTGTTAAAAAGCATTGTTGAGCATGCAATGTTAGCCTACTTTTATGTATGAATTGATAATGCATTTAGCAATCAAATGCTATGATCTACAAATGAAAGCAATATTGTGTAATGTATTATAAAAGGAGCACTTTACATCCTTTTCGCTTCTCATTGTCAAATAGTGGTTTTGGAATCAAATTGATTGTATTTAATGTGAATTTGTAGTTGAGGACATGTCTCGGCGATACCCAAATGCCACTGAAGTGAATATTTATGGTGCTCCTGCTATTCACTTGCTTGTTATGAAAGCACTCTTTTCTTTAAGGTAGATGCCTTTCATTTTGTTCATCATTGTTATGGTCAAGTAATAACACATAGCTGATGCTAATATCTTTAAATTATTTCAGAAATCTTGAGACTTTAACCGTAGGAAAAGGACAGCTAGGGGATCCATTTTTTGGTGCCTTGGGAGATTGTATCATGTTGAAGAGTTTGAATGTCAATGATGCTACTCTGGGTAGTGGTATCCAGGAGATACCAATAAACCATGATAGATTGTGTCATCTTCAACTGACAAAATGCAGAGTGATGAGAATATCTGTCAGGTGAAACACTATTAAGCTCTTAAATCAAAATTCTGTTAGTTTGCTAAAACTTTGTGCTAAGATGCATCTTTTGCAGGTGTCCACAACTTGAGACTTTGTCTTTGAAGCGCAGCAACATGGCACAGGCTGTGCTGAATTGTCCTCTCTTGCGTCTCCTTGATATAGGGTCTTGCCACAAGCTTACGGATGCAGCAATTCGTTCAGCAGCAATTTCATGCCCCCAGTTAGAGTCTTTAGACATGTCAAATTGTTCATGTGTGAGTGATGAGACACTGCGTGAAATAGCCCTCACTTGTGCTAATCTCCACATTCTTAATGCATCTTATTGTCCAAACATATCACTTGAGGTTAGTTCTTCTAAATCAGTGCCATCTTTGATTTGGTTAAATGGTGATATTCTGCTGTTTGACATCACGATAAGCTTTCTCTTTTCTCTTTGAAGTCTGTTAGGATGCCAATGTTAACTGTTCTCAAGCTTCATAGCTGTGAGGGCATCACTTCAGCTTCAATGTCTGCGATTGCATATAGTTATATGCTGGAGGTATGAATTCTCTTCCTTTGCATGCTGCTCTTGCCTAGATGCGGGTGTCCTCTATAAATAACTTGGAGCATTGACATTGTAATTTATTTTAGGTTTTGGAGCTTGACAATTGCAGTCTTCTGACTTCTGTGTCCTTGGATCTCCCTCGCCTGCAAAACATAAGATTAGTACATTGTCGAAAGTAAGCATGCTTTTCCATTCCTCTATCCCACCATTCAAATCTTGAGAAGCATTCTTGTCGGATTGCAAGAGTGTTTTTTTTTGTTCTTTTTGGTTGGAGTAATGTTATTTTCTGCTCCCCTCCCTCCACCGCAGATTTGCTGATCTGAACTTACAAAGTATCATGCTATCATCTATAATGTTGTCTAATTGCCCAGCCCTTCATCGAATCAATATCACTTCCAATTCGCTTCAAGTATGTTTCACCAGATGACTCCTGTATATTCACTATGCTGTCCTTCATCTTTTATCAGTGTAGCACTCTTATTATTTGTTTCTTAACTTGCAGAAACTAGCGTTGCAGAAACAGGAAAACCTAACAACATTAGCATTGCAGTGTCAATATTTGCAAGAAGTGGACCTCACAGATTGTGAATCTCTGACTAATTCTATTTGTGAAGTTTTTAGTGATGGTGGTGGATGCCCTATGCTAAAATCATTGGTTCTTGATAATTGCGAGGTTTGTAAATTAGGCTCTTTTTGTCTGTTTGGTTTATGCATTTTGTGAAATCTGATCATGCTTGGCATGTGCGTGATGAGGGATCCTGGTGTTTTAATGCTGTTATCTTTTTGCTGCTATAATCTTTCACATGTTTTGTTTTCTCTGGAGCAGTAATTCTTATAAAGGAAGAAAGGTATTGGTGGTGTTATTGTATTAGAATTCCAATTTCTTATGCCTTCGATAATGAGATTTTTACCGAACAGATTTTCTGGATTTGCATTGTTCAGCTTTGATATAGGTCATGGGATATCTCATGTTCTAAAAGTGGATTTTTTTTAAACATCATTTCAATGGAACAAATTAAATAGAGGAGATTGAGCCATAGAACCAGCCCCAACTAGTATGGATCAAGTCATTTTCAGTACATTAATGACGAACTCTCAAGATGGAGCTCCACTGGTGAATTATTTAGACTTGGACATATGCTTCTAAACAATGCATCTCTGATGCCGATGATACTCCTTTAGAATTTGAATTGGACTTCAGTGATATGAAGAGTGCAATTCCAAATCACACTCATAGGGATATTGGGTTGCTAAAATTTGGAATGACTTCTAATTACGTGCAGAGCAAGTAAACATTAATAAGTGGACTTTTGAAGATTGGGCAGGGAGAAAGGGCCTGGCAGCTAAATTCTGATTAAAAATTCAGATTCATGGTGAATCATTGGTTCTGTAGTATGCAATAGGTTCACCCTTTTAAAACTTTTTTTATTATAAATAATATTCTCTGTTGAATGTTTTTGTGCCCAGGTGAGTGAAGTTATGCAATAACTTCTGCAGTTCCTGTAATTGGTTTTTTTCCCATTCAACTGAGTGAAATGATTTTTACTTTTCAGGCCTTGACAGCTGTGCGATTCCACAGCACTTCTTTAGTCAGTCTTTCCCTAGTTGGTTGTCGTGCTATTACTGCTCTTGATCTGGCGTGCCCTTCTCTAGAGCTTGTTTGTTTGGATGGCTGTGATCATCTTGAGGAAGCATCATTCTGCCCAGTAAGTGGGAATTATTGACGCCAATCTTGTTCTGCTAAAATGATACGCAAGGTGTATTATAGCAAACAAAATTGATGGTAAACTGAAACATTCTGCCTCTTTTCAGGTTGCTCTCCGATCACTCAATTTGGGAATATGTCCCAAATTGAAAATCCTTAGCATTGAAGCACCATGCATGGTGTCCCTTGAGTTAAAAGGATGTGGTGTATTATCTGAAGCATCTATTAATTGTCCCCTCTTGACGTCTCTGGATGCTTCATTTTGCAGGTCATGTTACTTTCTGGTAGTTTTTTTGGCTGTCCCCGCTCATGTCCCATGACTGATATGTGTTATTTACATGCAGCCAACTCAAGGATGACTGCTTGTCTGCAACCACTGCATCCTGCCCACTGATTGGGTCATTGATTTTAATGTCTTGCCCTTCTGTTGGTTCTGACGGACTACTTTCTTTGCAGCGGCTTCCACATTTGTCTGTTCTTGATTTGTCATACACTTTTTTGATGAATCTGCAGCCAGTGTTCGACTCTTGTTTGCAACTGAAGGTACTTCATAATGTCAGCTTGCATACTTCTACCGCTTACATGCAGTGCACTTCAATTACTTTTGTAAAATTTGTACGTCTATAACCAATGAGCCTGTAGCTAGTTGTACGCACAGGTATGAGGGTGGAGGTCTTAGGTTTGAGTCTCACCCTTGTCAATTGAATTCTAATAAAATTGGATCCCTATAATAAAAAAAAATAATTGGACATCTGTTGGATTGGCAAGGTCTATTTTACTATTCTACAACCCACTTGCTTGTATAATTTGAACATTCAAAAGAGCTCATTGTGAACGTGCTAAAGCTTTTTACTAAAACATGTTGAATTGCTTGCGATTTAATTTCATACTGTCTAATTATTCAAAAGAAGACCATCTGAAGATTGTTTAAGGTTTTGTCATCTTCAGCTTGAATTATGAACTTAAATATTTCATTTTTAAGCTGAACATGTGTCCCTGGCTGACCTAAACATCTGATTTGCTTTTTCCCATGTTACAGTTTATGAAATTGTTGGCCTTAATGACTTATTTTCTTTTACCTCTTCATCTTCTAAGGTACTAAAATTACAAGCATGCAAATATCTTACTGACACATCATTGGAGCCTCTTTACAAGGATGGTGCTCTTCCAGCACTTCAGGAGTTGGACTTGTCTTATGGGACCCTTTGTCAATCTGCAATCGAAGAGCTTCTTGCTTGTTGTAGACACCTTACTCATTTGAGCTTGAATGGCTGTGTAAATATGCATGACCTGAATTGGGGATGCAGTGGTGGTCAGCTTTCTGAGTTGCCAGGCAAATTTAGTTCATCTGCCTTGTTCTCTCATGAGAATATTGTTGTGCCACCTGAGCAGCCAAATCGCTTATTGCAGAACCTCAACTGTGTTGGTTGTCCGAATATTAGGAAAGTTGTCATTCCACCAGTGGCCCTTTGTTTGCATCTGTCTTCACTAAACCTTTCTTTATCTGCCAATTTGAAGGAAGTCGATGTTGTTTGCTTTAATTTGTGCTTTCTTAATTTGAGGTGTGCTTCTGTTTGTTGATGTTGTTTAAGATTTTTTCATATTAGTTTTTTATACTTTTCTTTATCTAATATCTGTATGTTTGTATGTTATTCAGCAATTGTTGCTCCTTGGAAATATTGAAGCTTGAGTGTCCAAGGCTGACTAGTCTTTTTCTCCAGGTATGTGCTTTTCTGACTTTCAATGAGTTCCTGGATTTGGTCGTCGTCTGGGTTACCCCTATTATATTCAAGGGGAAAAGGAAAAAAAATAGCTTGTCTTTAAGTCGGATAATGAAGGACCTTGCACAAATAATGTGGCTATTTCTTTTGCCATTTAATTCATCTGCATGCTTTTACCTGGGTTTGGGGATGTCCTCAATCTGGTACTACAGTTATTAGCTTGAATACATGATAGTATCGCAGTGCTACTTGCACTATAGATGCATATACTGTGCTTAGTAGGGGGGGGGGTCCCTCTCCTTAGGAATAAATGTATAAGAAAACTGGACAGCAATACCAATCACAAGGATCACTTGTTTTCTGGTTTGATGTGTAATTTTCCTCGGATTTCAATTATTTGCCTCTCTTCTCCTACAGGAGAGAGTATGTGCTAGCCGTATCTTTTGGGCAATTATCATTTTAGCCTTTGGGACAACGCATCTCAAATTGCCCCCATCTAATGCATTATATTTTTTGCTTCTGTTTTAATTGTTGTTGCAGTCTTGTAACATTGATGAGGAAGCTGTTGAAGCTGCCATATCTCAATGTGGCATGCTGGAGACTCTTGATGTACGTTTTTGTCCGAAGGTGAGATCAGCACTTTATTATATTTTTTTCTTTTTGAAAAATGGAGAGCTTAATTATCTTACCAAGCAGAAAGACAGTCTTTGATTTTGTTCTATTTCCTTTAGACTTGTATTACCCGCTTGCTAATTGAATTTATTTGTGTTCTGACACCCCCAGATATGCTCAATAAGCATGGGCCGATTACGTGCAGCCTGCCCGAGTTTAAAGCGCATCTTTAGTAGCTTGTCACCCTCGTAATTTACTCTTTTTGTTCTCTCCAGTGGTGATTCACTTTTACTGAAGTAGCATCCTGTTTGTTGTGTAATATCCACAGTTCACACCTGTGCTGTAAATGTTCTTCTATCTTGTTGATGCGTGTTCCAAGTATACCAGGTTATGAAGTAGCTTCCCTACTGTAACAATACAATAAGTTTTATTTGTTTTCAATATTACTCAATTTGGCGAGTAAATATTTTTTGAAGGGGTTTGCAGTCTCACTTGCCTGGTTCTTGCGTGTAGCAACGGTTTGTGTGACCACAGCTAGGATTGAGCTTGCAGCTACGAAACTTTTTGTTTTATTTTTTGGAACTGTTGGAAGTAACAATTTAGTTGCAAATTTACGTCGTCTTCATCAAAAAAGCATATAAAAATGAAGAAATTTACATGCTAATTACTACCCTGAACCTTTGTTCCGTAAAATCTAGTTGCAACTTTTATATTCTCATCAGTTACTGTTCATAATAGGTACACGAGGCTGTAGAAACTATAAAATCGGAACTCTGTAGGTGCGTAATGATAATAAACGTTGCTACGATTATTTGAAGACAGCAGACTGATGATGGGTACAAAATTTCTTAGTTTTGGATCTCATTGCTCTTTCGTCTCGAGTACCTGAGGGGAAACACAGATGAAAGGATAGAAGAAAGATCATAATATGTCATAAGATTGATTCCAACTGCTTCAATTCTGGGTCTAAGATTTCAGCTTCAGAGTCTTCATCTGGGGTCCGGTAAGCATCCGCAACAGCCTTC
>Ga0307510_10010299_pt1 | contig 11106 bp, 7 predicted proteins | sample 12_EM_MG_FD_207224 | JGI IMG/M metagenome (GOLD analysis project Ga0307510, IMG submission 207224) | Populus trichocarpa ectomycorrhiza microbial communities from riparian zone in the Pacific Northwest, United States - 12_EM | ecosystem: Host-associated > Plants > Roots > Unclassified | place... | reverse complement strand
GAACTAAATGATGAGATCTATATGGATCAACTTTTAGGATTCGAAACTAAAAGACAAGAGCGCAAAGTTTGCAAGTATAAAAGATCCATATATGGTTTTAAGCAAGATTATAGACAATGGAACATCAAGTTTCATCAAGCTATCTTTAAGGATGATTTTACAATGATGGAAGAAGACCATTGCATGTATTTAAAACGTTCTAACAATAGTTTTATAATATTGCCCTTATATGTTGACGACATCTTAATAGATAGAAATAATAAAAAAAATGATTGATACTACTAAAAAGTGATTATCATCAAATTTTGAAATAAAAAATATGGGTGAGGCCAACTATATTCTTGGTGTGAAAATTATAAAAGATCGTGCTAGAAGGATTTTGGATTAATTTAAGAGACTTACATCAAAAAGATATTAGAGCGCTATCACATGCAAGATAGCAAACCAATGGACACTCCTGTTGATAAAAACTTGAGCTTGAGCCATGATATGTGTCCCAAGACTCTAGAAGAAAAAGAGAAAATGTCATGAGTACATTATGCTAGTGTCATTGGTAGTTTGATGTATGCAATGATATGCACACGTCCCGATATATGTTATGTCGTTAGACTGTTTAGCCGATATCAATCAAACCTTGGTCAGAAATACTGAATGACAATCAAAAGATTCATATGAAGGCTTATAATGATTAATAATGAATAAATGCCATTAGTATATCATGTTATTCATTATTTGTTTTATGGAATATATTATGAGTATCATATAGTACATTTGTTAAAGTATGTTGATAGACTTAGATTGACCCACTCACATGAGCAATCACATTTAGCGCTTGTAAGGAAAGTAGAGATGAGACTATTTAAGTTTTAATGCTTAATAAGCAACTTGGGCACAATGAGAGCAATTTTAACTCAAAGTAATTATTAAAAAGTCACCTTAGTTGGGATCAAGATGAGGTTCTTAAATAAAAGAATTAACATGAATGAATTCTCACCATTCATTTGTCTATTATGATTGAAGCCGAATATAAAATTATTCATCTGCCACTAATGACAGTGAGCAAATGAGAATTTCTGATTTGAAGTCTATGTTTTTTTACGACAAGACTAAGAATCGTATGATGTATTTCCTTTAACAAGGAGAGCAATGACATACACTCTTTGTTTTCAGAAAAGAAAAGAGTAAGCTCCACTATAACATGTATTGCATACTACATATGCTAACGACCATTACAAAAATAAAGAATGGGTCCCTGCTTCTTTATTATGTGAGTCTTGAAGATCATATGTAAGATCTCAAAATCTTACCCTTTGTGACTTTTGATTGTATCATGAGATGATGTATAAATGATCGCTACTTTAGGAGTATATCCTACGGTTATGGAATAATTCAGCTTAAAGGAATACTCTTAGAAAAACAAGTTAATTTAGATTTGATTGATACGAGTGTGAAAGAAAAAATAATTTGAGTTCTATATCTGTTAATTGTATTCACCGACCAGGATCATATCGCTCGAATAAATTTGATATGGTTTATAATACTTGTAATTATAAGAATTGATTGGCTATGAAATTCTCGAGGGATTGAATTATATTCAGTCACGTGTGACTAAAAATGCTTGGGATGTTGATGTCTCCTAGATGACCTGTAGTAGGTTTCTATATTGGAGCTCCTTTTACTGTGTGCTTCAGGTTGCACAGTTTATTCGTCTAATATGAAATTCTTGTGCAAGTTTGAAATATAATGTATTAGATAGATTTAGTCTTTCATGGGCGAGTAAGAGATGTTGGTTATTGGGTTATGCCTGGTCTGCCCATGAGGGATAAGCCTAATTCAAATATTTAGAGGAGTTACCAAAATAATTTACCGCTTCCTCTACTTATATATATATATAGCGGCATAACCCATATGAAGATGTAAGTTTTCATTGTTGAAAGAATATAGTTTCTCTTTCTCTTCTCGCATCTTGAACTCTCTGCATTAACCTGATAATATTTACAAAAATATTCGTACTACAAAATATCTTTTTAATTCTAGTAATTAAAGTAGTACTAAAGCAATTAATCCAGGTACAAGAAAACAAATTCTCATATCAAAAGTAAATCTCATTTGAAATCTATAGTTTCTTTTCTAGATTATGACAATGCTACATGATTTGTGGTATGGTGGCAAAATTGAGTTGTTAAACTAGAAAATGCAGGCATAATCTGAGGATTTGACTTGATTCAACTCTGGTAATTAAGAAACTAGGAGGTGAAAGCTACACTGACTTGCCTGTAATTGAAAGTCCTGAGCTTTTAAGAGAATCAATGGCATGGATATAAGCATGTGTTTTTTGAATGGCACAACTCCATATTGGTGAATTATATGTGGTGAAGTCGCATCCTGAACACTGAAATAAACTACAGGCAAGCCCAATTCAATCGGGCATTATGTAAAATGTAGGAACTTCCCACTTAGAATTAAGACATAGCTACCTTTTTTTCTCTTTTCTTTATCGCATCTAAGAAATCTAATGCATTCAACAAAGTGAATAATAGATGCCTCCTAGAGGCTCATGAACTTGCTTGCTTTCGGTTTACCTTTACAGGCTTTATTTTCTTCAAGTGGTATAAAGTATTGATCCTAGCTCATTTTAGGATAGTGCACGGCTCTTCTTTCTTGCTTCTTTGGAAACCCAAGAGTTCTTCATTTGATTGAGACTCACAATTAAATAAAAAATGTTTAGAATATTATTTTATTAAATACAAAAACATATTCGGGGATTTAATTTATTCAATACCATTAAATTTTGATTTTGTTTTTGAATAAAATTATAGCATTCTTTTTTTAACATCAACAAGCTATCTTTTTGTGTGATCTACATGATTTTTTACTTGAATTTTTTTCCACTAGTTTTCCATGCATCTCTATTTTTATTATTTTGTAATTATATACAAATAGATTTCAAATAATAAAGTTATTAGATAACAAGTTCATGACTCGAGTCAGGAGTTTGGTGGGTTGACTTGATTTAACCCGGGTCAACGCAAAATACCATCATTTCAATATTAAAATTAAAAAGCTAAAAAACATTGCCTCCATTTTGTTAGGATTAAACAAGGTTTTGAATAGGTCGACTGGGTTGTGTTTGGACTTATCTGTTCCATCAATTTACATAAGACCAACTAAAACAATGTTTAATTTGAAACTTGTACAGACAAGAGCTTGGAAAATAGGTTCTCCAAGGTGACCTAGCAGGCAAGACCAGATTATATAACACTATCAAAACATTCCCTACAACAACATGTGGGTAATGTATTATTCTTATATTTTTAATATATTTGTACCAGAGTTATTAAAAAATAATAATTCAAACTTGCTTTTATTATCTAATGTTGTCTAAAAAAATATTTGAAAAAAGAGTATGATAAAAAGGGAATGTATTAACTAGATAAAATGGTTTTAATATGAGGGAGACATTTCTTATTTTGATTTAAAAATATCCAAAATTTGTTTTATTTTTTTTAAAATTTTTATTAAGCAAAGGACATATAACAAAAAAATATATTTTTTTGAGGATGAAAAAAATTAATTAAAAAAATATTTTTTTTATGGTGAAAAAACTTAATAAAAAGTGGAGGGATTATAATAGCATATTATTTTATTTCAATAAAAAAAATTATTGTTTTTGTTAAAAAAAATAATAGGATAAAAATAAATGAGAATAATTGAACAACTCCCAACGAAAAGATATTATATATTTTAATTTGTATCTGGTATTTTTAATTCAGTGTTTACTATCATTAAACTTGTTTTTACATTTATTTGTGTATATAATTATTAATTTTTTTTTATTAAAACAAGTCTCAATCTCTCACCTCACAATTAAAATATTTCTTGATGAGAAAAAAATAACAACACTTGCAATTGCATATTCTACTTTTCTTTAAAAATTAATTTAATGCAACTCGCGGCAAAATACGGGTAGATAGACCAGAACATCGGTTTGTAGGAAATGGATGGCTTTTGGATTTGTAGCAGCACTGTTTATGCAACTGCCACTCTACGCCTTTTCCTCTTTGGAATTCTTACAAGCCATCGCTGCCCTTTTCGAAATAGGGTTCAATCAACAACTTCGTAAGAGTTAAACATCTTTTTTTCACTTTTCCAGATGACATTTGCATCGTTGCTTTGTTGGAGGATCACTGACCTTGAACCCTTTGATCCATTGCTTAAATTAAGATTTGTGCAGCAAGATTGATCAACAAAACACTTGCAGAGAAAAATCAACAATCCCCTCTGCATTTTCACCCTTTTTTTCCAGCAAACTTCATGGCTTTGTTTGGCCTAACATTGCTGATCTCTAGACACTCTGACTTTTGCTTCACAATTGCCTATGCTCTTCGTACAAAAAATCCATAGCCCTTTTGCATTGGTTTGTCCTGCTCAATGCATCTTTACACGCTGCAAACTTTGTTTGCGATACAGATGTTGAAAGGTCACCCGCAGTATACTATCTAGTAATCTCCGAAATGGATTGCCCTTTCTGTTCTACCCACTAAGCTAGGCTGGTGATGCATTTAATATATATTATACATGTGAATTTGACTCAATATGGTGCTATGGAAGCAAACATTTGGTGCCCGTGACAGACAAGGATCGAATCCATAATCACACATCTAAATTATTGCCCTACCAGTCTACCAAATGAAACGTCATCTTGACTACATCTTGTTATTGTTGAGAAGAATAATGCTATACCTATAGTCTATAGATAGCCCTATAACCTGTGGCAGGGAGATCCTCTCACGAGAATGGGGAGGGTAGCGGCCTCTCCAACGATTTTTCTTTTCTTTTCTTTGCACAGTATACATTTAGGTCCCTAAAGTTTATGAAGTATTCAATTCTGTTCCTATATTTCAAAATTTATTTGCAATTATATCCTTGATTTGTGGTTTTTCTTCTTTTCAAAGCTAAAAAATCCATCCTTCCATGCGTGCATGTGTATAACTCACATATAATTTTCTCAAGTAAATAAAACACACACTCTTGAGGATGCTTGAAAGATTTAAAAGTAAGAGTCTTACACTCACTTTATTAAATCGTTGTTTACTATTAACATGAATAAAATTGAGTGTTGACATTATTCGCCATTGCCTTTAACATCTTGATGAATTTAGTATTATTAAACTCGGCCGGATTCTAGACCCAGCTGTTATCAAGTTTTAAAAAAATGGATAGAAATTAACTGAGCCAAGCCAAACTTAGATGACCCAATAAATCAACCCATGATTCGATCATAATTTAGTTTGATTTTTTCTAAAAAAATTCAAAACAATGCTATTTTAACTTCTTGTTTTTGTAAAAAATATATCTTGAAAAGACGCATTTTGGATTGATTAGGATCAACTCGGGTGACCCGCCTAACTAATGACCCGGGCATCAAACCGGATTTAATAACTTTGGTTCAACCTTGGATTTAACAATATCTGCGCACATTCCATGAAAACTTCAAATCTCTCGTCAAGGTTCTGACAGGTGCAAGTTGATTGTTGTTTTTTAGCCACTGTGAGCATGTGATGGTCATCTCTCTGGATCTCAATTTGGCAAGAGAAGAGCGCTCGGAAATGGCCCCGAGGTTCTGGTGCTAATTCGAGTAGTGTCCCTTTCATGACAATCTCAAGAATGCTATCATTTACTGGCCTCCACCGCACCAAACAAAGCCACTGGATCACCCTCAGGCACAGCTATGCATATGAAAAAAATCAATCAGTAATTATTTTTGTGTTCTATTTATATTTACTAGTACGAAGAAAGCGTTGTAAAATCTAATGAATGAAGAAGAATTACCAAGGATCGATGGTAAAATCTAGTAAATGGTTACATGGTTCCTGCACCCGTGATGATACTGTGAAGCTTCTACTGTCAAGTCAACATGCTGTCTGTATCAGATGCATTTAGCATGTGATAAAAGTAAATACAATTCTGATTTCTGTACTAGGAATATACTTCCACATGAAATGGCAGATGACTTGATCGATAATGTAGCTGTTGTCTCTCTTTCCTAGTAAAAAAACATTTTTCACTGTTATCCTCTCATACACTATGACCCTCTGTAAAGATTTTACTAACTTAAATATCGAAGAATTTCTACTTACATATAAAATCTCTTTTTCACAGGAGAATATGAACAACCTGAACCCAAAAAAGAAGGGAATCTCTCCTCTCTTTTTTTAATGCAATGAGGGCTCAACACCCCCACAATACTAATGAAGCTAAAATTCTTCCAATATCAAGTTCTTTATAAAGCCAAAATAACTAAGAAAAATCATGGCACAGCACACTCAATGAGAAGAAGAAACAAAAAAGAATTTGGCAGTGATACGATCATTGAAGCATGTGAAGATAAGTGAACACGGCAAAGTTTGTTTTCTTTCACATCTCTTCACCTCCTTGGATACAAGGCAATGGTCAATGTCTTGTCTTTTAAGTAGCAGAAATTGAGGGACCAATGAAGTTTGCAATTTGTTTGCAAGTGTCACGGGGATTTGTTCCAAACCTTCAATCCTCTGCACAAATTATATAACTTCACTCTCTTATCCTCTATACAATAAGTCAATTCCATTCTTCTTCTTCTTCTTCTTCTTCTTGAGCTTCACAATATGTCTAAGAGTTCTGTTTCTTGTTTTGCTAAATCCCATGATCATGAGAGACCAGATCTTGAATCCATAAGGGGAATTGTAGATTCGATCAATGAATACATGATTGGATTCTTGGAAAATGTTGAATCTTGGAATTCTTTGAAATCACAGTGTACTTCAATGCTAAATACAATTCAAAACCAGAAGTTCTTTGAATTCTCTGAGCACTCTGTCCTCTCAAATCTTTACTGGGGAATTGAAAGCATTGAAGCTGCAATACAAGCAAAATTCCCAGAAGAGAAAACTGATCATCTCAGGAACTCAGAAAGGTTGCTTCAGGTTCCAGCATTGCTTGATGAACATGGGGTCACAGCAGGAATTCAAAACCAGTTCTTAGTATGCTTTTCATACTTCTACCTCTCAGCCATTAAAAAGCTACAAAATGATGAGTGGCAGGTTGCGCTACATTATTTACAGGCAATGTTGGTCTCCCCTAGACTTGTTCGAACAGAATTCGCACCGGAGTTTTGTCGAGTTCTTTTTCCTCTAAGCAACAAATCTGAGATAGAGGATGAATCTTCCTGGGATTTTGGTGAGGACAATACTGATGAAGCAATCAGACAAATTGCGAGGAGGTACAAACACTGGTTAATGTATTGTCAGATCATGTTGCATGGAGAGACTTCTGGGCACTGCAGAAGCAGAAATACTTCTTCCCCTGATAAAGAATCACAAGATTTATCGTAAGTTCTTGGCCTACTATCATCATAGTTGATGAAAATAAAAACCAACTCAATAATTTTAACGTGACAGTGAGGCCACAGATTTAGTTTGAGCCTTTTGATTAACCTAGGATCAGCTATGGAGATGTACTGTAGAGAGCATGATTATTATCTTTTTAAGTTTATCTTTGGAAATTTTAAGAATCTGGATCCCCCGAGCCATCCCATAATTATTAGCTCAATACAGGCATGTGATGAAGAGCAGCAGTGATCTTTCGAATTCAGTTAAGCAAGGACACTGCTTGCATAATTATCATAAGGTGAGTCTTAGTTATCTTTCATCTTATCCATGTATTAATCTGACTGCATGAAGCTATTCAAAAGGGATTCCAGTACTGAATTTACAAACTACACATTGTTCACATGATTCGACAATTAATTTTATAGTGTTCGTTTGTGAAATCTTACATCCATCTCATATGATACAGAAATTAATGCAGTATGAGAAGGTGCATCCGCTTGATCTTCAAGGAAATAGAATTGAAGGCACAGCGAATGAACCTATGTCAAACGATATCCAAGAATTTCAGTATTATAGCAATGCTCTGAAACATTTGGATCAAGTTCCAAAGGTCAACATTCAGAATGCAAACCTTGAAAAGTGTAAAAGCATCAGACGCCTTGAGGAAATACTGATGGAAGGCGAATTGGACTCGCCAACTTCAGTAAGTTCATGCGACAGTTATGATTTGGAAGAACATAATTCAGAGGTAATTACTTGATATGTGGAATATGCATGCCTTTTTCTGGTATTTCAGCAATGCTACTTTCAAAGTACTTCCAGCAGCTGTTTTTTGAGAGTAACAAGGCTGAACGCTTATTTATATGTTGTTCATGAATCAGGAAAATATGGATGATAGTAAAAACTCAACAACTACTACAAGAACAGGTGTTCATGATCTGCAAGCAGAATGTTGGGATCAGTTATGTTCAAAATATTTTTATTTATTGTCCAAGCATGTTATAGATAAATGAACATCGAAATTATACTTACTTGAAATATTCAATTACAATGACTTAAACAGGATGCTGCAGGCTCCTTGTTCCACAGTGCATTCAATGTCCACAACAAAGATTTTGCCACATGCTTCTCAGCACCGAATGCGGGAAGAAGCCAGTGAAGTAAATATAGATGACTTGTTTTCTGAAAGATTCTTAAGTTCTGTCAGCGATTTAGATTTACGTGTCTTGGAACTCGGAGGTAAAAGATCAGACATCCAGTGGAATTCCCATCTAAAAAAGTCATCTCAGAAGCTAGTTCAACACAGAGCTATAACGACAAAACAGGACCCACATAGCCGGGAAAACTTCAATAAATTCTGTGTGCATTACAGAAGAGACTCCAGTGCTGAGTTTATAGGGGATATTGAGAAAGTAATTTCAAAACTATGTTTCTCAGAAGGTTTAGCAAAGTTTGATGAAGATTATGCTGGAGAAGTGATGACCATTTACAAAATGCTGAACAATAAAAGAGGAGTGAAGTATACTATGTTGAAAGATGTAATGCTGGATCAACTTCTGACAGCTATTTCAACTTCCAAAGAGGAAAGAGTTATAAGGGCATCGGTTTCTATACTTACAACTATCATATCGATAAACAAGTCTGCTATAGAGGACATCAAGAATAAAGGCTTGAGGCTGTGTGATTTGGCAACTGCTTTGAAGCGAAATGTGCATGAGGCCGCTATTCTTATTCATATGATAAATCCATCTCCAGCAGAAATGAAGACATTAGAACTCTTGCCAGCATTGGTTGAGGTCGTGTGCTCTTCAAACAGTTACATGGAAAGACCAGCGACACCTCTTCTGACACCTCCTGCAGCATCATTGATGATTATTGAAGTCTTGGTCACTGCATTTGACTGTGCAACTAATAACACGCACTTGGCTGCAATCAATTCTCCTCGTGTTCTTCGGGAACTCCTCAACGTCGCTGGAAATAACAATCTGGAAGGATATGTCTCCTTGGCCAATGTTATAGTAAAATGCATGCAGTTTGATGGGCAATGCAGAGAATCAGTAGCACAATGTATTCCAGTGGCTCCATTTATACGTCTACTCCAAAGTAATGAGAAGGGTGCCAAGTTCGCAGCACTTCGGTTTTTCCATGAACTACTTCGCATGCCAAGGTACGAGTTTCAGAATGAAAATACTCGCATGCTATGGTTCTCTGTGCAGTATGTGGTTTATGTACTTAGGAAAAATATCCTCAAGTGTTTTTTTTTTCTTTTTTGTCAGATCACCAGCTACGAACTTATTGCAGCAGATAAGAAAAGAAGGCGGCACCAAAATTATGAAAGTATTGGTTTATTGTGTCCGAGAACTTCCAACTGATTACCAACTCTTGGCAGCAAATTTACTGCTTCAACTAGACACATTGGTAAGTGTGTAATAATTTGAATGTATAATCTTAAAGCTAATTACTGTCATTTCCTCCACTCACTTTTAGAAAGAAAACATGGATTCATACCATGGCCAGTTGCTGTTGGATAAGACTTTAATTGATGTGGCCAGACATTGAACACATGCAGGAAGAATCATCTGAGAAAGGTTCATTCAAAGAAGAGGCTATACAGGTCATCCTCAAGTCAGTGGATTCTGAAGTAAGCTCTCCTACACAACAGTTATCTGCATTCATTTTTGCAAACCTTGGAGGAACTTATGCCTGGACAGGGGAGCCATACACTGTGGCATGGCTAGTAAAAAAGGCAGGCTTGACCTCCTTGTGTCACCGAAATATGATTAGAAACTATGATTGGTTGGATCAAAACCTGCAGGTGAGTGTTAATAATATACAAAAATAAATCAATTTCAATATGGTAACAACTATCCAGATTAAGTGAGGTGCATGAAAATAAAATGCAGGATGGTGTAGTTGACTCATGGAGCAGCAAGATTGGAAAGCATGTAATTGACGTAGGAAAACCTGTCTTCCATGCTTTAGAGAAAGGTCTAAGGAGTAAGGCAAAGAGGGTTTCTCGGGACTCTCTCACCGCAATTGCATGGATTGGATTTGAAATTGCAAGGTGTCCTACTAGCCTAAGATATTCTGCGTGTGAGATCTTGCTTGGTGGAATAGAGCAATTTCTGCACCCTGGATTGGAGCTTGAAGAAAGACTTCTGGCATGTTTGTGCATCTATAACTATGCTTCCGGAAGAGGTAATATGAGCACAAAAGCAACTCTAAATGTGAATGATCATTTTTAAGTCCATCATGACACTCACAACATATGAACAATCCGATTCATTCAGAGTAATTCAACACTTACTAACAGTTATAATTCTTGTCATGAAGCATTAATATCACTCATTTTTCTCTGGGATTTGTTATTATCGTATACCAATGTCTTGCATCCTCCGCTGCTGAGATTCACATTAGCACGAGTGACACAGTAATGAACAGGCAAAATCCAATCAACTCCAATTCAAATGCATTTTATTTTCTCTGAGTAGGGATGCAGAAACTAATTCATTTCTCCGAAGGAGTACGGGAATCGCTGAGACGTTTCTCAGGAGTAACCTGGATGGCAGATGAACTGCATAGAGTAGCTGACTATTATTTGCCCAACCAATCGGTTAGTATTCTTTGACACTACTAGTAGTTGTGCAGATGTTAGATGCCCTCATGACTGTCCTATCAAAATTCTTAATATGACAAAACAGCGTATTTCCTGCGTTCACACACAAATTGTGGAGGCAAG